>OGHN01001051.1_pt1 | contig 12429 bp, 7 predicted proteins | sample 1571511 | NCBI WGS metagenome assembly OGHN01 (sample SAMEA2582024, study PRJEB24529) | metagenome | biome: Human gut stool | place: China | collected 2011 | reverse complement strand
GGCAAATTTACGCATTATTTGCGAACTGCAAGGGATTAGAGTGCTTTTTCTGTGTACGTAAACGCTCTTTTTCCTATTTTTCGCAGTTTTTCGCTATTTTTTCTTCTGAAAAACAAAAAAAGAGCGCCCCGCTGTCATCGGCGGAGCGCTCCCTTTAATCATTCGCAACAGATATAGTTACCATTTGTAATTGATACCGAAGCTCAACAATTCCTTCACCTGGAAATAGCTGTCGCCTTCGGTAGGTTTGGCACTGTCATCAAAACGGGCATGCACATAAAGTTTGGTGGAGAGATAACGGTTCAACACAAAATTAACGGTGTTTTCCCATTCAATACGTGTCCACTCGTAACTGGTCTGGAAGTCCAACCGTGAATCCAGAACGATAGAAGGTATGATAGTCCACGAAAGCGTAGGCTGTATTTGAGAACCGAAATTATGCTTGACGCACTTACCCTCGTCCAGACCGAACTTCACTTCGTCCACCTCTTTATTGCCCACATAGCGCAACATATAGGTCAGCGGGGCGATAAAAACAGACAAGTTAAACTTTTCCTTTTTCAGTTTATAGTCCATACCGATACTGGACGACCAATCAGCGGGTGCAAAGAATGCTGAGACCAGCTCTTCGCTATTCGCCTTGTAACTATGGCAAAACTGTGTTTTAAATTCCGTAGTAATGGTATAATACCACTTGGATGCAGCCTGAATACCCAATTTGCTATAAAGGCGGAACTGGTCGGTGCTTACCAGGTAATCGTGGAACTCATCGGAAGGAGCTGAGTTGAAGCCGAACTTGGCATCCAGCATATTCTCCCACTGGAGTTTCTCCCTATCGTTATAGTTGGCAAACAATTGCAGGTTGGCAAGCAAGGAGTTCGTACTTTCACCGCCCTTATACCAGTTGTCGGAAATATAGTTTTGCGTAATCTGCAACGAACCGTTTCCACCGGTCACCCACCAGTTGGGCTTTTGTATCACGACTTCCGCCTCTTCTTTCACTCTTGCCATGTTCTCCTGGGCAAAGAGTTTCACCACGGAAGGCTTGGAAGAGATTTCCTTTTCGATATTGTCCTTGAAAAGTTTTTTCTTCTTAATCTCTTTCTCGGTCATTACCACCAAGTCCGGACGATTGACGTATGTATTCATCATCACGCGGTCTACAACCCTATTCGCATTCTCTTTCGACAAGAAGCTCAATGTATCGAACGGCAAGAGCTCTTTCGTCATCGCAGGTACAGTATCCGGCTTCTGGAAAGTCCAGCCAACCTGCGACAGGCGTTCCATAGGAGCATAATAATAAGTGGTGGGAACAAACATACGGTAATAGTCCGGATTGTATGCAATATACCGTTCGGGAGTAGCCGGATCGTTCAAATAATCCAACACACCGAAATATTTTTCATACAGCACGGAGACTGTATCCAGCCGATACCCGTTATCGCAGGGTTTCAGTTTCAATATCCAGTTCTGACTCCAAATACCCGACAATGTATCCGCATTCTCCGTTGCAGCCTGTTTTCTTGTACTCTTTGCAGCATTTTGGGCTATCACCGGAAAAGAAAGCAGTGCGGCAAGCAATCCTATTAAAACACGTCTATTCCTCATACTTTTCTTAAAATCTATATTTGAACGCAAAATTAAATCAAAATGTTCAGATTACAAAAGGTGGAAAGTGAAAGTTTATCAGAACCTTATTACGCACAGATATTCCACTTTTTATAATTGTTTTCACCAAACTGTTATGTACTTCCTCTTTTTTTTCATAATTTTGCGCTTTAATTTTTAGAGAAAACATTTAAAACAGTATAGCTGTGGGAGAAACAAAGTATATTTTCGTCACCGGTGGCGTTGCCTCCTCATTGGGTAAAGGTATTATTTCGTCATCCATCGGTAAATTATTGCAAGCAAGAGGTTATAAAGTAACGATTCAAAAGTTCGACCCGTATATCAATATCGACCCGGGCACACTGAACCCTTATGAACACGGAGAATGCTACGTAACGGTAGACGGTCACGAAGCTGACCTTGACTTGGGACACTATGAACGCTTCCTGGGCATCCAGACTACCAAAGCTAACAACATTACAACCGGACGTATCTATAAGAGCGTTATCGACAAAGAGCGTCGCGGCGATTATCTGGGAAAGACCATTCAGGTGATCCCTCATATCACAGATGAAATCAAGCGTAACGTAAAGCTGTTGGGCAACAAATACAAGTTCGATTTTGTTATTACTGAAATCGGCGGTACGGTAGGTGACATCGAGTCTCTTCCGTATTTGGAAAGTATCCGCCAGCTGAAATGGGAACTGGGTAAAGACGCGTTATGCGTACACCTTACTTATGTGCCCTACCTCGCCGCTGCCGGTGAATTGAAAACAAAACCCACCCAGCATTCCGTAAAAGAATTGCAAAGCGCCGGAATTCAGCCCGACGTGCTTGTGCTCCGTACGGAACACGAATTGAGCACCAATTTACGCAAGAAGGTAGCCCTTTTCTGTAACGTGGACGAAAATGCCGTTGTACAGAGCATTGATGCGCCGACCATCTATGAAGTGCCTATCTTGATGCAAGCTCAGGGATTGGATGAAACCATCTTGAAAAAAATGGGACTTCCTGTGGGCGACACTCCGGGACTGGGCCCCTGGCGCGCTTTCCTCGAACGTCGTCATAAGGCAGAAACAACAGAACCGGTACACATTGCGCTGGTGGGTAAATACGACTTGCAGGATGCTTACAAATCCATCCGCGAAGCCCTTTCACAAGCCGGAACATATAATGACCGCAAGGTATCCGTAGATTTTGTAAACAGCGAAAAGCTGACAGACGAAAATGTAGCGGAAGCATTAAAAGGCATGTCGGGTGTTCTCATCGGACCGGGCTTCGGTGAACGCGGCATCGCAGGTAAATTTGTAGCTATCAAATATGCGCGTACGCACGATATTCCGACATTCGGTATTTGCTTGGGCATGCAGTGCATCGCCATCGAATTCGCCCGCAATGTCTTGGGATACGCAGACGCCAATTCACGCGAAATGGACGAAAAGACGCCTCACAACGTTATCGACATCATGGAGGAACAAAAATCCATTACCAATATGGGAGGTACCATGCGCTTGGGCGCCTATGAGTGCGTATTGCAAGAAGGCAGCAAAGCATACGAAGCCTACGGAACAGAGCACATACAGGAGCGTCATCGCCACCGTTACGAGTTTAATTCCGCCTATAAAACGGAATATGAGGCGGCAGGCATGAAATGCGTAGGTATCAATCCGGAATCCGATTTAGTGGAAATCGTGGAAATTCCTGCATTGAAGTGGTTTGTGGGAACCCAGTTCCACCCGGAATACAGCAGTACAGTATTACACCCGCACCCGTTGTTCGTAGCCTTTGTGAAAGCTGCGATTGAAAATGAAAAGAAGTAATCATTACTAATTAATAATAGATAATTCATATTTGACTAAATGGATAAAAATACCATCACAGGCCTTGTCCTAATAGCCGTTTTGTTAGTCGGATTCAGTTTCCTAAGCCGTCCGAGCAAGGAGCAGCTGGCCGCACAGCAACGTTATTATGACTCCATAGCCCAAGTACAACAACGCGAAGCTGACCTGAAAGCAAAGGCGGAAGCCGCCCTGGCTAATGACAAAGAAGCTCAAACGGCAGATTCCACCGCCCTATTCTTTAATGCGCTTCAAGGAACCGACTCACAGGTTACAATACAAAACAACCTGGCGGAACTGACGGTAGCCACTAAAGGCGGACGTATTTCATCAGCTACGTTGAAAGAGTATATGGGACAGGACAAGAAGACTCCTGTTACTTTATTCAGCGGCGACGACGCTTCCATGAACTTCCTTTTCTACAACAAAAAGGAAACGATACAGACGGAAGATTACTACTTTACAGTGGTAAACCGTACGGACAGTACCGTAACCATGCGTTTGTCGGCAGATAGCGCCAGCTATATCGACTTTAATTATGCCATGCATAATGACACCTATCTGGTAGACTTTACGATTGACGCAACAGGCATGGCAAACAAACTGGCAAGTACCGACTATGTGGATATCGAGTGGTCGCAACGTGCACGCCAGATAGAAAAGGGGTATACGTACGAAAACCGTTTGTCGGAACTGACTTATAAAATTACCGGAGACGGAACCGACTATCTATCCGCCGGTAAGAATGATGAAAAAGAAGTCGCAGAACGTTTGGACTGGATTGCTTTCAAGAATCAGTTCTTCTCTTCTGTATTCCTGGCCGATGCAGACTTTGAAAAGACCAAGTTAAACTCAAAAATGGAAGCGCAGGGCAGCGGATATATCAAGGATTATTCCGCTGAAATGAGTACGGCTTTCGATCCGACGGGCAAAACTCCTACTCAACTGTTCTTCTACTTCGGTCCGAACCACTACAAAACACTGACTGCGCTCGATAAGGGACGTGAGGATAAGTGGGAACTCAACCGCTTGGTATACTTGGGCTGGCCGTTAATCCGCTGGATAAACAAATGGTTCACCATCAACATCTTCGACTGGTTATCCAGCTGGGGATTGAGCATGGGTATCGTTTTGTTGCTGATGACACTGATCGTAAAAGCAGTGGTATTCCCCGCAACCTGGAAAACGTATATTTCTTCTGCTAAAATGCGCGTCTTGAAACCTAAAATCGACGAAATCGGCAAGAAATATCCCAAGCAGGAAGATGCCATGAAGAAGCAGCAGGAAGTAATGGGATTGTATAGCCAGTACGGTGTCAGCCCGATGGGCGGATGTTTGCCTATGCTGATTCAGTTCCCCATCTTAATGGCCTTGTTTATGTTCGTACCGAGTGCTATCGAGCTTCGCCAGCAAAGTTTCTTGTGGGCCGATGACTTGTCTACATACGACGCATTCATCAACTTCCCGTTCCATATTCCGTTCCTGGGCAGTCACCTCAGTTTATTCTGTTTGTTGATGACCGTAACAAATATTCTGAACACCAGGTTTATGATGCAGCAGCAGGATACCGGCGCCAATCCGCAAATGGCGGCTATGAAATGGATGTCATACCTGATGCCTGTTATGTTCCTGTTCATATTGAACGATTATCCTTCGGGACTGAACTATTACTACTTCATTTCTACGCTTATCAGCGTAGTGACTACGCTTATCATGCGCAAGATGACTAATGAGGAAGCTCTTCTTGCACAACTGGAAGCGAAGAAGAAAGACCCGAAGAAAATGAAGAAAACCGGCTTTGCCGCCCGTCTTGAAGCCATGCAAAAGCAGCAAGAACAGATGATGAAAGAAAAACAGAACAGGAAATAAAACTTCCGTTCAAGATATTTTTTCAGAAGGGAGCCGGACAATTCGCATTGCCCGGCTTTCTTTTCCTTTTTCAAGTACATCAAAAAGGGTTATCAAGTATATCAAATGATTTTTTCAAGTATATCAAAAAAACTTATTTATCGAATATGCAAACTAAGTACACCTACAAAGAAATTTGGCTTATAGCCTACCCTATCCTAATCAGTTTGCTCATGGAGCAGATGATCGGTATGACAGACACCGCCTTCCTGGGACGTGTAGGCGAAATAGAATTAGGAGCATCTGCCATTGCGGGTATCTTCTATATAGTAATGTTCATGGTGGCCTTCGGTTTCAGTATCGGAGCGCAAATTCTGATTGCACGGCGTAACGGTGAGCAGCAATATAAAGAAATAGGCAACTTGTTCTATCAAGGCATCTATTTTCAACTAGGAATGGCAGCGGTTATGTTTGTCGTTTGTTATAGCTTTGCTCCGGTGATATTGAAGCGGCTTGTCTCTTCCGAGCATATTTATGATGCGGCAATGAGTTATCTCAACTGGCGTGTCTTCGGTTTCTTCTTCTCCTTTACGGCGGTAATGTTCCGTGCGTTTTTCCTGGGAACGACACAAACCAAGACACTGACATTGAACTCAATCGTCATGGTATTGAGCAACGTCGTCTTCAACTATATCCTGATATTCGGCAAGTTCGGCTTCCCTGTCCTCGGCATTGCCGGAGCGGCCATCGGCTCGTCATTGGCGGAATTGGTTTCATTGATATTCTTCATCATCTATACCCGCAACCGCATTGATATCCGCAAATATGGACTGGACAAGATACCGGGCATCCGTTGGAACATACTCAAGCGTATGCTCAACGTTTCTTTTTGGACAATGGTACAGAATTTCCTGTCACTCTCTACTTGGTTCCTGCTGTTCCTCTACGTAGAACATTTGGGAGAACGTTCGCTCGCCATCACAAATATCATCCGTAACGTATCGGGAATCATGTTTATGGTGATGATGGCATTCGCGTCGACCTGCGGCTCATTGGTCAGCAACCTTATCGGAGCGGGAAACATCAGCTGCGTACCCGGAACAATACGGCAACATATACGTATCGCGTACGCTTTCGTATTGCCGTTTGCCGTATTCTTCGCCCTGTTCCCCAAATTGATATTGGGCGTGTATACGGATATGCCGGAATTGCAAGAGGCGGCTATCCCCTCGCTGTGGGTGCTTTGCTCCGCTTACTTGTTTCTCGTACCGGCCAATGTATATTTTCAGTCCGTATCGGGAACGGGTAACACACGTACCGCCTTGGCCTTGGAGCTGATAACGCTGGTAATTTACACCTGCTATATCACATACATTGTGGCCTATCTGAAGTTAGACGTGGCATTTGCATGGACATCGGAAATAGTTTATTCCGTAGGTATTTTAGTGCTTTGTTACTTCTATATGAAGAAAGGAAAATGGAGTCTGAAGAAAATTTAAATTAATTCCCTATCTTCGCTACCAAAATAAATCTTCAAACATATATGAAACAATCAAACCTATTATTTATGTCGGCAGCAATGATGTTGGCATCCTGCGGCGGAACCAAAGAAGCAGGACAAAACGGAGCGCTTATCGAGAGATCGGATATAAAAATCGAAGGTCAGCGTATGACGCCTGAAGCGCTTTGGGCAATGGGACGTATCGGCAGCGTAGCCGTATCGCCCGACGAGAAACAGATTGCTTATTCGGTAGCTTATTACAGCGTGCCCGAGAATAAGAGCAATAATGAATTATTTGTTATGAATGCCGACGGCAGCAATAACAAGCAAATTACTCGTGACAATTGGCAGGAAAGCCAGCCTGCCTGGATTAAGGACGGCAAGAAAATCGCTTTCCTGTGCAATGAAAGTGGTAGCAGCCAAGTATGGGAAATGAATCCGGACGGTACGGAACGCAAACAACTCACTCAGTATGACGGAGATATCGAAGGATTTGCTTTCTCGCCCGATGGTAAGAAATTACTTTTCATCGCTCAAGTAAAGACCGTGCAGAGCACCGCCGACAAGCATCCCGATTTGCCCAAGGCAACCGGCATCATCGTTACCGATTTGATGTACAAACATTGGGATGAATGGGTAACGACCGCTCCGCATCCTTTCGTTGCCGAATTCGACGGCAATGGCATCAGTAATGTGAAAGACATCCTTGAAGGACTTCCCTATGAAAGTCCGATGAAGCCTTTCGGCGGTATCGAACAACTGGCGTGGAGCCCCGCATCGGATAAAGTGGCTTTCACCTGCCGTATGAAGACGGGACTGGCATATGCTATTTCTACCGACTCGGATATCTATGAATACGATGTACAGAAAGGCGGCTTCGTCAACCTTTGCAAACAGGATGCGAAAGCTTCCGACGGTCAAACCGAAATGGCGGGCTACGACACCAATCCGCAATATTCTCCGGACGGCAAATACATCGCATGGCAGAGTATGGAGCGCGACGGCTATGAGGCAGACCTCAACCGCCTGTGTGTAATGGACCGTGCTACCGGAGAGAAACGTTTCGTCAGCCAAGGATTCCAATCCAATGTAGACGCTTTCTTGTGGAATAAAGACTCACGAAGCATCTTCTTCCTGGGTGTATGGCAGGGCAGAACCCAAATCTACAACACCGGTTTGGAAGATGACAAACATATATACCAACTGACCAACGGCATGTACGACTATGCTTCGATGGCCTTATGCGGTAACAGTATGATTGCCAAACGCCACTCCATGTCCATGGGCGACGAAATTTTCTCCATCGGTCAGTTGGACAGCAAACCTTTCCCTGTCTGCATGTTCGGTACCGATACGTACAACAATGCCGATAGCAATACTCCGGTAGAGGAGATTTATCCCGTAACGCAACTCACCTTCGAGAACAAACAAATCTACGACCAACTGGAAATGGGTAAAGTAGAGGGACGCTGGATGAAAACCACTGACGGCAAGCAGATGTTGACTTGGATTATCTATCCGCCGCACTTCGACCCGAACAAGAAGTATCCTACCCTGCTCTTCTGCGAAGGCGGTCCTCAAAGTCCTGTCAGCCAGTTCTGGAGCTATCGTTGGAATTTCCAGATTATGGCGGCCAACGACTATATCATCGTAGCTCCCAACCGTCGCGGTCTTCCGGGCTTCGGCGTAGAATGGAATGAGGCTATCAGCGGCGATTACGGCGGTCAGTGCATGAAGGATTATTTCACCGCCATTGATGAAATGGCGAAAGAGCCGTTTGTCGATAAAGACCGTTTGGGTTGTGTAGGCGCCAGCTTCGGCGGTTTCTCCGTTTACTGGCTTGCAGGACATCACGACAAACGTTTCAAAGCATTTATCGCCCATGACGGCATCTTCAATATGGAAATGCAATACCTGGAAACTGAAGAAAAATGGTTTGCCAACTGGGATATGGGCGGCGCATACTGGGAAAAGAACAATGCCACAGCCCAACGTACGTTTGCCAACTCCCCTCACCTCTTTGTAGACAAATGGGACACTCCTATTCTCTGCATCCACGGTGAAAAGGATTTCCGTATTCTCGCCAACCAAGCTATGGCCGCTTTTGATGCAGCCGTCATGCGCGGCGTGCCTGCCGAATTGCTTATCTATCCCGATGAAAACCATTGGGTACTGAAACCGCAAAACGGTATTCTGTGGCAGCGTACATTCTTTGAATGGCTGGATAAATGGCTGAAACCGGCTAAACAATAAAGAAAGCAGATAAAAAAGGATATGAAAAAAGGAAGTTAACATCGTTGGTACGATGATGTTAACTTCCTTTCTTTATGATATTAACTTGCTATAAATATTCTATTAACTTCTTATTTACCAATTCATCAATAGGATATTATTCTATTAATCACACCAGAATGCCCAATATCGGGAAGGTTGCTCCCTGCATAGCGAAGCAGATACCAAAGACGGCTGCACTCACCATCCAAAGAATAACCAAAGTCCATTTCAAGCCGGAAGCCATCGGCTGCCACTTAAATATCTGGCTGAATATTGCCCAAACAAGACTTACCAATGGAATGCCCACCAGCAAAATACCCGCAATGTACATTACAATAGCCGATAACGGAGAAGTAGGCAATATCACATCAAAAGTGGGGAACATCGAGATAAGCGCAGCTCCGCCACCAATAGCCACCATTACGGCCGCAAAAAGCAGCGCGACAAATACTACTCCGAACACAAACAATAGCGGGCTGCAAATAATGGCAAATATCACCAGGCAGATTTTGAAAAACCAACCGGCCACCATCACCAAAGCATCACCCAGCTTCTGCAAGAAAGTACGGGGTTTATCGGATTTCATGTAATCATTCACACCGTTGGCAACCTTTTCAAAACCATCGGTCACGGTCTTCCCTATATTTTCTACCGTAACGGCTTCACCGCGCATACTCAGTTTCTCGGCGGCTGTACGCGCTTCGGGAATAACCAACCAACAAACGATATAAACCGGAATCAATGTTCCTACTCCACAAATCAATACAACCAGCAACAACAGACGGAGCAGAGTCACATCCCATCCCAAATACGCAGCCATACCGCTGATAACACCTCCCAGTAACTTATCATCCGGATTACGGTAAAGACGGCGGTGTATCGTAGTACGGGTTGCATTGCCAACCGACGGCTCACTATCATTTTCCGCTTCCATATCTTCCGGTTTTCCCATACGGGCAATAACCTCTTCCACATCAGTAATGGTAATCACTTGCGAACCCGCAGTAAGTTTCTCCGCAAAGAGCTCGGAAATACGGCGCTCAATATCATCAATAATCTCGTCTGCACCGGCTTCCTTACGGAAATGTATCTTCAGATTACTTAAATAATTATCCAAAAGACGGTAGGCGTCTTCATCAATATGAAAAACAGTTCCGCCTAAGTTTACCGTTAATGTCTTTTTCATTGTTATATGTTTTTTATTTATTACTTTATTATCTAATATGTATAATTGCCAACCGCTAATTATTCGCTATATGATTGACCGTATCACTTAATTCCCGCCAAGATACTTCCAGCTCACCTAAAAACAGCTCCCCTTTCTCTGTCAGCTTATAGTATTTGCGTGGCGGCCCTTGCGTGGACTCTATCCATTCGTAACTCAATAAATCATCATTCTTCAAACGGGTAAGTAACGGATACAGCGTTCCTTCCACCACAATCAACCGGGCTTCTTTCAGTTTTTGTATAATATCCGAAGCGTAAGCCGGTTCTTTATGGAGCAATAGCATGATGCAATATTCAAGCATGCCTTTACGCATTTGCGACTTTACATTATTAACATCCATAATCTATTCATTATTAATTTGCTTTATTAATTACAACAAAGATGCCCTACCGACATTCTTTGTATGGCACAAATATATGTATTATATTAGTACTATGTATTGCAAAGTACTTTATATTTATATTAATTAACAATAATCCCGGATTTTACACCGCCAATACCTAAAGTTTATGCCTTTTATTCTTAAGGTTTGCAACACATATACCTCGACGCTAAGCTCTGATGCACCGGATTATAATTTCAGCCGATTAAGATACACCGTTTCATAAAGCATGCTATATTTGTATCCGATTAACAATATAAACGCCACAAATATGTTTACTATCAGAAAAGCGACAAGCGCCGATTGTGAATTGATTCACAAACTTGCCTGGCAGATATTTCCCGAAACCTACAAGGAAATACTTTCAAAGGAACAAACCGAATATATGATGGAGTGGATGTACTCTTTGGAGAATATCCGTAAGCAAATGGAAGAAGAAGGACATGTGTACCTCATAGCCTACGAAGAGTGTGAAGCAGCAGGATATGTATCCGTACAACCGGAAGGCGACAACCTGTTTCATCTGCAAAAGATTTATGTACTCCCCTATTATCAAGGGGCGCACTGTGGAAGTTTCCTGTTTCGTGAAGCCATAAAATACATCAAGGAAGTGCATCCGGAACCATGTATGCTGGAATTAAACGTAAACCGTAATAATAAGGCAATACACTTTTATGAGCGTATGGGAATGAAGAAATTAAGAGAAGGAGATTTCCCGATAGGAAACGGGTATTATATGAATGATTATATAATGGGAAAGGAAATTTAAATTTAAATGAAGAATGAGAAATGAAAAATTCTTCATTCTTCATTTCTCATTCTTCATTTAACTGGGTTTTCATTTATTTTGCCACTCTCTCCAGCCACTTAACCATTGAGAGCATTACAATCATAGAAGCGCCCGTCGCACCTACAAAGACTAACCAACAAGCCCAGATTGGAACGGTAGTATAAAGAATACCGCCAATGAAAAGCAACGAGTTACCTACTGCGGTCGCAGCCAACCAACAGCCCTGCATCAAACCTTGCAAATGAGGAGGAGCCACCTTCGATACGAAAGACAATCCCAGCGGCGAGATAAACAATTCGGCAACCGTAAGGATGAAGTACAAACCGATCATAATCCACGGAGTTACACGGATGGCATTAATTTCAGCCGCACTCATTGTACTCAGCGCATCTTTGGCGGGCAGCGTGAACGAGAATACCATAAGGAAAATATAAGCCAATGCCGCGATACCCATACCGATGGCAATCTTCATCGGTGTGGAAGGTTCTTTCTCCTTCTTCTTCAGCGCGCCGAAGAACCACATGATAAACGGAGTAAGGAATACCACAAAGAACGGATTTACACACTGGAATATTTCAGCACCCTTGATACGGGTAAAGCCGAGGTCGATATCGATTACGCTCAAGTCTACATAGTCGCGCGCAAAGTAAGTCAGCGAATAACCATTCTGGTGGAACGACAACCAAAAGAAAATCACTACACCGAATACAGCGAACAAAGCGTAAATACGCTGTTTGATTTCGGCCGCACTCATCTTGATTTCTTCCTTGCTTACAGTAGCGTTCTGCTCTTTGGCAGCTACCACTTTCTTTGCAGGATCGGGAAAACGGTTCTTATTGGCCAAATAGATTACCAATGAAATCAACATGGCAACAATGGCAGCCATAAAAGCATATTGGAAACCACGGTTAAACACATCCAGGTAGTTATTGACAAATGTACCCATATCAGCCACGTGGC
>OGHN01001047.1_pt1 | contig 12503 bp, 14 predicted proteins | sample 1571511 | NCBI WGS metagenome assembly OGHN01 (sample SAMEA2582024, study PRJEB24529) | metagenome | biome: Human gut stool | place: China | collected 2011 | reverse complement strand
TTGAACAGAGAATCCTCCTTCGTCGGATTGCTGCGCGACGTTCACGGCGTGCTGTAGTCCGATGAAGCATGGTTTCCTCCATAGTCTTATTCCGACTTTGCAAAGTTATGACGGATTAAGTGTTTGTAAAATAGAAGTTTATGTGACAAGTGATGACATCTGATGACATGTCATGTCGGGTGAAGCGGATTTTAGTTATTGTATCAAAAATCCGTTCTACTTTTGGCGTGACGCAATGCAGTAAGGGACGGAACGGTATGGTATAAAAAATGCTTTATCAATACGGTGCCTATGGTAGTGGGACAATACTGTGTATTCCGGTTGAATGTGACGTTGGTCATGTATGGATACGGCACCGTTCCGATGCAATGATACGTAGGCGTATCGATGCCATGAGGCAGCTTTTGTATAGATACAGTCATACATAACGAATATTGGCGTATGGCATCAAAGGTGCATTCCGTTTTTAGTGTGACGCAAGGCTGCATGTATCGTATCGGTCCGGCACAAGAGAAGTCGTATTGATGTGGTGCAGACTGTGACGGGACGGTACTGTGTACCCCGGTTGGATGCGATACCGCCCATGTATGGAAATAGTGATACACAGCCGTATTCATGCTGCCGTACAGTATTGTGCGGCGTCACTTGATGTAAGGATACAGGCGAAAAGAAAATAAGTCATTAACCCTTAATTTCATGAAGTTATGAAGAAGGAACCTTTATTTGTAGCCCTCAGCAATCAGAAGGGCGGAGTCGGTAAATCAACGTTAACCGTGTTGCTTGCCAGCTATTTCCATTACCATAAGGCAAAGAACGTGCTTGTGGTAGATTGTGACTATCCCCAGCACAGTATGATGACTATGCGTGAATGGGACATAAAAAATGTGGAAAAGACCCCTCGTCTGCAAAGTTTGCTGGTGGAGCAGTTCGGGGATACGGGCAGAAAGGCCTACAACATCCTGGCTTCCACGCCCGAACAGGCCAAGGAAACTGCCTATGGTTTTATAGACCGTTCCGATACCGAATATGACCTTGTCCTTTTGGACCTTCCCGGAACGGTCAATACCACAGGCGTTTTCCAGTCCATCATCAATATGGACTATGTTTTTACCCCGATCACCCAGGAGAGGATGGTCATGCAGAGCAGCATGTCATTTGTCCTGTCCATCCGGGAATATCTGCTTCATCACAAGGGAGTCCCCTTGCGTGATATCCATATGTTCTGGAATAAAATGGACAAGCGCGTCTCCAGGGACTTGTATGACGCTTATATGGAAATCATCCGTTCTTTGGGATTACCTGTATTGAATACGGTCCTTCCGGCTGCGGAGCGTTATAAAAAGGATGTCGGTTTGAACGGGCAGATATTCCGCAGCACCCTATTTCCGCCTTCCGCCGCCGCTCTGAAAGGAAGCAACCTCGATTTGCTTGCCGCTGAAATGGAAACCATACTCGGACTTTAACCGGACATGACTATGGCAAACAAGAACAGATCCGTCTATAATGTGGACGAGGACGCGCTCAAGCGTATGGTAGCCGGAGATACAACGGCCTTGGAAAAGATAAGGAAACAGGATGAACGGCCGGAAGAAGATGCCGGTGCCTCCGGAGTGTCGGAAGAAAAAGAAAAGAAACCGGATGTCTCCATTGAGAAGAAACCGTTCGCGGGGAAGAAAACACCGCGGGCATACGGCTTTGATGATTACCGGGAACAATTCCTGCAACAGAAACTGACTGGAGCCAGAAGACAGACTTATATACATGATTCACTGTATAAGGTCCTGGCCAGGGTGCTTCCGGTCATTGCACCGGAAATGTCTGTCCCCACATTTGTGAACAGTGTACTGTCGGACCATCTGAAAAGGTATCAGGATATAATTAACGGAATGTATAATCGGGAAGCGACCCAAAAACCGGTGGAATGGGAACTATAGTTTATTTGTCGATACGCCTTGCCTGTGCCTGTTATATATTATATAAGGTATGCGGGCAGAAAAAGAAGATACGTGAAATTTGCGACCTGCTGTATGCGAAGTTACCTCCCGTAAAACAGAAAGAGCCGGAAAACGTCTTGTCGGAACCGGGCGGCGAATCCGGCGTCATGGGCAGCACCCGTTTTGTCTATCTGGATGAGGATGCCGGAAAGAGCGTTGCCCCTTATATGAGCCAGCCGTTGGAAACGGCTGCGGATTTTATAGGTGAGGAGGAAGATGTCGCTGAGGAAGAAGTGGAATGTAAATTACCGTTGGAGGAGATGAGAATGCTGAAAGAGGAACAGGAAGAACTGGACGGGACATACCCGGCAGTGGATGCCGTCTCACGGGCCGTAACGCCTGATGATCTTGACAATGCCGGCAATGTATTGTTTAAACTGAATGATGCGGACAAGGATGAGGAGAAATCTCTCCGTGCGGCCCTTACCCTGCACACCATCCGGGAAACGGACCTGTTTGAGATTTTTTCTTCCCAGGTTGAGAATAAGAATGTCATTGACAGTCTGATGGGAAAATATCTGGACGGGAACGGGAACCCTCTGTCCGTGCGGAAAACAAAATCTGTCGTATCTGTATCGGACGGTTGGAAGCAATATCTGTGACCTTTCGGGTATACCAAAAACGCATCCCGGAACAAATGCCGGGATGCGTTTTTATTTTCCTTACGGCTGTTTTCTTCTATTCCTTATTTCCGGACAATTCGTTGTTGATTAACTCTTTGATCTGTTTTTGTGGAATCAGGTAACTGTATTCGGAAACTCCGATCGGAGCCGTTGAGCCTTGCAAGGCCACTTCCACTTCCACATTGTTCCTGTCCGCACACAATATAATACCGATGGACGGGTTCTCGTCCGGCATCTTTACCTGTCTGTCCAACAGGTTCAGGTAAAAGTTCATTTTCCCCACATATTCAGGTTGGAATGAACCTATTTTTAATTCCAGCGCTATCAGGGACCGGGTACAGCGGTTGAAAAAGAGCATATCCACAAAATACTCCTTATCCTCCAGTACCAGGCGGTACTGGTTTCCGATAAAGCTGAACCCCTTTCCCATTCGAGCAGGAATGTTTTTATCTTGTCCACGAGCCTTCTTTCCAATTCCAGTTCCAGTATAGGTTTTGTGATTCCCAGGAATTCCAGATTATACCTGCTTTTCAACATTTCTTCCGCCTGTTCCTGTAAACATTCCGGCAGGGTTTCCTTGAAATTATGCAATTTGGGTTGTTCCTCCCTTGTTGAGAAAGCGTCCGCTTTGATATAATTCAGCAGCACATCCCTTGTCCAGCCCAGTTCCGTGCTCCTTGTCGCGTAAAAGTATATTTCTTCCGGGTTCTTGCACTTGCTCATTAACAACAGGTTGTGTCCCCAAGGTAAAACTGCAACGCTCTGTTGCAGTTTCTGGCTTTCCCCGCAATATCGTTCATAAAACCGTTTCATTTCCCAGAGGTTCCTCGAAGAAAAGCCCGTAGTTCCGGGAAATTCTTTCTGCAAATCAGAAGCAAGCATTTCCACCACCTGTGCTCCGTATCCTTTGCTCAAATGTTGTGCGGACAGTTCCTTGCCGATGTTCCAATATAATTCCATTGTTGCACTGGTTATCTTGCGTGCAACCTGGATTCTTGAACTTTTGATTTCTGCAACGATGCGCTGCAGAATCTGTTTGTAATCATATTGAACTGTTTCCATTGTCCTGTCAGTTTATTTGCCACGAAGATAGCAATAATATTCCGGAAAACATGGAATTGTCCTTTCTTCATTATGTTTCATTGGCATTTCTTCGCTTCTGTTCTTTTGATGGAAAACCGGCTGTTGTAAACGTCTTTTTGTTTTACGTTTAAGAAAGAACTTCTTATAAGCTTTGATGCTGTTAATGGAGAACTGACAAGCTCTGGAATTAAATTGCTTTTATCAATATGGTTTTCTGGCAGATATTAACAGACTTGTTTCTCTTTCAACCGGGCTGAAAGACGTCTGTGCTTTGTAAGATATGACATCTGCTGACATTTGCTGCCACCTGATGAAATGTTTGTATCATGGTCTTTTGTCCCCTCCTATATTTGCGTTCGAATTCAATTTTATGTCTCACCTTAAACGATTCTACAATGAGAAAGAGAATCCTTTTTTCAGTGCTTTTCGCGTTTTTCGCAGCCGGCTCTTTTGCGCAGGGGCAGGGGCTTGCGGGCATCAACGAAGCCACGAGCATGCTGACCTCGTATTTCGATCCGGCAACCAAACTGTGCTATGCCATCGGCGCGGTGCTTGGACTGGTCGGGGGTATCAAGACCTACAGTAAGTTTTCAAGCGGTGATCCCGACACCAGCAAGACGGCAGCCAGCTGGTTTTTCGCCTGTATATTTTTGATTGTGGCCGCCACTATTCTGCGTTCCTTCTTCCTCTAGAGGCTATGGAATATGAGATAAACAAAGGCGCGGGTAATCCTTTGGAGTTCAAGGGCCTGAAATCACAGTACCTTTTTATTTTTGCGGGCGGGCTTGTCGCGGTGCTGCTTGTGGTGGTCATCCTTTATATAGCCGGTGTGAACCAGTGGATATGCATTCCTTTCGGGCTCCTGTCCGGTTCGCTGCTGGTCTGGCTGACCTTCCGCCTGAATGCCCGGTATGGTGAACACGGCCTTATGAAGCTGCTGTCGGGGAAACGCCATCCTCGTTATCTGATCCACCGCAGGAGATTATTCCGATTACTGACCAAAAGAAGAAAGAAATGAGAAATGTATTGAAAGCTGAAACGCTTGAGCGTAAGTTCCCCCTGCTGTCTGTGGAAAACGGCTGCATTGTCAGCAAGGACGCCGACCTGACCGTGGCCTTTGAGGTGGAACTTCCCGAACTGTTTACTATGACTGCGGCCGAATACGAGGCTGTCCACTCGTCCTGGGTAAAGGCTGTCAAAGTGCTGCCGGATTTTTCGGTTGTCTGCAAGCAGGACTGGTTCACGAAGGAGACCTACCGTCCTGATTTCCGGGACGGTGAACAGAGCTTCCTGTCGAAAAGCTATGAGCGCCATTTCAACGAGCGCCCGTACCTGAACCACAAATGCTACCTGTATCTGACGAAGACCACGCGTGAGCGCAGCCGGCAGAGGAGTGACTTTAACAGCCTCTGTCGCGGTTCCCTTCTGCCCAAGGAGATGGTTGACAAGGACACGGCGGCCCGGTTTCTGGAAGCTGTGGAACAGTTCGAGCGTATCATGAACGATTCCGGCCATGTCAGCCTGCGCAGGCTGGAGGCGGACGAGATTACCGGCACTGAGGGACGTCCCGGACTGGTGGAGAAATATTTCTCCCTGTCGCTGGAGGATGAAAACGCCGTGCTTCAGGACATCTGTCTTACCCCCGGCGGCATGCGTGTGGGTGACAAGCGGCTGTGTGTGCATACCCTATCTGATACGGAGGACCTTCCCGTCAGGGTGTCCACCGATATGCGTTATGAACGTATGTCCACCGACCGCAGTGACTGCCGCCTCTCGTTCGCCGCTCCCGTCGGTCTGTTGCTTCCCTGTAACCATATCTATTCGCAGTATGTGTTTATAGACGACGCGCAGGAGATTCTCCGTACAATGGAAAAAACTTCCCGCAACATGCTCTCCCTCTCGAAGTACAGCCGGAGTAATGCGGTAAACCGGGAGTGGACGGAGATGTATCTGGATGAAGCCCATACGAAGGGCGTATTGCCCGTCCGCTGCCATTGCAACGTGACGGCGTGGGCTGAAGACAGGGAGGAACTCAGACGTGTGAAGAACGATACCGGCAGCCAGCTTGCCATGATGGAATGCACGCCGAGGCACAATACGGTGGATGCCCCGGTGCTCTACTGGGCTGGCATTCCCGGCAATGCGGGCGATTTTCCGGCAGAGGAGTCGTTCTACACCTTTTTGGAACAGGCCGTCTGTCTCTTTACGGCTGAAACCAATTACCGGAGTTCTCCCAGCCCGTTCGGCATCCGTATGGCTGACCGCCGGAACGGCATCCCCCTGCATGTTGACATCAGCGACCTGCCGATGAAACGCGGTATCATCACGAACCGCAACAAGTTTGTTCTCGGTCCCAGCGGTAGCGGCAAATCCTTTTTTACCAACCACCTGGTCAGACAATATTATGAACAGGGCACGCATATCCTGCTGGTGGACACGGGCAACAGTTACCAGGGACTGTGCCGTATGATCCATGACCGTACGCACGGTGAGGACGGCATCTATATAACGTATGAGGAGGATAATCCGATAGCTTTTAATCCTTTTTATACGGATTCCGGACAGTTTGACGTTGAAAAACGTGAGAGTATCAAGACGCTGATTCTGACTTTGTGGAAACGGGAGGACGAAGCCCCGAAACGTTCGGAGGAGGTGGCCCTGTCGGGTGCGGTGAATGCCTATATCCGCCGGATTACGGATGACAGGGCGTCCAGGCCGGATTTTAACGGCTTCTATGAGTTTGTCCGTGATGACTACCGCCGTATGATCGAGCAAAAGAAGGTGCGTGAAAAGGACTTTGATATTGACGGCTTTCTGAATGTGCTGGAACCGTTTTACAGGGGCGGGGACTATGACTTCCTGCTGAACTCCGACAAGGAACTGGACCTGACGAACAAACGGTTCATAGTCTTTGAACTGGACAACATCTCCTCCAACAAGGTCCTGCTTCCGGTGGTTACGCTTATTATCATGGAAACCTTTATATCCAAGATGAGAAAGCTCAGGGGAATCCGCAAGATGATATTGATTGAGGAATGTTGGAAAGCCCTGATGTCCGCCAACATGAGTGAATACATCAAGTATCTCTTTAAAACCGTCAGAAAGTATTTCGGTGAGGCCGTGGTAGTGACGCAGGAGGTGGACGACATCATCTCTTCGGATATTGTCAAGGAGGCGATCATCAACAACTCGGACTGCAAGATACTGCTTGACCAGCGTAAATATATGAACAAGTTCGAACATATCCAGAAACTTCTGGGACTGACGGAGAAGGAGAGGGGTCAGATCCTTTCCATCAACCGTGCGAACCGTCCCGGACCTTTCTACCGTGAAGTCTGGATCGGGCTGGGCGGAACACACTCAGCCGTTTATGCGACGGAGGTCAGCGCGGAGGAGTATACGGTGTACACGACCGAAGAATCCGAGAAGCTGGAACTCCATGAACTGACGCGGGAACTGGGCGGCAATCTGGAGCTCGCCGTCCGGCGGCTGGCTGAGAGGAAAAGAGAGGAACAAAAACAAGTATCAACCCCTAAATGAACGAAGTTATGAGAAACAGACAATTGGTGAGGCTGGCGGTATGCCTGGTCGGCATGGCCGCCATGGTATTGCAAAGTTGTATGGAAGCAAACGGAACGGACTGTGACAGACTCTGCGGTTCGTGGAGCAGCGTGGAGGGTAAGCCTGACGTGCTGGTCTACAAGGAAGGCGGAGCCTATAAGGTGACGGTCTTTTCCCGCAGCGGAAAGACACGTGTCCTGAAACCGCGGACCTACCTGCTGGTCGAGGAGAACGGCAACCTTTTCATCAACACCGGATACCGCATTGATGTGTCCTATAATGAAGCGACCGACGTGCTGACTTTTTCCCCTCACGGTGATTATGTACGTAATGAAAACAGACGATGAGAACGGGAGGCATATGGAAAAAGGCAAGCCTTGTTTGTACGGTGTTTCTGCTGGCAACCGTACAGTCAAGCGCTCAGTGGGTGGTTACCGATCCCGGAAACCTGGCCCAGGGTATCATCAACATGTCGGACAATATTGCGCATACCTCCAAGACGGCCACGAACACCGCGCAGAGCTTTTCCGAAACGGTCAAGATCTATGAGCAGTCAAAAAAATACTATGACGCCCTTAAATCCGTGAACAACCTGGTGAGGGACGCCCGCAAGGTGCGTGAAATCATCCTGATGGTGGGTGACGTGTCGGATATCTATGTGACCGGCTTCGGCAGGATGATGAAGGATGAGAATTTCTCGACAAGGGAACTGGACGCCATCGCTTCCGGTTATACGAAACTTCTGGAGGAGAGCAACGGCGTATTGCAGGATCTGAAGCAGGTAATAGATGTCAGCACCCTCTCCATGACGGACAAGGACCGCATGGACGTGGTGGATGAGTGTTACCGTGACATGCGCCGTTACCGGAACCTTGTCAGTTATTATACGAACAGGAATATCGCCGTGAGCTACCTGCGTGCCAGGAAGAGGAACGACATGGACCGCGTAATGAGGCTCTATGGTGATGAAGCCTCCAGATACTGGTAGCCTATGGTGTTGTTGTCGATAGATTTTGCCAGCCTCCATACGATACTGGAGAGTCTGTACAATGAGATGATGCCTCTTTGCGAGGACATGCTGGGTGTGGCGAAGGGCGTTGCGGGACTGGGTGCCCTGTTTTATGTCGCCCTCCGCGTCTGGCAGTCGATGGCCCGTGCCGAGCCGGTGGACGTCTATCCGCTGCTTCGCCCTTTTGCGCTGGGTATCTGTATCCTGCTGTTTCCGACATTGGTGCTGGGAACGATGAACAGTATTTTAAGTCCCATTGTGCAGGGGACCCACAGGATGCTGGAAGGGCAGACACTGGACATGCAGCAGTACAGGGCGCAGAAAGACCGGCTGGAGAGGGAGGCCATGATGCGCAATCCCGAAACCGCCTATCTGGTCAGTGATGAGGAGTTTGACCGCCAGCTGGACGAGCTCGGATGGTCTCCGGGAGACGCCGCCACCCGTCTGGGAATGTATATGGAAGTGGGCATGTATAATCTGGAGAAGAGTATCCGTGACGCTTTCCGCAGCCTGCTGGAATTGCTCTTTGCAGCCGCTTCGTTGCTGATAGATACGGTACGGACCTTTTTCCTGGTGGTACTTTCCGTGCTGGGTCCGATAGCCTTCGCCATCTCGGTGTGGGACGGCTTGCAGTCCACGCTCGGGCAGTGGTTCACAAGATATATATCGGTCTACTTGTGGCTTCCTGTCAGCGACTTGTTCAGTTGCATGCTTGCCAAGATACAGGTGCTTATGCTTCAGAACGATATTGCCGAACTGCAGGGAAATCCCGATTATTCACTGGACAATTCGAACTGTGTGTACATCATTTTCATGTTGATCGGGATTGTCGGTTATTTTACCGTTCCGACCGTTTCCGGCTGGATTGTCCAGGCGGGAGGTGGCGGCAACTATTCCCGCAATCTGAACCGTACGGCGACTAAAGCCGGTGGTTTCACTGCCGGTGCCGGCGGTGCGGCACTGGGTAATATCGGAGGGCGTATACGTGGAAAATAAACAATCAAAAACGATTCACAGATGGAATTCAAGTCATTGACTAATATTGAAAGCAGCTTCAGGCGTATCCGCCTGATGCTGGCAGCCTTTGTATGCTGCTGCACGCTCATTACCGGCTATTCGTTGTGGAGCTCCTACAGCTTTGCCGAGAAGCAGCGTGAAAAGATCTATGTGCTGGACGGCGGCAAGTCGCTGATGCTTGCGCTCTCGCAGGACCTTTCGCAGAACCGTCCGGCGGAAGCCAGGGAGCACGTGAGGCGCTTCCATGAACTCTTCTTCAGTCTTTCGCCGCAGAAGGACGCCATCGAGCACAATATCCACCGGGCTCTGCTGCTGGCTGACAAGAGTGCCTACCATTATTATGTGGACCTTGCCGAGAAAGGGTATTACAACCGTCTGATTTCGGGTAACATCAACCAGGTTGTCCAGGTGGACAGCGTGTCTTGCGACTTCAACAGTTATCCCTATAAGGCGAGAACGTATGCCCGGCAGATGATCATCCGTGAGAGCAACGTGACGGAGCGCAGCCTGGTGACGGAGTGCCGGCTTCAGAATGCTGTCAGGTCGGATGACAATCCGAACGGGTTCATTATCGAGCATTTTACCATTATGGAAAACAAGGATTTAAGGAGTGCCGACCGATGAGAAGAAGAAAATACCCGTGGAAACAGGCGGACATCCTGATACACCGATACTGCCGCAGACTGACGACAGGGCAGCGGTTGGCTGTCATCGCCGTTGCATTTGCCCTGTTTATGTCAGGCTGCCTGTATATGCTCCTCTCTTCCCTTTCCGGTTTCGGAGAACCGGGCGGGGGATTGCAAATTGAGCATATCCGCCCTTTGGATATAAAGCCGGAGAAAGATACAACCATTCACTTTAAAGACTATTATGATTATGGACATTCAGAAAATCAGGACACTGTTAGGCTTGTCTGCTGACAGACCTTTGAGTCCGGAGGAAAAACGCAGGCGTATCAGATATATTGTCTATCCCGCCATGTGCCTGCTCTTTGCAGGTTCGTTATGGCTGATTTATTCGCCGTCTGAGAAGGAGAGGGCGGCGGAGGAGAAAGAGAAGGGATTCAATACGGATATTCCCTCCCCCGGACAGCAAAGGATGGACGGCAACAAGGTGGACGCTTATGAGCGTGAAGAATTGGAGAAAAAGGATAAGTACCGTAAAAATGCATTTCAGGAGATGACCTCGCTGTTCGGCAGTTCCGGTAAGGATACGGTGCACCTGCCTGAAGGCATGGCGGAATTACCGGTGGAAGAGGCGGATAACCCCTCTACAGGTTCCCATAATACTGTCCGTTCTTCTGCCGGTGCCTATCGTAACATGAACCGTACGCTGGATAATTTTTATACTCGTGCGGAGAACTCCGAAAGGAATGAACTGCTCCGACGTATCGAAGAGCTGGAACATGAACGGCAGATGAAAAAGCCGTCTCAGGAGACTACGATGGAAGAGAAAATGGCGCTGATGGAGAAATCCTATGAACTGGCTGCCCGGTACAACGGGAGACAGGCGGCGACGACTTCTCCGGCAATGGATAAAAGACAGCGGACGGCTGTCAAACCGGTAAAACAGGTCCGGCATCAGGTGGTGTCTTCCCTGTCACAACCCGCGAGCAACGGGGAATCAGGGAACGGATTTGCGGGGGAAAGGAATGTAGGGTTCAATACTCCTGTGGGGAAAGTGCTGACTTCTGACAGGAATACCATTCCTGCCTGCGTACACGGTACACAGACTGTTTCGGACGGTCAGGCGCTACGTATCCGCCTGCTGGAACCGATGGTGGTCGATGACCGGTTTATTCCTAAGGGGACGATCCTGACCGGCGGAGTCCGTATGGAAGGTGAACGGCTTGATATCCTTGTTCAGGCGGTTGAATATAAAGGTACGGTTATTCTTGTAGAACTGGAGGTTTACGGTGCGGACGGCCAGCGGGGAATACCGGTCCCCAACTCGATGGAGTATGATGCGGCACGTGAGATAGCGGCAAATATGGGAACCTCCATGAACGGTAGTATCAATATCTCTACGGATGCCGGGGCGCAGATCGCTTCGGACCTGGGAAAAGGAGTGATACAGGGCGTGTCGGGATATGTCGCTAAAAAGATGCGGACGGTGAAGGTCACTCTGAAAGCAGGACACAGGCTGTTGCTTCATTCTCCCGAACAGTGAGACACAAAAGCAGTAAAAGAAAATCAATCATTAACCAACCAATCAAGATGCAATCGGATATGAAAAAGATTCTGATGATGTTTTTTGCCCTGATGACGGGTGTGACGGCTGCCAGTGCGCAGTTGAGTAGCGGGGATTTTTTTGAGGGACTGAGCCGCAAGATCGGCTTTAGCCGGATGATAGCCCCGCACGGGCTGGAAATCACTTATGATAAAACGGTACATGTCATATTTCCTTCCCCGATCAAGTATGTGGACCTGGGGTCCACCAATCTGATAGCCGGAAAGGCGGATGCGGCGGAGAACGTGATCCGTGTGAAAGCTGCTAAAAAGCATTTCCGGGATGAGACGAACATGAGCGTGATCACTGAAGATGGAAATTTTTACACGTTCAATGTCAGGTATGCGGATGAACCGCTCCTGCTGAACGTGGAGATGTGCGATTTCATCCATGACGGTGAAACGGTGAACCGTCCGAACAATGCCATGGAAATCTATTTGCAGGAACTGGGCAATGAGTCCCCGCGTCTGGTACGCCTGATTATGAAGTCCGTGCACAGGCAGGACAAAAGACGGGTCAGACATATCGGCTGTAAACGTTTCGGGGTTCAGTTCCTGCTTAGGGGGCTTTATACCCATAATGACCTGCTGTACTTTCATACACAGCTAAGGAATGAGACGAATGTCCCGTTTGATGTGGATTTCGTGACCTTCAAGATTGTCGACAAAAAGATCGTGAAACGTACCGCCATGCAGGAACAGGTGATTTATCCTTTGCGTGCCTGCAACTATGTGACCCGTGTGGATGGAAAGGCTTCGGAACGTACGGTGTTCGCGTTACCCAAATTTACGATACCGGAGGACAAGAAACTGGTGGTGGAGATGTATGAGAAACAGGGAGGACGCCACCAGATGTTTGAGGTGGATAATGAGGACCTTGTGCGTGCTGAACCCGTCAACGAATTGAAGGTACGATGAGAATGACCGGAAAATTTGTGTTGTTGCTTGCGGCTATGCTTGCCCTGTTTCTGGGGCAGGCGCAGGCCCA
>OGHN01001042.1_pt1 | contig 12552 bp, 10 predicted proteins | sample 1571511 | NCBI WGS metagenome assembly OGHN01 (sample SAMEA2582024, study PRJEB24529) | metagenome | biome: Human gut stool | place: China | collected 2011 | reverse complement strand
GTGGAGCATAAATAATTCCTGGCTTTTCTACATCACCCAATAAAATCGGATAACCATATTGCAGATAGAACTTAACATTATTCTGCTGGTCTACAGCAATTTCGGAAATATGCGCCACAGTATCACGATCCAATTGACTCAAAAATTCCAAAATCAGTAAAACTTGCTTTTCACCGATTCTGTCTCCAAAGTAAATATTACCTGTAACAATACCTGATAATACAGGAGCGTTGGCATCCTTGATTCCATCACTGACTTCCATCACCACGCCTGTATAATCTACCTTTGCATATCCATTATAAGAGCAGGCCAGATATACTGCCGGCCGCCGTTCTGTGATCTTCACGCGCATCACACCAGGCCAACTGTAAGAAACATCAGCCTTCTCGAATCTTACGTCATGAGTCAGCGCCTTCTGTACCTGCCATGGTGATATCACAAACAAATTAACAGGCTCCTGCACACCAGAGATCTGCAGAATATCTTTAGCCGTAACCTTATCGCTGCCTTCGACATTAATACTGCCAAAAGCAAAACCCGGCTGACGAACCCAATGCCAGCCAGCAGCCAGCAAAGCAGCACATATTATGCAAAAACAGATGAAACGCAAAAGGCGCACCCGACGCCTTCTCCGCTCTTTTCGCAAACGTTCACGTGTCGACTGCACCTTTCTCACCTCACTTCGTCAATATCAGCAGTATCGATCTTACTATTTATCGTTCAAAGATGCCGACAAAAGAATCTTCTCACACAAGTCAGGGAAAGATATCCCCACAGCAGCTGCTGCTTTCGGCACCAGGCTGGTAGCAGTCATTCCTGGAACTGTATTAGCCTCCAGTACATAGCCTTTACCTGCTTCATCAAGCATCACATCCACACGCGCAACACCACTGCATCCCAAAACCTTGTAGGTTGCAACAGCCAGTTCCTGCACATGCCTTGTCGTTTCTTTATCAAGCGGCGCCGGAACTAAATATTCAGTTTCACCTTTGGTATATTTAGAATGAAAATCATAAACCCCGGAATGCGGTACGATATTGATAACAGGCAATGCAACAGCCATGCCCCCATCCTGCATAATGGCAACAGTAAGCTCTTTGCCCTGAATAAACTCTTCCACAACAACCTCACGGGAATAAGTAAAAGCCTTCTCCATAGCAGAATTAATATCAGTATCATTTTTTACGATCTCAACACCAATACTGGATCCCTGTGTCGCCGGTTTAACAACAACAGGCATCTTTTTAAAAGCAGATAGAATCTCACCGCAAAAATCATGCGTTTCTCCCTTTACAAAAATCAACGATTTAGGAGTAGCAATACCTGCGGCCTGCATGATGCGTTTAGATGCCGCTTTATCCATGCTCAACGCACTTGCAAGCATACCTGAACCAGTATAGGGAATTTCCAGCATCTCCAGTAAAGTCTGCAGCCGACCATCTTCACCATACATTCCATGTACAGCATTAAAAACTACTTTTGCACTGCATTCTTCCAATTGCAGTGCCAGTTTTTTCGGTTCCAGATCTATTTCGGCAACATTGTAGCCTTTTTCACGCAGAGCCCCAGCAATAGCGGCACCAGTAACCAGAGAAATTTCTCGTTCAGCCGACGGGCCTCCCATTATTACTGCAACAACATCGTTTTTATTCATCATTATCTACCTCTCTCAAGCTCGGTAACAAGCTCTTCACCGACCTTAAAAATATCGCCGGCGCCAACAGTCATAATCAAATCTCCCGGCTCGGCAATTTTAAACAAGTACTCCTCTAACTTCGGCAAAGTAGGAATAAACGTAACCTGCTGCTGTGTCGCCTCAGTCACAGCTTCTGCCAGTGAAGCCCCACTTACACCATCAATTGGGAATTCACCTGCAGAATAAATATCAGTCAATATCAGCTGATCGCAATCAGCAAAGCATCGGCTGAATTCATCAAACAATAATTTTGTGCGGGTATAACGGTGCGGCTGAAAAGCACAAATCAACCTTTTAGGCTGGGTCTGCCTGGCCGCTTTTAACGTAACACCGATTTCCGTCGGATGATGCGCATAATCGTCAACAACCCAGATCCCATCAATGCGGCCTTTTGTTTCAAAACGTCTTCTAGCACCGCTGAATTTCTTCAATGCAGGTAAAATCTGCTGCATCGGTATCCCCATTGCCTGTGCCGTCGCTATTGCTCCCAAAGAATTAAGCACATTATGCTGTCCTGGTACGATCAGCTCAACGGTGCTGACAAAAACTCCTTCTACATATAAATCATAACAGGTACCATTGACACTGTATCGGATGTTTCTCGCCTGATAACGAGCGTCTTCATGCTCCAGGCCATAGCTGATAACAGGAGTTGTCGTTTCTGATGCCAGCTTGCGCAGTTTTGGACTGTCCATACATAAAATTGCTGCGCCGCCGTCTTTGACATTAGACAAAAACTCTGTAAAAGCCAGATAAATATTTTCTTCGCTGCCATAATGGTCCATATGATCGTTTTCAATATTTGTAACAATGGCATACTTAGGATAAAACTTTAAAAAAGAACCGTCGCTTTCATCAGCCTCAGCTACCACATATGGTCCTGCCCCATTACGGGCGTTACCGCCCAAGCTGCCAACCTCACCGCCAATAATAATGGTCGGATCGATATCCGATGCAGCAGCAATACAGGAAATCATTGCACTGGTAGTAGTTTTGCCGTGAGCACCTGCCACAGCCACCCCATCAGCATGATTAAGAATCTCTGCCAGCACATCTGATCTGTGCAGAATAGGTAAATTACGTTTTTTCGCTTCCATCAGTTCGGGGTTATTTTGATGGATAGCACTGGATATAACTACGGCGTCGACATCGTCGACCTGACATTCGGCATGACCCATGTAAACCAAAGCGCCCTCTTGAGCAAGCTTAGCTCCCATATGACCGGCATTAAGATCAGAACCTGATACCTGATAACCGCGTTTGAGCAAAACATGCGCAATAGCACTCATTCCGGCTCCTCCAATACCGATAAAATGAATGTTTTGCAGACCTTTAAGCACTAAAAGCCCTCCTCCGTCATTTTCTTACTAAGTTCAACGCCTGCTGCGCGATTTCTGCCGCCGCCTCAGGTCTTCCCAAACTTTTTGCAGCTTTTTTCATAGCCTGCAGTTGGTTATCGTTGATCAGTAATTTTTCTATCTCTTCCAACAATTTTTCGCCTGTCAGTTCTTTATCCAAAATAACCTTAGCTGCTCCGGCCGCCTCTACGGCCTTAGCGTTAAATTCCTGGTGATTGGCTGTAGCGTAAGGATATGGTACAAGCACAGCAGGAACACCCTTTGCTGTCAACTCTGCCAAACCGATAGCTCCGGCCCGAAATACAGCCAGATCGGCAGCTGCCAAAGCAACCGGCATATTATGCAGATATGGCCTGATCATAATGTTATCGTCCAATGATCCGGCCTTCCTCATTTCAGCCATATAATATTCATAATTAACTTCACCGGTAGCATGCAGCACCTGCACATCTGAGCGTCCCGACAGCTCGCGCTCTACATACTGCATGGCATTATTGATGCTGCGGGCCCCTCGGCTTCCACCTGATACAAGAATAGTTTTTTTGTTTGCATCAAGCCCAAGCTCAGCAACAGCATCCTTACGTTTTTTCTGCATGATCTCGCTGCGAATAGGATTCCCTGTAAAAATCTTTTTTGACGAACCGCCAAAATATTTTTCGGCCTCACTATAACCTAAAAAAACCTTTCTCACATAACGCGCCAGAATTTTATTAGTTACACCAGGCATTGCGTTCTGTTCCTGAATACATGTGGGAATACCTTTTAAAGAAGCTAAAAACACGATTGGACCACAAACATAACCGCCAGTACCAATAACTAAATCCGGCTTCAACTTATCAAGCAGGCTGTAGGCATCTTTAAGCCCATGCAGCAGTTTTATGCCTGAACGCAATGTGTCTAAACTTAAACTGCGTTTAAAACCTGCAACATCAATAAATTCCAAATTATAACCGTAACGTGGAATAATATCTTTTTCCAAACCTTGCCTTGTCCCGACAAAGGTAATTTCCACATCAGGACGGATAGCCTTGATTTGATCGGCAATAGTCAGCGCCGGATAAATATGCCCGCCGGTACCGCCGCCAGAAAGTATAACTTTCACAGTTTTTCCTCCTAGCCTTTACTTTGGCAATGCCGCAACCAAATTTTTAAAATAACGGCCGCGTGCAGGGAAATTTTCAAACATATCATACGAAGAACAGGCAGGTGACAGTAATACTACCTGTGGCGCAGCAGCCAGCTTATACGCCAGCTCAACAGCCTCATCCATTGTCTCTACTTTTCTGATATCGCCTACGCCTGCTGCTGCGGCGGCTTCATAAAAACGTTCTTTCGCTTCACCCAATAAAATCAGCACATCTGCCTTGGCCTGCACTAATTTCATCATCGGTTCCAAAGATGTCATTTTATCATGTCCGCCTGCCAGCAAAATTATATGCCCGTCAAAAGCTTCCAAAGCTTTTATTGTCGAATCAGGATTAGTTGCTTTCGAATCATTATAATATGGTACACCGTTAACTGTCATCACATACTCCAAACGGTGCTCAACACCTGTGAAATCCAGCAAAACCCTGCGCATATTTTCAATAGTGACCCCGGCAAAAAAACATGCCGCAATAGCCGCCAGTACATTTTCTTCATTATGACCGCCAAATACACGCAAGTCTTTTTTATGACAAACAGTATAAAGCTGTCTGTCCCAGGCAATAGTAAAATTACCTCCGTTTAAATATACGCCACGATTAAGCTGCTCCCTGCGGCTGAACCAGCAAACCCTTGAAGGGGCCAATTCGCCCCAGCTGCGTATAATAGGATCATCATAATTTAAAATCACGATATCATTCTCACGCTGTTTTTTAAATATATTACACTTCGCCGCACCATAAGCTTCCATCGTATGGTGGCGATCTAAATGATCGGGAGTCAGATTCAAAATTACTGCTACATCTGGGCGAAACTCACGCACACCTTCCAGCTGAAAACTAGACAGTTCCGCTGCAAGCCAGGCGTCAGCTCCTAAATTCTCAACTTCCTTAGACAATGCCTGTCCAATATTACCGCCAACGGCCGTTGGCACAGGCAAAGTTTTCAGCATTTCTCCTACTAAAGTAGTAGTTGTTGTTTTTCCATTCGTACCCGTAATTCCTATAATATGCCCATGATAACTGCGGTATGCCGCTTCTACTTCACTTATGACCTCTATTCCCATCTGCACGGCCATATCAGTCAAAGGATTAGCCAAAGGAATACCAGGCGATAAAACTATCTGTTCTACTTCCTGCAGCAAAGTTTCCCCATTGCCGCAGTACAGGCCACCACCTTGCTTTTTCAGCAGTTCCAGCAAAGCATTATCTATCTTTGTTTCCTTATCGCTATATAGAAGCACCCTGCAGCCTTGTTTCGCCAAAGCGTCAGCAGCTCCGCAGCCACTGATGCCAGTACCGTATACTAAAACCGTCTTTGTCATTAGCAGCCGCCTCCGTTCCCCAAACACCATAACCCGATACCGATTAAACCAAGCAGCAAACTACTGCCCGCAAAAACTTGCACAATCTTTGTTTCTTTCCACCCGCCCAATTCAAAATGATGATGAATAGGCGTCATACGAAAAATACGCTTACCGCCTGTTTTCTTAAAATAACCGACCTGAATAATAACCGAAGCTGCTTCCATAACATAAATCCCGCCAAGAATAATCAGCAACAGCTCTGTCCGTGTCAACAGAGCCAACGCAGCAATTCCTCCGCCCAGTGCCAAAGAACCTGTATCGCCCATAAAAACTTTAGCCGGATAACGATTGAACAGTAAAAAGCCCAAACAAGCACCTGTCAATGTCAAAGCAAAAATACTGAGGTCCATACTGCCTGACTGATAAGCAATATAAGCATAAGCCAACGTTACCGGTACTGTTACGGATGCAGCCAGGCCATCTAACCCATCAGTAAGATTGACAGCATTCGTAGTACCTACCAGAAGCAAAAACGCCAGTACGTAATATAGGCTTCCCAAGGGAACTGACAATGAGGTTCCTGGAATATTCAACCCCAAATTTACATGCGGCTGCAATTCAAGATAATAAACATAGGCACCAGCCAGCAAGAATTGTAAAAACAGTTTCTGTTTAGCTGTAAGCCCAAGATTACGTTTCATTACCACTTTAATATAATCGTCAACAAAACCAATCAGCGCATGCCCAAAAGTCAGAAGCAATGCAATCAAAACTGCCGGCGTCAGCTTGCACCATACCAGCACTGCAACCAGAACTGCAGTCAGTATCATCAACCCGCCCATTGTCGGTGTGCCACTCTTTTTTTGATGTGCCTGCGGCCCGCAGTCACGAATGCTCTGACCAAATTTCAATTTATGAAGCAGCGGTATCAGCACAGGTCCACTGGCTGCGCAGATCACAAAAGATGTCGCCAATGCTCCCCAAAGGCTGTAATCCATTTTCTATCAATCTCCAAACCTTATAGCTATAGCTGTTTATTTTTTAAAACTAACTCCAAAAGAGAATCCACCTGCATCGAATGCGAACCTTTTAAAAGCACTATGTCATGCGACTGCAGAAGGCTATCCAAAAGCTTGGCCGCTTCATCTCGGCCAGCACACCAATATGCTTTGCCTCCCAAAGCTTCAACTGCCGCGGCAATAGCTTTTGCTTCATCACCATAAGCGATTACCATATCCGTCTTTTCGCGAACAGCAAACTGACCAACTCTGCGATGAGAATCGAAAGAAATATCACCCAGCTCCAGCATATCAGCCAACACTGCAATCGTGCGGACGCCGTGGGCAGCTTTCTTTGCTTCATGTAAAGTTTTTAACGCTGCTTCCATTGAAGCAGGGCTGGCATTATAGGCATCATTGATTACCGTCATAGTACCTATATGCACTATTTCCTGACGGCTGCCTGTCAGTTTTGCTGTCATTAAAGCTTTAGCACTATTATTTAATTTTACACCAAAAGCAGCACCCACTGCAATCGCTGCCAAAGCATTTTGTACATTGTGTTCACCAATAAATGGCATATTCACTTCCGTACGTTCTCCTGATCTGCTGTCAATGCAGGTAAATACACTCCCATGAGCAGTTGTTACCACATTATCACCGCGGAAAGTAGCTTTACCTGAATACCCATAAGTAACAACCTGTGCCTTAGTTTTATCCGCCATTGCTGCAACATATTCATTATCAGCATTCAGCACCGCCAATTGTTCCTGTGTCAGATCTTCAACTAGCTCACTTTTTGCTCTGGCAATATTTTCCATACTTCCCAGAAGCTCCATATGTGTTTCACCAACATTAGTCACAACCGCTACATCAGGTTTTGCAATATCGCATAATTCCCTAATCTGACCCAAGCCGCGCATTCCCATTTCGACAACAGCAATCTCTGTATCAGCCTTAACGCTCAGCAATGTTTTTGGCAAACCAATTTCATTATTAAAATTTTCCTGAGTTTTGATCACCTTAAACTTAGTCGACAAGCAGGCAGCAATCATATCCTTAGTAGAAGTTTTACCATTAGAACCAGTAACAGCAACCACCTTTAAATTTTTATTACTCATTCTGTATGCATGCGCTATCTGCTGATAAGCAAGCAGCGTATCCTCAACAGTAATAATTACAGTTTCAGAGGGCAGTTCAGGCACAGGCTTTGACACCAGCACTGCCGCCGCTCCATGTTCCAACGCCATTTTACAATAAGCATGACCGTCAAAACGCTCACCACACAAAGCTACGAACAATTCACCACTGCTTTCAATCCGCGAATCAGTCGTAATCCCTGTGAAAATAAGCTCCTGCATATTTTCACAATGTCCACCTGTTGCCGTTATTATTTCCTGCAAGCTCAACATACAATCACCTTTTCTTCCAGTATTCCTGCACTACTTCACGATCATCAAAGTGAATAGTTTTATCTGCCAGAATTTGATAGTTTTCATGGCCTTTACCGGCGATTATAATTACATCATTCGCAGCAGCCTCAGACAAGGCATGATAAATAGCGTCTCTGCGCTCTGCAATCAATTCCACACTCTTCCCTTCCGGAACATCCTTCAGCGCCTCTGCAATCTCGTCAATGATAACTGCCGGATCCTCAGTACGCGGATTATCAGAAGTAACTACGACCCTATCTGCCAGCTCCAAAGCGATCCTTCCCATAATAGGCCTTTTTTTATTGTCACGGTCACCACCGCAGCCAAATACTACCCACAGTTTGCCTTCCGTAATACTACGAGCAGTTTTCAGCACATTTTCCAAACCATCAGGAGTATGAGCATAATCAACAATAACAGTATACGGCTGTCCTGCTTCCACTAACTGGAAACGTCCAGGAACACCGTCGAAACCATTTAAAACATCAACAATAGTTTTTTTATCAATTTGTTCTGCCAACGCAATAGCCACAGCCGCCATAACATTGTAAACATTAAATTCACCCGTAATTTTTAAAAGCAGATCCATCTCGCCCACCGGCGTATGCAGCTGTAACCGCATTTGTTTAGCCTCAACTTTAAAAAACAACGGATAAATATCATTATTACGTCCTTCGCCATAAGTCAGTATTCTTGTTTTTGTGCGGTCGCATAAAATCGGCGAACTTGCATCATCCATATTAAAAACTGCTGTTTTATTCTCTTTTTTACCTTCATGCAAATGTTCAAACAACAGCCCTTTCGCATCGCGATAGTTTTCCAGTGTTTTATGAAAATCCAAATGATCCTGCGTTATGTTGGTTAAAGCAGCAGTGTCATATTCACAGCCGGCAACACGATTAAGTGCCAGTGCATGCGACGAAACCTCCATGACCACATACTCGCATCCGGCTTCTTTCATTCTGTATAAAGCACGCTGCAGATCTACTACGTCTGGAGTAGTATTATGAGCTACAATAGCCTCGTCCTCGATCATTATATTGATAGTTCCTATAAGCCCAACCTTAAATCCGGCCTTACGTAAAATAGCACGCACAATATTGGTAGTAGTGGTTTTACCATTCGTTCCCGTTACCCCTATCATCCGCATAGTTTTACCTGGATAATCATAGAAAAAGGGAGCGATAACTTCCATTCCCAATCGGGTATCAGCCACCTTTAAAAGCGTCAATCCATCAGGACATACCTCTGGAACATCCTCAACCAAAGCTGCACCGGCACCAGACGCAGCAGCCTGCTCCAAGTATTTATGCCCATCCACATGTGCCCCTTTCAGACATATAAACAAACTGCCTTCTCTCACTTCGCGCGAATCAGCAGTTATATCCTTAATGATTTTATCGCAGTCACCAACAACCTGTACTTCAGGCAGTACAGCAACGATTTCTTCTAACAGCTTTTGCATATAGCATACCTCCAAAAGTGAAAGGGCAGCCTATATACAGGCTGCCTTCTAAAATCTTCATATATTATAGCATATTTTTAATAAGAAGGCTATGAAACGATTATTTTGCATAAGCATAGCCGTCATAAGCAACTTTACGGCTATCAGCCTTCACATAGATATTATTACGGGCAACTGTCATACCCAATTGTTTTTCAGCTATACTGGTGACTCTTTCCGGCCCCTTCAGCTGCTCAACTTCAATTTTTATTTCCGAATTTTTTAAAAGCAACGTAGCTTCCTGCTGCTTCAATGCAACAAGCTCATCACCTGTACGGACCAGGCTTTCGCTGCGTGCGACCGCAGCAAAATAAGCCACCATCACGAGCAGTACTAACACGGCAGCACGGCGACGCACAAGTTTATAGTCAACTTTTTTGACTTTGTGAACCCGCTCTACAGGTCTCTCATATTCAATTTCTTCCCATGCGTAGTTATCATACTTACGTGCTAACATGCTCCACCCTCCAAATCAGCGTTTGATCGCATAACGTAACCGTGCGCTGCGCGAACGCGGATTCGCCTCTATTTCCGCATCGCTGGGAACTATATTCCCCACTTTTTTTACAAGCGGCTTTCTGCCGCAAACACAAACTGGAAGCTGCGGTGGACATATACACCCTTTCGCCAGTTGTGCCAGTGTTTGTTTCACTATCCTATCTTCTAAAGAATGAAATGTAATCACTCCTATACGCCCGCCGCTTTTCAAACGTTCGACCGCCTGCGTTACAACATTTTCCAAAATATTCAATTCATCATTCACTTCAATACGGATTGCCTGAAACGTTCTTTTTGCCGGATGTCCACCGGTCACCTGAACTTTCATTGGAATGGAAGCCCTGATGATCTCCGTCAGTTCTCCGGTTGTCTCGATCGGTTTCTTTGCCCTCTCCTGCACGATGTGTTTTGCAATATTTTTTGCGAACTTGTCCTCACCATAATCACGGATGATCCGGTAAAGCTCCATCTCACTGTATCCGTTTACAATATCTTTTGCAGTCAGGCTCTGTCTGTCATCCATTCTCATATCAAGTGGAGCATTCTCATCACGGTAAGTAAAACCACGCTCCGGTGTATCTAACTGAAACGAAGATACGCCAAGATCCAACACGATTCCATCCACCTTTTCCACGCCAATGCGGTGAAGTTCCTCTTTCATGTTGGCGTAATTGCTTCGGATAATGGTGATCTTGTCACCAAATTCCTTTAATCTTTCTCCGGCGGCTGCGATTGCATCCGCGTCCTGATCGATTCCGATCAGCCTGCCTTTTTCTGATAACCGTGAAGCCACCTGGTAAGCATGTCCGCCACCGCCAAGTGTTCCATCCACATAGATTCCGTCAGGCTTGATATTCAAATTTTCAATTGTCTCATTTAGTAATACTGAATAATGATTAAATTCCATTGTGATCCTCTCTGCCTGACTTTTGCTCTGGCTCTCTTTTTTTATTCTCTGTGGATCAGATGCTGAACCCTAAATCTGCCATGTGTTCTGCAATCTCATCCATCTCATCTTCATCATATGTATTCTCCTGCCATCTGTCTTTGTCCCAGATTTCCACTCTGCTTAAGACTCCGACTAAAACGACATCTTTTGTCAGATTTGCATATTCTCTTAAAACTGGTGGAAGAAGGATTCTTCCCTGCTTGTCCAGTTCACAGGAAGCTGCTCCTGCAAAAAAGAAACGTGAAAACTTTCTTGCATCCTTGGAAGTCATGGAAATGTTTCTGAATTTCTCTTCGATGTTGTGCCATTCTTCTGACGTATACACAAATAAGCATCCATCAAGTCCCTTTGTCACTACAAATTCATCGCCAAGCTGCTCTCTGAATTTTGCCGGAACTATCAGTCTGCCTTTTGGATCAACTGTGTGGTTGTATTCTCCCATAAACATGACACAATCACCTGCCTTTGTGCGGCAGCTGGTTCCTCTTGATTTTCCATTTCTGTGGTCATTTTCCACCACTTCGAACCATTCTCTACCACTTTCCACCACTTTTAAACATATATTAGACTATTCTTAAGAAAAAATCAATATTTTAGCGCAAAAAAATAATGCCAGACCAGTTATTTCCTGATTTGGCATTATTTTCCATTCTTCTCTACTTACTTCTTTCTGTTTCCTCGATATACTCTTCAATCAGCTGATCGAGTTTTGTACTTTTTTGATAGTAATTATCAAACTTATCCTGTCGTAAAAGTGCCTGATCCAGTTCAAATCGAACGGATTCGATTTCCTGCTGTAACTCACTCAACTTTCTCATATGAATCCTCCTGATTTCCTCAATGGAAAATGCAATTTTACAAATTCAAATTTCTGCTAATTGCCGGAGCAGAGAATAGTCCCTTTTTCTTTTCCCCTTTTTCTTTTCCTCTCTTTTATATTCTCCATATTACTATCCGCAGATTCAAAAATCAAATGAATTAGGTGATGAGTTTTCTCCAAAATTCGACATTTCCAAACGGATTTTTTCACAATTGCACGTATTTCCTACAAAAACAGCGCACCCATTTTTCGACTTTGGATGCGCTGTTTATAAAAAATTAATATTTGATTCGTATGTTTTCCTATCGTTTTTGTATGTTTTTCATTTTTCAGGAATGTTTTAACCGGAATTCTGCCCTTTTCTCGGCGAGTAAATGTATCATTGTCTCCATTGCCTTGTAGTTCACCTCCACAATGTGATGGATATCATCCTCCACATCATGCTTTCTCACAAGATAATCATCATGGGATTTCTGGATAAAATCACAAAGATTTTTGGCATTTTTAAATTCCAGATGATCTGCTTTATGCGGTTTTGCAGCGTCCGTCTTGATATATTTCCGCAGATCCCGCTTTAATTTTTCCTCGTAAGAGCAGTGATCCTTCAGACTTCCCGGATAGATTTTATTGTGCGGATAAGTAAAATAATCTGCCAGATAGTGGCTGATCTGTCCAAGATCCATGTAATACTTGCGCCCTTTTTTCTTCTCCACCAGTTTCCTGCCCTCGGAAAGGCGCTCAATATGGCGTCTGATATCCGGGTAAGTTCCGTCCATCTCATGGCGCTTATAGACGAAAGATGGCTTAATGTCCGGCAGGACACTTCCGATGTAAAAAGATAATTTAT
>OGHN01001035.1_pt1 | contig 12605 bp, 11 predicted proteins | sample 1571511 | NCBI WGS metagenome assembly OGHN01 (sample SAMEA2582024, study PRJEB24529) | metagenome | biome: Human gut stool | place: China | collected 2011 | reverse complement strand
ATATAAGAACAGAGTTTAAAACTCTATTGATAATAATGTACGGATTTAAAAGTAATAATATTCTAAGCACGGCTTCAGGACGCTTTTCCCGCTCGTCTGCGACGGATGCTCGGGATGCCGCAGCCATTCGCGTTTTCTGCAGTTCATCTTCGACTTCAGCGAGCTCGGGCTTTTGGAGTACTCCGAGACCAAGCTGGCATGCCGCGCATACTGCCGCGACAAGCTCTGGCAGAAGGTGCGTGCAGAAGTGCCGCCCGCCCGATGGCAGATATCCATGGGCGTATCCTGTGGGGAGTGCAGGGAGAAAGGTGCGGGTGAGAACCTGGCCGAACTTCCCGGCTGCTGCGTCAATCACAAGTACTTTGCCCGGGGAGGCTGACATGCCAATGGAAATTCAAACGCCCGAAGGCCGCGTGAAGGCCATGACCCCCGTGATTCTGTCAGCGAGCCGCTCGACCGACATCCCGGCCTATTATGGACAGTGGTTCATGAACCGCCTGCGCGCAGGCTGGTGCGCCTGGGTGAATCCGTTCAACCGCCGTCCCTCGTATGTGTCGTTCAGGGACGTGAAGGCGGTCGTCTTCTGGACGAAGAACCCGGCGCCCTTCCTGCAGCATCTGGACGAGCTCGATGCCCGCGGCCTGCACTACTACTTCCAGTACACGCTCAACGACTACGAGCGGGAGGGCTTCGAGCCCAACGTGCCCGCGCTCGAAAAGCGCATCGAGACCTTCCGGCGGCTCTCCGAGCGGATCGGTCCCGACCGCGTCGTCTGGCGCTTCGATCCGATCATCCTGTCGCCGGGCACCGGTCCGCGCGACATCCTCATGAGGATCTGGACGATCGGCAAGGCATTGAGGGGACTCACGAAGAAGCTCGTCGTGAGCTTCGTCGACGTGGGCGCCTACCGAAAGGTCCAGGCGAACCTCGTGCGCGACACGGGTCTCTACACTCGCGAGACCGTGCTGTCGGCCGAACCCGACGAGGCGCAGAGGCGCGAGATCTGCGAGGGCCTCGCCAAGATCCGAGAACGCTGGCATTCGGAAGGCTGGGACATTGAGATTTCGTCCTGTGCCGAGGAGGCCGACCTCGCGGCCTGGGGCATTACGTACAACAGATGCATCGACGGCGAGCTCATGGAAAGAGTGTTCGGCGAGGACAAGGCGCTCGTGCACTTCCTTCACTCGGGCAAGCTGCCTGAGGCGCCTGCCGCAGGGGCGGACTCGCTCTTCGGAGATCCCGTGATCCCCGTGGTTCCGGTCTCCAAGCGCAGGAACCTGAAGGACAAGGGCCAGCGCGAGGCCTGCGGCTGCATCGTGAGCAAGGACATCGGCATGTACAACACGTGCATGCACTTCTGCGCCTACTGCTATGCGAACGCAAGCAGGAAGACCGTGCTCGAGAACCGCAGGCGGCACGATCCCGAGAGCCCGTTCCTCGCAGGCGAGCCCGGGAAGACGAATGAAGATGCAAAGGCGGAAAACACGGAAAACGGAGGCGGCAGGTGAAGCTCTTCAAGGTCATCAGGACGACTGCGCGCGGCGTGAAGTTTGCGACGCGCGTCGGCATCACGGTCGGCAGCAACATGCTCCAGGGCGTCGCGAACGTCGCGGATGTGGCGGGCAGGGCGGCGAAGAAGACCTCCAGAGGAGACTGGGACAGACTTGAACGCCTTGCGGAAAGGACGGCCCGGGGCGTCGGCCGCTCGATTGAGAACAAGTGCACGGCGGCGGGCGAGCTCTTCAGCGAGGCCGAGCGCTGCATCGCGAATCCCGACAGGCGGTTTCTGACGAAGAAGAACGCCGCCCGCGTTGCGGCCGTGGCGACGGCTGCGGTCACGGTGGCGGCGGGCGCCTCGGCGATGGATCTGGACGTCGTCTCAGACGTGGACGTCGACGGACTTCCCGATGCCGACGGTGCGGGCGGTGCGCTTGCATCGGGCTTCGCGCCTTCGGATCTGTCGGTTGAGAACGGCGTCTTCACGGGCGACGGTCAGGAACTCGACCGCCTGATCCAATACGGGGAGGTCGACGGCACGACCCACGTCGCCTCGGAAGACATCGTGCGCGACATCGGCGCCCGCGACGCCTTCCTCTCCGTCCACGGCTTCGACGGCGTGCCCGAAGGCTACGAGGTCCATCATGTCGTGCCGCTTTCCGAGGGCGGCGCCGACACGCCCGACAACATGATCCTCGTGAGCGAGGCCGACCATGCGGCGATCACCTCGGCGCACGCGGGCTTCTACGGCTGGCGAGACTGAGGTACGGGAGCCGCCGAGGCACCCGAAGGCATGATCGAAAATATGCAGACAGTCCCGCGAGGCGAAGTGCCTGCGGGGCTGTGCAGGAAGAGAGAGAGGTGAGGCGGGCGTTATTGCAGGTCGACGCCGAGGAGGTCGAGCGCGGTCTGAACGTGAAGCGCGGCGCCCTTGACGAGGACGGACTCGTCGACCTTGTAGCAGCCGTGGTGCTGCGGCCAGACGGCGTCGCAGGCCTCGTTGCGCACGCCGAGAAGGACCATGGCGCCGGGAACCTTCTCCTGATAGAAGGCGAAGTCCTCGCCGCCCATCTGCAGGTCCGCCTCGATGACGCCCTTGTCGCCGAAGATTTTGCCTGCCGCGCCCGTGACGACGTCGATCATGCCCAGATCATTGACCGTGACGGGCACGATGCGCAGGTATTCGACATCGGCCGTGCCGCGCATGGCTTCGGCCGTGCTCCTCGCGATGCGGGTGATCTGCTCCTCGAAGCGGTCGCGCACGGCGGGGCTGAAGGTGCGGGTCGTGCCCTCGAGTTCGGCGGTGCCCGCAACGACGTTGAAGCGGGTGCCCGAGTGGAACTGGCCGACCGTCACGACGGCGGTGTCGCCGGGATAGGTCTCGCGGGAGACGATCGTCTGCAGGTTCTGCGCGATGGCGGCGCCCATGATGAGCGCGTCGGCGCCGAGCTGCGGCTGGGCGCCGTGAGTGGACTTGCCGCGGACGTGGATCTTGAACTGATCGCCCGAGGCCATCATCGGCCCCTTGCGCAGCGCGACCGTGCCGGCGGGATAGTCGGACCAGACGTGCATGCCGAAGCAGGCGTCGACGCCCTCGAGCGCGCCTTCCTCGATCATGGCGCGCGCGCCCAGACCCAGCTCCTCGGCGGGCTGGAAGGCGAAGACGATCGTGCCCTTGAGACGGTCCCTGATTTCGTTGACCATCATTGCGGCCGTGAGCAGCATCGAGATGTGGCAGTCGTGCCCGCAGGCGTGCATGACGCCCGGAACCTCGCTCGCGTAGGGAAGTCCGGTCTCCTCGTTGACGGAGAGCGCGTCGATGTCGCCGCGAAGAAGGATCGTGCGGCCGGGCTGAGCGCTCTCGATGCGGGCGAGCGTGCCCGTGCCGAGGCCGCAGGGACGCCACGGGATGTCTGCGCGGTCGAACTCGGCGCGGATGCGTTCGGCAGTGCGGACTTCCTTCGTGCTTTCTTCGGGGTGCTGGTGGAACCAGCGGCGCATTTCGATCTGGTACCCGTTCCAGCGGGTCATGAGTTCCTGGAGTGTCATTTTTGGGTCCTGTCAAGGGTCTTCAGGCGCAGGTCCCGTGCGGAAGCGCTGCGCCTGAATGAAAAGAGGTTTGAGGTCTCTCGTCAGAAGAGCTTGACGAAGAAGCCCGCGAGAATGACGGAGGTGATCGTCACCGTCACGAAGCCGCCCACGATCATCGGCGGGAAGAGTCGGCTCATGAGGAAGTCGACCTCAGCCTTGTCGGCGCCTTCCTCCTGGCAGATGCGCTCGGTCATGATCGCGTCGAAGGGGAAGCCGTAGAGAGCGGTGAGGCAGGTTGCGAAGCCGAGATAGGGGGAGATCTTGAGGAAGCGTCCGACGATCGCCGCGACGACGGCCATGCCGACGACGCCGATGATGATCAGGAGGACCATCGGGCAGATGAGCTTCGCCATCATTTCGGGATTGCTGTCGCCGAGACCGCTGTAGACGAACATGATCAGAGCGAGGAAGAGGAAGTCCTCCATAAAAGGAAAGAAAAAATGAAGAAGAGTTTTGTCGCTCTCGCCGTTCTCGGCGCTTTTGCCGGCACTTCCATGGCTGCCGAGGTCACGATGTACGGTGTCGTCGATACGGGCCTTCTCTATCAGCACGGTGAAGCCAGTGCGTCCATCGACGGCATCGGCAGCGCCAGCGCCGAAGTCGACTCCTTCAGCATGGAACCGGGCACGAACTCCGCCTCCCGCTTCGGCATCCGCGGCACGGAAGACCTCGGCAACGGCATGACGGTGGGCTTCAAGCTTGAAAACGGCTTCGAGTCCGGCACGGGCGCCCTCAAGACGGACAGCAAGCTGTTTGACCGCGAATCCACGCTCTTCATCAAGGGCGGGTTCGGTACGGTCTACGCCGGCCGCATGGGCACGCTCGTCTCCGACGCGGGCTCCGTTGGCTTCTACGGCTCCATGGCCTCCGCTCTGGCCACGGGCTGGTCCGACAACATCGCCGGCCACAACGCCGTCATGGCCAACTACTCGAGCCGCTATGACAACACGATCGCCTACGTTTCGCCGGAATTCGCCGGCGTGACGATCTATGCCCAGTACGCCATGGGCGACACGAACGAAAACAAGGCTTCCAACTACCGCTACGCCGCTCTCGGTGCTGAATGAAAGGCCGGCGCCCTCGACCTCGCCGCTCTCGTCGACTGGACGAACAAGGACTCCTCCATCACCCACAGCAACGGCGCCGAATTCCAGGCGGACATGAACCTTCAGGATGCCTGGACGTTCAACCTCGCCGGTTCCTATGACTTCGGCTTCATGAAGACCTATCTTGCCACCCAGTACTTCAAGGATGCCCGTGACGCGGGTTCCGTCCTTGACTATGTGGGCTTCTTCGACGAAGACAGCGTCTTCAACAATAACGAAGGCGACGTCAAGTTCAACAAGGGTGCCGTTGCCAACACCGGCTATGGCGTGCATCTCTCCACGGCGTTCGACGTTCTCGGCGGCACGATGAAGGCCGGCATCGGCTACATGGACGCCGACATCGACTACGCCAACGACGGCCAGGTCGCCGACTCCAAGGTCTACACGGCTGCCTTCGGCTACGAATACTCGCTCTCCAAGTGCACGCTCGTCTACACGGGTCTCGGCTACACGAAGCGTGAGCTCGACGCCAACTACGAAGGCGTGACCGGCAGCTGGGAAGAAGAAGGCTACGATTTCGCCCTCGGCCTCGTCCACAAGTTCTGAGCTGCCTGATCTTCAGGTCTGACTGAACGCGCCCGCAGGAGGATTCTTCTGCGGGCGTTCTGTTTTTTCGGTGCGGGAAGACAAGGGCGTCATGCCCAGGCTTCGAGGAAGCAGTGCTTGAGGACCGAGAAGTCGCCGAAGCGAACGCCCCTCGGGGCCTCCCTCATGACGACGGGCTTGCCGTGGTAGGCGAAGCCGAAGCCCGCGGCGGCGATCATCTGCAGGTCGTTTGCGCCGTCGCCGCCCGCGATCGTCTCGGAGAGCGAGGCGCCGTTGACCTGGGCGAGCACCTCGAGCGCACGCCGCTTGCCATCGGCATCAAGGATCTTCCCGCCCGCAGGGCCGCGGACGCCGCCCGTAAGCCTGCCGTCCTCAAGGACGAGGCGGTTGCAGACCACGCCCGTCATGCCGAAGCGGCGGGCGACGTGCGTGGCGATCTCCTCGAAGCCGCCCGTGATGATGTAGGTGGCGAGACCGTACCGCGTGAGAAAGTCGACGAAGTCAAGGGCGCCGGGCGTCGGAACGGCCCGCTCGACGGCGTGGGTCACGATCTCGGCGCTCGATCCCGCGAGTGCGGCTACGCGCTGGCGCAGCGACTCGTCAAACGGAATCAGCCCTTCCATCGCCCTGCGGGTGATTCGGGAGATCCGTTCGCCCGCACCCGCGAAGGCGGCCATCTCGTCGATGCACTCGCTCTCAATGAGCGTCGAGTCCATGTCGAAGCAGGCGACGCGAAAGCGCCTGAGGGAAAGATCGGGCGGCAGGAGCAGGACGTCGACGGCGCTCTCTTCGGCCATGGCCGCAAGCCCCGTCGGGAAGCCCTTCGAGCTCACGCCCGAAAGACGGATGAAGCCGGGTCTGACGAGCTTCGTCCTGAAGTTGAGGCGGTCTGCAAATCCGTGGATCGCACGGTCGTCGCCCGCAAGAAGCATGTCGTTCATCGATTTTCCTCTTTCAATCAGTCATCGTCGTCCGTGCGGGCGCCTTCGGGAAGACCGCGCTCGGGCGTCCAGCCGTCGTTGTTGATGCGATGGGCGCAGGTGACGTAGGCGCGGCCTCCGGATGAGAGTCGTTCAATTCGCTGGTGGAAGGCGCCGAAGGTGAGGTCGAAGGCCTCGCCCGCAGGCGTCCTGCGGACAGGACCGCCGGGAAGCGCCTCGTCGAGAAGGCGGCCCGTGGGCTTCACCATGTCGGAGCCGGAGAGAAGCCCTTCGAGCGTCATGATCGTGACGGCGAGGTCGGCGTGGCCAGCAGGATCGTCGTGGACGGCCGAGCCGGGGAAGGCGCTTCCGCCGACCGCGAGCACGGCGTTGATCTCCTGAGGCAGGAGTCCGCCGTGGTTTCCTGCGCCAAGAGGCAGCTCGGGCGCCATGACGAGGCCGCCCGTTTCGGGATCTCCGCGCGGGACGATGCGAAGGTCGGGCGACCGGCGGCCGTCGGTGAAGACGAGGCGCTCGGAGAAGGTCCCCGGGATTCGGCCCTCGATTGAGCAGGGCTGCTCGGGATCCGAGGGCGAGAAGAGGAGCCCGATGTCGGGCGAGGTCATGAGCGCGTCGCGGGCGCGAAGCTGAAGCGAGAGGTCCGCGGGATTCGTGAACCAGAGTCCCGCGCAGTAGGTTCCGACGAGGACGGCGTCGGCCGAGGCCGTGTCGGCCCCTTCGAGCACCTCGCGCCCCATGAGGATGCTCAGACCCGCTTTTTCAAGAATGCCCTTCATGTCGAAGTGGCGGCGCACGACGCCGTGGCCGTGATCAGACATGACGACGAGCTGCACGCCCGCGTCCCTGCCTTCCGTCTCCCACCACTCGAGCACGCGCGCGAATTGGCGGTCTGCGTCGCGCCTTGCCTCGCGGGTGCGCTCGTCGTCAATGCCGAACTCATGCGAGGAGTGGTCGGGCTCGCCGATCCAGAGGACCGTCACGTCGCCGAGGCCCCTCGGGAGCTCGCGCTCGAAGAAGAGGTCGACGACGAGCTTCGTGCCCCTGAAGTCGGGAAATTCAAGCGGAACGCCCGGGCCGAAATCTTCGACGAGCTCGCGGCGCTCGTTGTCCGGAACGCTCGTCACGAGGTCGTGCACGCAGGCGCAGACGTGGTCGGGATAACGGTCGGCGTAGAGGTGCTGAAGGCGCGTGCTGCCCTTCGAGTTGGCGCAGTAGACGCGCATGGTTTTGCCGGCGGCGCCGAGACGCTCGCCCATGGTGGGAACGAGCAGGAGCCCGTCCTCGCGGCGATGGCGCAGCACGTGCTCGAGGTCGAAGCCGAAGAAGACGCCGTCGGCGCCTCCCATGTCGCGGCGCCAGTAGCAGTTGGCGACGAGGCCGTGGCCCGTCGGGCGAAAGCCCGAGAAGATGCCGGGATGGTTGACGTAGGTCTCGGTCGGAAAGTCCGCAAGGTAGTGCGACCACGAGTGGTTCGAGGCCATGAAGTGCGAGAGCGCGGGCATGTCGGCCTCGACGCTGTCGGGGCGAAGGCCGTCGAAGCCCACGATCACGAAGCGGACGGCGGCGGATGAGGAGGAATTTGAGGTCATGAGTGTCTCCTTATCGTGCGGCGGGTTCGAGCTTCTGCTGGACCCAGTCGCCGAGGATGGACATGGAGAGCGTGGAGACGACGATCACGAGGCCGGGGATCACGGCGATCCACCAGGCGGTCGTGAGGTAGTCGCGCCCGAAGCCCAGCATGGTCCCGAGGGAGCTCATCGGAGGCTGAACGCCGACGCCGAGGAAGGAGAGCGAGGTCTCGAGGAGGATCATGCCGGGGAAGTTGAGGGTCATGTTGACGACGAGGGCCGAGGCGATGTTGGGCAGGATGTGCCTCAGGGCGATCGAGACCGTGGGCAGTCCGAGGCCCTCGAGTGCGCAGGCGTAGCCCTCGGTGTAGGCGGAGCGCGAGAGGTTTCGCGTGAGCCTTGCGTAGCGGTCCCATCCGTAGACGGCCATGATCACGATGATGACGGTGACGTCGGTGCCGAGGAAGGCGATGATCGTGAGGGCCAGGATGATGAAGGGGAGCGAGGCCGTGAAGTCGATGCCGCAGTTGACGGCGTCGTCGACGATGCCGCCGAAGCGGGCGGCGAGAAAGCCGAGCAGCGTGCCGATGACGGCGCCGAGCAGCGTACCCACGACGGCGAGCACGAAGGACATGCGGATCGAGTAGAGAAGGCGCGAGAAGATGTCGCGCCCGAGCTCGTCGGTGCCGAGGATGTGAGCGGCGGACTCAAACGGCATGAGGAGGCGGGCCGTGAGGTCCATGGCCTCGAGGTCGTACGGGGCGAGGACGGGCGCGAGGAGCCCTGCGGTGAAGAAGACGGCGAGGATGATGCCTGCCGCAATGGCGAGTGCGGGACGTGTGGTCATCAGTTGTCTCCCTTGCGAAGGCGCGGGTTGACGACGAGTGCGAGAAGGTCCATGAGAAGGTTTGCGGTGACGAGCGAGGCGCCCGTGACCAGCACGATCATCTGCACGACGGGAATGTCGCGCGAGGCGACCGACTGGACGAGGAGCTTGCCGACGCCGGGCCAGGAGAAGACGTTTTCGGTGATGACGGCGCCCGCGACGAGCGTGCCGAGGAAGAAGCCGAGGATCGTGAGGATCGAGAGCATGGCGTTGGGAAGCGCATGGAGCCAGATGATCCTGCGCTCGGGCAGGCCGCGCATGCGGGCCGCCCTCACGCACGGGAGGCGCAGCGCGTCGATCATGGCGCTTCGGGCGTAGCGCGAGAAGATCGCGGCCTCCGAGGTCGCCATCGTGATGATCGGCATTATGTAGTGCCAGACGGTTGCGTTGCCGTAGGACGGGAGCCATCCGAGCTGGATCGAGAAGACGAGCAGAAGGAGGACGCCCATGAAGAAGTTGGGCACCGCATAGCCGAAGACCGACATCACCATGAGGCTGCGGTCGAGGAGCGTGTTGCGGTGAAGCGCGGCGCACACGCCCGACGGAATGCCGATGAGGAGCGTCACGACGGCGGTCGGAATCATGAGCGAGAGCGTAGGGCCGAGCGCGTCGAGGAAGACGTCCCTCACGGGCTGGCCCTTCATGTAGCTCGTGCCCATGTCGAGCGAGACGAACTTCTCGAGGTAGACGAGGAACTGCTGCCAGAGCGGCAGGTTGAGGCCCCACTGGGCGCGGAAGGCCTCGAGCGCCACCTCGTCGGCGGCGTTGCCGAGCATGATGCGGGCCGGATCGCCCGTCATGTGAAGGCCGAAGAAGACGCAGGCCGTGAGGAGCAGGAGCGTGAACGCGGCGCGAAGAAGGATTCGGAAGACGACGGCGAACATGGATCAGGCCTCCGGATGCAAGAGGAAGGAGGGGCCCGAAAAGCAGGCCGCGAGGTGTCCGCTGCCGTCGTCCCTGAGGGGCGGCACGTCGGTGCGGCAGCGCGCCTCGGCAAGCGGACAGCGGGAGGCGAAGACGCAGCCCTTCGGACGGTCGATCGGACTGGGCATGGCTCCTTTCGGGTAGTAGCGCACGACGTGCGCGTCGGCGCCCGGAGTCGAGGCCATGAGGAGCTTCGTGTAGGGATGCAGGGGCCGGCTGAAGACCGCTTCGACGGTGCCCGACTCGACGATGCGGCCGAGGTACATCACGGTCACGCGGTCGCAGATGCAGCGCACGACGCTGAGGTTGTGCGAGACGAAGAGCATTGCCATCTTCATGCGGTTGCGAAGCTGCAGGAGGAGTTCGAGCACCTGCGCTTGAATCGAGACGTCGAGCGAGGCGACGGGTTCGTCGCAGACGAGAAGCGCGGGTTCGAGCGCCACGGCGCGGGCGATGGCCGCGCGCTGGAGCTGGCCGCCCGACATGACGGACGGACGCCTGCCGGCGTGGTGCGCGGGAAGGCCTGCGGCCCTGAGCACTTCGAGCGCGGCCTTCGCGGCCGCCTCCTTCGAGAGGCCCCTGTGGTGGCGAAGCGGTTCGGCCACCTGCTCGATGATCGGAAGACGCGGATCGAAGCAGGCGTACGGGTCCTGATGGATCATCTGCATGGAGGCGCGCTGGGCGCGCCAGGCGGCGGAGTCTCGCTCAGGGATCGGCGCGTTCTTGAAGCGCACTGTGCCTTCGGTGGGCTCGATGAGGCCGAGCGCGAGGCGCGCGAGCGTCGATTTGCCGCAGCCCGATTCGCCCACGAGTCCCATGACCTCGCCCGAGCGGACCTGCAGGTCGATGTCCTGCAGGACGTCCCAGGGACGGCGGCGGCCGAGAAGGCCCTGCCTCGAGACGTAGCAGTGGCGGGCGATGCGGATATCGGAGATGACGGGAAACTCGGTGTCCTGAACGGGCAGGGACGCAAGGCGCGAGGCGCACGAAGGCGCATGCGGGGCGGCGGTGAGGAGCGCGGCGTCGCAGCGGGTGCGCCTGCGGCCGTCCTCGACGGCCGTCATGGCGCCGAGACTTTCGCGGCAGGCGTTCGTGACGCGCGGGCAGCGCGAGGCGAAGGGACAGCCCGAGCCGAGCTTGTCGGGCGGCGGAATCTCGCCCTTGATCGGGATGAGCCGGCCGCGGGTGCCGTCCATGGCGGGCATGGCCCTCAGAAGGCCTTCGGTGTAGGGATGGGCGGGACGCGTGATGACGTCGGAGACGGGGCCTTCCTCAAGGACGTGGCCCGCGTACATGACGGAGACGTCGTCGGCGACGTCGCGGGCGAGGTTCAGGTCGTGCGTGACGATGAGCATCGACATGCCGCGCGCCTGCACGAGCGCACGCATTTCCTGCAGGAGCTCCCGCTGCACGACGACGTCGAGCGCCGTGGTGGGTTCGTCGGCGAGGAGTAGCCTGGGGCTGCCCGTGAGGGCGAGCGCGATCATCACGCGCTGGCGCATGCCGCCCGAGAGCTGGTGGGCGTAGGCGTTCATGCGCTTTTCGGGCGCGGTGATGCCGACGGTGCGCAGAAGCTCGAGCGCAATGTCGTGGCGGTCGGCGCGTGAGCTGCGCGAAGCACGCGAGGCGCCGCTTCGGAAGTCGGGATGGCGGCAGGCGATGGTTTCGACGAGCTGCTCGCCGATCGTGCGCATCGGGTTGAGCGCGGACATGGCGTCCTGGACGACGAGGCCGATGTCGGCCCCTCGGATGGCGCGGTACTCGCGTTTGGAAAGACCGACGAGCTCGCGGCCGAGAAAGCGGATGGAGCCCGTGGTGCGGGCGCCGCGGCCGGCCAGACCGAGGATCGAGCGGGCGAGGACGCTCTTGCCCGAGCCCGACTCGCCGATGAGCGCATGGATGCGCCCGCAGTGAACGGTGAGGTCCACACCGTGCAGCACGTCGACGGCGTCGAACGAGACGCGAAGGCCGCGCACGTCAAGAAGCTTGCAGGTGGAGAAAGTCTCTGCAGACATGTTGGACATGTGAGACATGTGTTGAAGGTGAGGGACGTGAGGAATCCGGAAAGTCTGGGACGGAGAACGCGGGCGGACGCACGGGATGACGGGATCCCTGCGTCCGCGGCTTTCGTGCGTTCGGCGTGCGGGGCCGGAACCCGGACGGCCGCTCTGCGCTGGAGGTCGTCCGGAATCCGATGCCGGAGGATGCCGGCATTACTGGAAGGACAAGTTCTCCGCCGAGAGGTCGAGGCTTCCCTGGAGGGCGCTCGCCTCCCAGACGACGTTCTTCTGCTTGGCGTAGAGCATCGGGAGCGAGTAGAGCGGGCAGGCCCAGGGATTCTGCGAGAAGACCTTCAGCATCTCGCCCCAGGCGGCCTTGCGCTCGGCGGGATCGACGCTCGTCTCGAGCTTTTCGCCAAGCTCGCAGAAGCGCCTATACTCGGCCGAGTCGGCGACGTAGCCGTTCTGCACCCAGAAGCTCGAGGGCTTGAGGCGGCGCCAGAGCTGGGCGACGGGATCGGGATAGTAGGCGGAGAAGCTCGCGTTGTTGATCATGCGGTCGCGGCCCGGCGCCTCGACCTGGGTCCAGTTTTCCTTGACCTCGATCTTCACGTTGAGGCCTGCGGCCTTGAGCATGGAGGCGACGGCCTGCGTGACGACGAGCTCCTGCGTGTAGTAGCCCGCCTGGATGCGCCAGACGATGGACTCGCCCCTGTAGCCCGAGGCCTTGACGAGAGCCCTGGCCTTGGCGGGATCGTAGAGTTTTTCGCCCGCCGTGGCGAGATAGAGTTCGCCGAAGGTCTTCGACTGGAAGCTGTCGGCCGTGGAGGTGCGGCCCGCGAAGAGCGCGTTGACGAGAATGTCGCGGTCGATCGCGTGGAGGATGGCCTGACGGAGTTCCTTCGACTGCATGACGGCGGAGGACTTGCAGTCGAAGACGAGGCCGTAGATGTTGTCGATGGCGCCGCCCGTGACGTCGATGCGGCCGTCGGCAGAAAGAGGCTTCACCTGATCCGGCGGGACTTCGGTGATGAGGTCGAATTCGC
>OGHN01001034.1_pt1 | contig 12617 bp, 9 predicted proteins | sample 1571511 | NCBI WGS metagenome assembly OGHN01 (sample SAMEA2582024, study PRJEB24529) | metagenome | biome: Human gut stool | place: China | collected 2011 | reverse complement strand
AGTATTGGGAAACCTATCATAGAAATATGACAAGGCGCCGGGTACTTAGCCTACATAACCAGATTGTAAAAGCCATCAACGCACACTTTTCCAACGTTGCTATCCCGCATCAGATCGCTATGCTGGAGCAACGGACCCGCGAGCTGAAAGCTCTGAGTCTTGAGATTCTCAACCTTGCAAAACAGGCTAAGGAGCGATTGCGAATATAAGAGTTGGATTGTCGCCCGACCGGCAGCGTTATCGGATTCCAATATAGAATTGTACGCTTGCTCGTTACCTTGGCCCGGCAACTTTAACAACAACAAACGTATGGCAAGCGTAAAAGTAAAATTCCGGGCCTCGTCCGTTGCGGATCGTGAAGGCCGACTGTATTATCAGATCATGCATAACCGTGTAACCCGACAGATCAACAGCGGCCATAAACTGTTACCGTCGGAATGGGCCGCTCTGCGTGCAGGATTGCTCCGGCCGGATTGCAAACCCCGACACGCTTACCTTGTCGCATTGAAAAGCCGGATTGCAGAAGACATCGCCCGCCTGGAGTGCATTATCTCCCGGTTGGAGCATACGGGCGAAAGTTATACGGCCGGGGATGTGGTCGCACGCTATCTTACGCCTTCGGATGCCGGAGGCTTTTTCTCTTTCGCTCGGAGTCTTGTCGGGCAGTTGAGACAGATCGGGAAAATCCGCACGGGCGAACGTTACACGACCGTCTTGAACAGCTTCGGGCGTTTCCGCAGGAATACCGAGGTGTCTTGGGATGAGATGGACTCCGACCTGATGATCGAATACGAGACTTATCTCAAATCGAGAGGTGTATGCCCGAATACCTCCTCCTACTATATGAGGGGACTGCGTGCCATTTATAACCGGGCCGTCGAGAAGAAAATGACCGTGCAGCGCGATCCGTTCAAGTATGTCTACACGGGCATTGGCAAAACGGTCAAGCGGGCTGTACCCTTGAAAGTCATCCGCCAGATCCGGGATCTGGATTTGGCGCTGTTTTCGGCGATGGATTTCGCCCGCGACATTTTCATGTTCTCATTCTATACCCGTGGAATGTCGTTCATCGACATGGCTTACCTGAAGAAGAAAGACCTGCAAAACGGCATACTCTCTTACCGCAGGCAGAAAACGGGACAGCAGTTGTTCGTCAAATGGGAAAAACCCATGCAGGAACTCATCGATAAATATGATACCTTTGATACACCCTACTTGCTATCGGTTATTCGAAACAATGGTGTGGACGAGTGGCATCAATACCAGAATGCGGCTCATCGTATCAATAGAAATCTGAAGCAGATTGGCAAGCAGATTGGTTTAGATATCCCACTTACTACTTATGTTGCACGCCATGCATGGGCCAGTATTGCCCAAAGTAAAAATATTGCTCTATCTGTCATCAGTGAGGCATTGGGACATGATTCGGAACAAACCACCCAAATTTATCTTAGCTCTTTAGATACATCTGTTGTGGATAAGGCAAATAACCTCATTTTAATGTCTATATAAAAATATATATTTATATAATATTGACTGATAGATACGACATTAACTTTAAAAACTACATCTCTTATAAAGAGTGGTTTATTTACCATGGAGAATTGGTGGAGTAAATATACCGGATCATAAGAAAGACTGTTTAAAAAAGCAGAAAGTTTTTTGGTACAATAATACAAAACACTTTATAGAAGTACATACTCTCCACAAAATAAACAATTGACTGTTGGCGTGTAGTTGGTAACATTAATTAGATAAAGTATGAATAAACAAATGAAAAGATTTGACCGATTTATTGTTTGTGTTTTAATGGGGATAGTCTCTTTAACTTTCTTTGCTTGTAGCAATGATGAGGATGAGGCTATAACCCAAGTAACCTATGAAATGGGGTTTAGCAGTATTGAGAGCAGCTCGATGACTGACCTAGGGACGATTGAGCGTGCCTATAAGAAGGCTCTGGGAGTGACTGAATCCAAGTTTACATTTGAGGGTTCTGTAAACGAATGCGACCAACGAGTGAAAGATGCCTGCGGCAGTGCCGAGGCGGAATTGAAATCTACAACTTGGAATGGAACTTATACGTTTGAGGTTCTTAATCTTAATACGTCAAAGGTCGTTTATTCGTTTGTGATAGAATAAATCCTGTTCAAAGAAAAAACGCAATCGTTTTTTATATCATTTATTACACATTTTAATAGAACAAAGTATTTATGAAACACGGTCTATTTATGGCTGCCTCGCTATTGAGTTTAGCGATGTCTTTGGCATCATGTTCAGACGATGACCAGAAGTTTGGTCTTTCTTTACCGGAAGGAACAGAAAACACGATTACATTGGATTACACCAACACCTTGAAAACCATCAAGCTGGATGCGGATTCGCATTGGAATGCCTCAGTGGTTTACGCCGATGAGGAAGATGACGGATGGATAGGGCTGTTGGATGATAACGGAGAGGGTTCAGGTGAGATTAATTTCGTGGTGGATGCAAATACGAGCAATGATTTACGTGTTGCCAAAATTATCATCGCATCCGGAGAAAACAAGATTGAATATACCGTCAACCAAAATCCGGTGAATGCCGATGGTGAAAACGGGGAGTTGGATATGTCGAAATTCGGCAAGTCTATACCATTAGGCTTTGGAATGAAAGTTGCGAAAGGGAGGGCTTCGTCAGGTATGACTATGGGGCAGGTGCTTGTGCTCGATTCTTATAAAGAGAACTCGACGTTTAAAAAGTATGCCGAAGAATTGAACCTTAACCCCGCAGGTTATGTGGATGAGACACGGACAACAGAAGTTGAAACACAAATGCTTTACGAATCAAACTGTGAAAGTAACTCACGTAATATCACTGCAAACCTGGAAGTCAATGTAGCTTATGGCTTGTTCAAGTTGGGACTGAACGGAAGTTTCAAAATGTTTGGTTCCAGTACGGATACTACATTCAATTACAGTGTGGCTGCCAATCGTAAAGTCGGTAAATATTCTGTGAATCTGGGTAAAGTAATGGATGATTATGATTTTCTAACAACACCCAATGAGGATGATGACAAAGGTATTGAACAAATGAAACGTGCCGCCCAAAAGATGCTATTGTCCAGTTCCTTTATTAAAATCAGGGATGAAATTGAGACCTTAGTATCTCAAAAAGATGCTAATAAATTACAGAAAAAACTGGATGAGCTGAATAAGAAATTCGGACCGGCATATATAACTCAAGCAAATGTAGGAGGCAGCATTGAACTGAACTATATTTTCAAGGAAGAAAACGGTACCGATACATTAAACATTCATGGTGATCTCCACTTTGGTTTAAATGCCTTGCTGAGTTTGAATGTATCCGCTGAGGCTCAATATATGAATGGCATGAATACACATATACAAAGTAGCATATTCCAGTCGCGTGTCAAGGGAGGTACTATTAAGGCAGCTAGCGATGTAAACAAAAAATTTGCAGGTCTTATATCGAAAAAGGGAGAGGAAACGGTATCGTTCGAGAAGATGATAAGCTCCATAGATGGATGGTATGAATCGGTGAAGGCAGATACTGTGGAAACCATTACTTGTACGGACTATTATCCGGCTCCTATTTGGGAACTTTTCAGTGAGGATGCCGAAGATGTTCTTAAGGAGTATTTCAAGAAAAAATATCCCAATAACGAGGATGGTTCATGTCCTTATACTTTCGATATCCAGGAAATGGTAGAACATTGGTAATGACCTGTTCTGGTTTTATCCATTAAGTTATAGAAAAATATTCGGTGTATGAATCGTTTATATATCTTATTATTAGTAATTGCCGGGATTGGTTTCCCGGCATGTTCCGATGATTTGCCTCTTGATGAGACGCAGCAATCCCCGGTCAATTCGGATGCATCGAAGTTCTGGTATTCGCATATGCGTACCGCTGCCGAAAACCGGGTAATGTACAGGCATCATGCGTTAGGATTTTCTTACCGGGCCGTTACGGGCAGCAAATGCAATTTAGGTGATGTCATGTGCCAGGTGCTCAACATGGACTATATCAAGGAGAACGGTTTATACGGTGAAGAAATAAGGAACGAGGTGACAGACACCATTAGCGTAATACGCGGATTGACGGACTATGTCCATCAAGTCAATTGGCATTCAGATATGTCTGCCAATTTGATTTTATTTCAAAACTCTGCGGCAAAGGATGGCTTTGTCATCGAAAAGGTGGACGAGGAGACGCTCATTTTCAATCAGGTAATAGGGTTGAGTACAAGAAAAAGGAGTGTCGATCTCACCGGGCTTTTGGATGAAGACGGAATCCCCGGTGAAGTAACGGAAAATCCGGACGAGGTGCTGTCGGAAAACTTCAGATACGCTTTGCGTAAACTGGAGGCGGCCTCTCCCAATAACTATGCCGTGGTAGATTCGTTTATAAACATATTCGGTACCCACGTGGTAACCGGTGTGTCGGCGGGAGGTTCGTTCGATTTGTCCGTGCGTACAAGCTCGCGTAATGTAAAAACCTTTTTCCAAGAGCGGGAATTTAAAGAGAATTCAGCCAAGTTTTTCATAAAATGGGAGTCCATCGAAAGCAGCCAGCATAGCACGATTTACAAGAACATCTTCAATACAGCCGAGCTGAAACTGACGGTGAAAGGCGGAGATGCGAGTCTGTTTGACGGCTTGGTTGCTGATCCGAGCTACGATAACCTGCAAGCCAACATGGAAAATTACAACAACTGGATAAGCAGTATTGAAAAAGCCGGCGGCAATGAATGGGACGAACGTTCGGAGCTCATCGATATGGAAGTTACGCCGATATGGGAATTCATTCCTGACAAGGATATAGCCCGGAGGGTCCAGGTACGAATTATGGCTTCGGCCAATGAGATGCGCAAGATTTATGGTGAACGTAATTTTGTAAACGCATCCATAACCATCCCCGGTCCTGACGTCAGATACGATATTTACCCTAAAGACATGAACTCTTGGTATCAAGGCAGCGTGTGTCATGTCATCACCGGCGACAACCAGTCTGTTCCCTCACGAATAGTGGCGGTATCCTATTTGGAATGGGTACCCGAAGCAGAGGGCGACGAATGGCTGATTGTAACCTATCCGGTGTATGAAAACAGAATCCAGCTTACTGAAGGAATAGGACGAAGCATCAAGGATAATGGCTGTTACGAAGTGAAATGGCTTTACGACCGCTTTCAAGTAACCAAAATGGAAACGGAAAGCGATGTGTTCTATCTGGCAAAAGGAAAGCTTTTCCCGAAAAAGCCGGAATGGGTGGACGATAGCAGGAACACCCGTTACATGCCTGACTATGAATGGCCCGGAAGTCTTGATACGAACGGTAATCTCAACACGGGGACAAAGCCCTACATGGTGCGTAAGTTCCTCGACAAGTTTTATCTTACCGATGTGGAGGAAATGGCTCCGGGAACACGTTTCGACAACTTGCCCGGATGGACTTATTACGACGGCTCGCAAGAGATGCTGACGGAGTTTTACGTGTCGAAATATCCTGATGCGGAAACTGTGCTGAAACCGGTGTTCCGGCAAGCCGGATTGGGCTATGGAACTACCCGGAGAATGATGCGCAACGGTATTTATTACTATAAGATTATCCCCAAAGAAGTAATCCGATAAATGAATAAAAAAACAATGAGGAAATATATAGCTCTCTTATTTCTGCCGGTTTTGTTCGCTTCCTGTGCAGACGATGACATTGTGACAGGGGGGCTGGATAATCCCGGAGGCTTGTCGACCGAGGAAAGCGAGGTGCGCCTTCCGATAAGGGCTTCTTATCACAGCATTCACGTAGAGTCGGAAACCGGAAGTCCTTCCGGCCTACCGGTACACGTGGACGAAGACTGGATTGAGCTGATGAGCGATACGGTAAGCTACGACGGCTATGTGGAAATCTATGTGGACCGGAATGAAGGGCTTGCCGGAAGAAGCGGATACATAAACATAGGCAATGCCGGGGATGAAGCGATAGATATAAAGGTGTATCAGTGCGGTCTGGGCGATGATGACAATAACGGAAGCATCACGTGTTATGCCGGATGCGGTTATAACATCTTTCAGGAACTGAACGCCGAATCGAGCATCTGTAATCCCATCTTTGATTATGACCGTGCCACCGCTGTCGATCCGATGATTGTGCAGACTGTGGCGCGAACCTGGCAGGATACGAAGAGCATTACCAGCAATTCGATGGTGGAAATGTCGGAACTGATGACCACCATGCAGGAAAAGACGCGCACCGGACTGAAAGGCGGAAAGAAAACCATCTTGCGATTTGAAGAACAGAAAAACACTACGAGTTTTGACCAGACAGGCTATGCCTATATCAATTTCCAACGCATCGTAGCCTGTTCTTCACTGGACCTTTCAAAGGCCATTCAGTATATGGAGCAGAAACAGACGGATATCCTCACCGACGATTTTCGGAAGAGATACGACGATATTGTGGACAGCCCGTCCGAAGAAAAGATTTTCAGGCTTTTCAAGGATTATGGGACACATATAATCTCTTATGTGGATTTGGGCGGAACAATGGATATCGCCGTCAACTTCAACCGCACGATGGTGGGCGAACTGAATATGCGTGCCGAGGATTTCAACAAATACTTTTTCAACGGTGAGCCTTCCGATTATACGTTGGCAAACGGAGACATCCAGGGAATGGACACCAAAGTGAACAATACGGGGACGTTCAAAATATTCGGAGGAGACCGGCAGGCACGGCAGCAGATTATTAAGGATTGTAACGGCAGTGGGCGGATAAAACCTGAGCATATCGAAGCCTGGACACGGTCGTTGCCTAAAAACAATTTCATGAGCGAAGAATCTCTCAGCAGGCTCTCTCCCATCAATGTGCAGCTTGTGCCGATTTGGTCATTGTTCCCACAACAGCTCGCCAATCTGTTTTTTCAATGCGCCATAGCCGAATCACAGAAAAGCATGAATGATGTAACCGCCTCGGCAGCCGGGCTGGACAACTACGGCATCAAGATTAGCGGTGCGGACTATATGCGGTTCGGCGGAAGCCCGGATGAGTCGCTGGTACGCGTAGTTTATGCCGACCACTCGAACTTAAGCAATGCCGACCCTATCCTTGAGGTCTGTCATGAATATATCCCGGTGTTGAAGAGCAACGAGCGGGTTCCGGTAATCTATCCTATCCGCAAAGGACGCACGTTTCACGGTACGGGCTTGTATCCGGGCGATGGGAAAGGTTGTCCGCCGGCATGGCTTACCTTTTCGGAGGGAGATGTATTCGTGCTGCCCGTAGATGGGGTTACCCCGTCCACACGCATTGATTCCGTATATTATCTGCATGGAAACATCTATCTGACCTCCTTGGGATTGGACTTGAAGCGCAATTTCAAGATGCAGTGGAAGCCCAAAGGAATACTTGACCTTCCCATCGTAAAAATAGGGTCGGGATATTGGACGCGCCGGAACATTGACAAGACTATCAACAGTGGTTTCTTTACGGGTAGTGTCTTTAACGATCGCGAGTATGATGCGGATAATGGCGAAATTTGGGTCAATGTGAACAGTGTGTTGGATGAACCGCCTACCGGTATCGGGCCGGATATGGACGATATATATCAAAAGCCCATGAAATGGTATTATCCCACAGATATTGACCGTGATTTTCTTACACGCTATGTCGGTTACGAGACCCGGCATTTGCTGAAAGGCAATCTTTCCGGTTTCGATGCACAATTCGAAGGCTTTTACGGACCGGGAGATATAGATGGTGTTCCAAAATCGAACAAAATGTCCATTCATAATACGGATAAATGTTATTTGATATTCAAGACATCTAATGATTACAAGACCGGTACGGCATTGTGTCTGGACAAAAATTATCGTTGGAAAGTCGTTGCCTTGGGCAATGGAAAAAACAATTTCTTCCCATTGAGGCTGTTCCGAACCTGCTATTACAAATATGATAAATATTCAAATGCTAAAGATCATTATACAAAATAAGATTTATGAAACTTGACTCGATACAAAAGACATTGCCTTTATTATTGCTGATGACAATGGGCAATTGGGCTTGTTCGGACAACGATCCAGTAGAGGAGGTTGAAACGGAAACCGTTCCGGAATTAAGCATTGAGGCAGAGGTGTACAGCACCCTGTTGTCCAACTACTATCAGACGGTGATAGATGAAAATAAACTTTCCGACAGTACGTCGGTGGAGAACCTTCCTGCCAAATTTGTTCCATCCATGGGGATCGTACTGGATGAATCGCGTCCGTCTGTGCGAAGCGCAGAGGCGGAAACATACGATGAGGCCCACAACGATTTTATGTCTCTTCTTCCGGATGAAGCAGAGGCGCAAAAACTGATTTCTGTATCGGACAAGAAGGTCAGTGTGAACCTGGGAGACTATGGCAGCGTAACGTTTTCGGCTTCAAATGAAGATGGCAGCTTGGCTAAAGCAGAGATGAGCCTTGCCAATGTCCGCCCATACACGTTATACTATAAGCCTCATGCTGCATTTCCGGATAATCAGGGTCAGCAAAATTTGAGCAAAATCTATTCGCCTGGAACTATTCTATATAAAGAGACAGTAATAAAATTTCCCTTTTTTTCCTTAAAATTAAAGGAGTATATTTTAGTTATAGAGGCCAGTAGCTTTGCTTGTTATGGAATAAGCAGTTTATCTTCGACACGCGAGGAAAAAGATCACTGGAAAGATGTTACCTTTTATCATTCAGCCTCTGAGTATGAGTGGCAAAGCATAAGACGTTCATGGACGTATAATAGAGATGCTTTTATTGCTGCATATGAAAAACATCCTGGAATATTCCCTGTATCAAACCTTTATGACATAATGGAAGGAAGCCCTGATTATCCATATATATGTATAGATGGAGATGATATTGGAGCGCATACAGTTTTATGGTGGGCTCGCCATACTTGGTTCAGCTGGACAAAACGAGTTAAAATCAAAGATTTTCGCAATGGTAACTATAGCGTAGAAAAAGTGCGCTATGCCGATGGGACTCATGTTAGAAACACGGATTCATATCATTTGATTTATAAGACTCTTAGCAGAGAAGATGTTGAAAATTATGAAATTGTATATCCTGTCCAATGAAAAGATTGCTGTACATATTCATGCAACTCTTGTTGCTTACGGCTTGCTCCGATGACGAACAGGCGGGCAAGGACGAAAAGGTATATCCGGATATTACCGTCATAACACCGTTGGGCGGTATGGGCGACAACGGTTATAACGACAGTGCGCTTTCCGGTCTCCTTGAAACGGCGTCCGAAGCGGGGGTGATGGTATCTATACAGCGTCCCAAGAACATGGAACAAGCTGCCGATTGCGTACGGAAGTGGTGCGATGCCCGGCAAGGCACGCCTCGCCTGCTTGTTCTGAGCGACAATGAATATGGCGGATTGGCAAAGTCTCTTCAGACCGATGAGCAAAACTCAGTGCTGCTCTTTGAACATGACGGTAAGGATTTGCCTTCGGGAATAGCGACATTCAGGATCTCCCGCTATGGGGTGTCTTATCTGTCGGGATGCCTGGCGCAAGGAAGTGAGGTGGCGCGCATCATCGGTGGAAGAAAAGGCGACCCGGCGGTGGAAGAGGCGGCAAAGGCATTCGGTGAAGGATATATCGCACATAATCCTCAAGGTGAAGTGATAAAGCATTATCTGGCAAACGACCATGCAGGATGGGCAATGCCCGACAGCGCATACAGGCTGGCGGCAAAGCATAATGGAGATTTCTTCTTCCCACTGGCGAAAGGGGCTAATGCAGGTATATTTAAGTATTCGCGTGAAACCCCGTTTGTTTTTATGCTTATCGCCGGCATGGATGTGGACTGTTCACTTTACAGCAAGCGTGTGCCGTTTTCGGTCGTCATAGATGTGAAAAGCGCGGTGAAAGAACATATCCTGCGCTGGATTGACGGCGGACGGCTTTCGGGACATACTTCATACGGCATGACCGACAAGAAGGCATCGGTTTTACTTAGTACCCTTTTTTACGAGGTCAATGATATATGGGAGGAATATTATGTCGATCCGTCTTATTGGGAAAATATTTATGATCAAAATTACGAAGTCGCTATAAAAAAAGAAAAAGCCTATGAAATGGAATTGCAATAGGATATATGGTTTATTGCTGATGCTCGTTGTTTGCCTGAGTGCATGCAATGATGACGATGCCGATAGGACAATGAACTATACCGAAAAGCGATGTCGCATAGCGGTATTGTGTCCCGAAGAGTGGAAAGATAACTGGCAGGAAATAGCAGCTTGGGCTTTGGAAAACATCACGGAAGGACAAGCGGGACAGCCTGTTAAAGTGGTTATGGAACTCGATTGGATAAACGAATACGATCCGGATTTGAGCGACAGGATGTATGACATAGCCCGAAGTGGCGACTATTCTATGATTATCGGTCCTACAACCTCTTCTTCCGCCTATGAGGTGGCGCAACAGGTGGAGGGGCGGATACCGATGATGCTTCCCATTACAACATCCACCGAGCTGCAACGTATATACGGAGGACACAATGGAATGTGGTTTTTTACCCAAAGTGATATTTCCCAGTGTGAAATATTGCTTACCCAAGCCAAATTGGGCGATTATAGCCATGTAAGGCTGATAACTTCCGCCGATGAGTATGGAAAGTCGTTCTCCGACTGGTTTTCTTATCAGGCAATAGAATTGGGCCTGGCCGTAGACGACATCATTGTCTATGCCAACAGGCAGCAATTGGCTGAGGCTGTAAGACGGCAGCATGGCATTGTGAAGTGGTATGATACGGCTATACTGTTCGCGCCGTCAAAAGAAGAGGATGCGTTGGTGTTCGACAAAGAGGTAGGCAGGATTATGACTGAGTCAGGTTCTTCTGACCCCCTGAAATATCCACATGTGCTTTGTTCGGATGTGGTAAATTCTCCCAAACTGAAAGGCAAAATAGGTAATCTGCGCTATGAGGGGATTAATCCAAGCGCTGATCCGCGTAGCGGATGGGTTGCAGCCTATCAGGGACGTTTTGGAGATGAGCCGCAGAACGGTGAAGCACAATTTTACGATGCTTTGATGCTTGCCGCTTTTTCGGTGTTTGCCCGGCAGGAAGAAGAACCTCTCAATAATGCGATTCTGCGTATGGTCGATGGCAGGGAGGGGGCAGTTTGTGACGGATGGACGGCTCCGGATTTACAAGCTACGTTTACCCGTCTTGCTACAGGAGAAGAACCTGATCTGAGAGGAGTATCGGGCGATTGGACATGGGACGCCAAGAACCACAACAGCGTGCTGAGTACTTTTTATGCCCATTGGGTGTATAACGATGGCAAATATACCACTTTGGAATACCTCACTATGGACGGAGCCGACGGCAGTATTTCCTCAACACAAGCTTGGGATTGCCAGTCTACATACCAACAGTCGTTTACCGACAACCAGAAGGAATTCGATTATCCGGAATTGCAGGAACAATATGCCTTGATAGTCGGAGCTTCTGATACATGGATCAATTACCGTCATCAGGCGGATGCCTTGGCTTTTTACCAGTTGCTGAAAACAAGAGGGTATGATGATGACCATATCATCCTTGTAATGGAGGATAATATCGCCAATAATCCCAACAACCCTAAACCGGGTAATGTAAGAGTAACCCCCAACGGGGAGAACCTTTATCACGATGTTAAGGTAGACTATCATTTATCCGACATTTCCGAACAGGATTTTGTCGCGATTTTATCCGGGCAGAAATCGAATAGGCTACCGAATGTGATTGCACCTACAATGCACGATAATCTGTTGATATTCTGGTGTGGACACGGTTCACGAAACACATTGATGTGGGGCAGTAACCAATTTGTTTACGGCTTTGAAATGCAGAGCATCATCAACAGCTTGAGCAAGGAAAAAAGGTTCCGGAAATTGCTTTTCGTACTCGATGCCTGTTATTCCGGAACCATAGGCGAGGCCTGCGAAGGTATTCCGGGAGTGTTGGTGTTTACCGCCGCCCATGCCAACGAAACCTCCAAAGCGGATATGTTCGACAACGATATGCACGTTTGGCTGTCTAATGGCTTTACTCGTTCTTTTTGTGATAAAATAACGAACGAACCGGGCATATCTCTCCGTAATTTATATTACGATTGTGTTAGGGGAACCAAGGGTTCGCATCCCCATATTTATAATGCGGACAATTACGGGAACATGATACGGGAAAACATGAGTGAGTTTATGTTCGTCCGATTATAAATACACTTCCTTGAACCATGAAGTGATATGGAAACGACAGATACGAATGAAGTAAAACGTAAATTTATGGTATTATTGGATGACTTTTGTCCTGATATTGTTCGTCTGAATAATATTCATTCTCAACTATCTTTATTGATATCCCATTGATGCAAGTATAATCCTTACATATCGTTGCCCTATGAAGTGCTAATTTCTTTAAGATTCGTTTGGTGATGTATTATATGGCTGAATATGATGCCCGTACAATTAATATAGGTGCTGAATACAGCTTTTGGAAAGATTATATCAATGCGGTGATAGAGTTCAACAGCTGCCGTTACTTCTCCGGCGGAGTGTTTTTTAAAGTCCACCTGAAATAATAAAA
>OGHN01001028.1_pt1 | contig 12679 bp, 10 predicted proteins | sample 1571511 | NCBI WGS metagenome assembly OGHN01 (sample SAMEA2582024, study PRJEB24529) | metagenome | biome: Human gut stool | place: China | collected 2011 | reverse complement strand
AAGAAAAAGAGGCTGGATTCTGTAAACCAAATATTTACAAAATCCAGCCCCTTTATAGAGTATATAATTAATATAACGGGCGCGCCAGAAAATAGTAAAGAATATTGTACTTTTGGCTTGTCCGAAATCAAATTCAGAGGTTTTCAGCCTCTTGCAACCAGATGGCTGAAGCTGCATCACTAGGCATACGCCAGTCGCCACGAGGACTGAGGCTTACGCTACCTACTTTCGGGCCATCTGGCAGACAACTGCGCTTGAACTGCTGATTGAAGAAACGGCGCACGAAGGTCTTCAGCCACTTCTTAATGGTTTCCTCATCATAGCTGTCAGGATCATTATCACTGATCTTTACACGCTCCAGTTCGGAATCAACAAATGCCTTCTTTGCCAACATGTAAATCTTGGAAGGACGGAAACCGAAACGCAGGAAATAGTAGAGGAAGAAATCATGCAGTTCGTATGGTCCCACCAAATCTTCCGTCTTCTGCTTGATATTTCCATTCTCATCTGCCGGAATCAACTCTGGACTGATAGGAGTATCGATGATATCACGAAGAGTGATGCGGCTCTGTTCGTCTACCCCACTCTCTGCTACATGATTTACGAGATGACGGATCAGGGTCTTAGGAATGCTGGCATTCACACCATACATGCTCATGTGGTCACCATTATAGGTAGCCCATCCTAATGCCAACTCTGAAAGGTCGCCGGTACCGATAACCATACCACCCATCTTATTGGCTAAATCCATCAGAATCTGGGTACGTTCACGAGCCTGGGAATTCTCGTAAGTCACATCATGCACACTGGCATCCTGACCGATGTCCTCAAAGTGCTGGGTTACAGCCTTGGCGATGCTGATTTCCTTAATGGTAATACCAAGACTCTGCATCAGCGAGATAGCATTATTGTAGGTTCTGTCTGTGGTTCCGAATCCCGGCATAGTGACACCTACGATACCCTTTCGGTTCATTTTGAGTTTATCAAAAGCTTTTACACAAACGAGTAAGGCCAGCGTAGAATCCAAACCACCGCTAATACCGATTACTACGGTCTTGGCATGGGTATGAACGATACGCTTGGCTAGTCCCATGAGCTGGATATTGAAAATTTCCTCGCAAGAGGCATTCATATCGCTGCTGGTAGGAATAAACGGATGCGGATTCACCTCACGCTCCAACACAAAATCGCGTTCATTCTCGGTTGGTTCTGCTTCGATATTACGGATATTGAACTGACCGCCGAGAACAGAATACTTAATGTTGCGCTGGGCATTTACATAAGTAGAATTTGTACGACGCTCAGAGCGGAGTTTTTCTACATCTATCTGTGAGATAACCATCTGCGGTTCAATAGAGAAACGTTCACTCTGTGAAAGTAAAACTCCATTCTCATAAATCAGGGCATTTCCACCATAAACCACATCCTGCGTACTCTCACCGAATCCGCAGGAACTGTAGATATATCCGGTCATGGTACGGGCACTCTGCTGGCTGAGCAGACTCTTCAGATAATGATGTTTTCCGATGAGTTCGTCGCTTGCAGAAAGATTGAAAATCAGGTCTGCTCCTGCTAGCGCCAGTTTGTTGCTAGGAGGAGCCGGAGCCCATACATCTTCGCAGATTTCCACACCAAACTGTACGCCATCGAAAGTTTGAAAAATCTGAACATCAGACGTCAGTTTCACCTTATGTCCGGCATAACGGACTTCGCAATCTCTCAGGTCCTGAGCCGAGGCAAACCAGCGTTTCTCATAAAACTCGCTGTAGTTTGGAAGATATGTCTTCGGTACAATACCGAGAATCTGTCCATGCTGGATAACGATACCACAATTGAGCAACAAGTCGCCCGCTATCACCGGCGCACCCACGATAGAGATGACATCGAGTTTGCGTGTGAAATCGAGCAACATCATCACCGCCTGCTCAGATGATTCGAGAAGCATCTGCTGACGGAAGAGATCCTGACAGGAATAGCCCGTAATAGAGAGTTCCGGAAATGTAATGATCTCTACACCCTTTCCCTCAGCCAGCGCTATCTGTTCCTCTATCTGCTGGGTATTGAAAATGACATCACCCACCTTTACGGCAGGGATGGCACTGGCTACCTTAATAAATCCGTACTTCATAATAAATTACTTTATTGTTACCTGTGTAGCACCATAGCCATACTCCTGGAAAGAAGCATCCTGATAGGTGCAACTCTTATAGCGATAGTTCAACTCATGAATGAGAGTCTGGCGCAACACACCTTCGCCCTTTCCATGAATAAAGATAATTTTCTGTCCCTTCTTTTTCTTATATTCCTCCATGGTCTTCTTGAAGATATCCATCTGATAATGAAGAATATCTGCTGAATTCATTCCAGCAGTTGTTTCAAGCACTTCATCCGCATGAAGATCTATTACAATTGTACCATCATCCTTCTTGCTCTTCTTCTTGCTGGTGTTGGCGACAACCTTCTCATCCTTATACATCTGCTCTTTCAGACGCTTGGAATCGATAACCAGCGGACGGGCTATTTCATCGTTCTCTACAATCGTAAAGAGATAGGCTGGAGTCTCGAAGAAATCGTTCTCCTCAAAAAGATGAAGTTTGTAGAATTTCACGGGATCGAGACGGAACTGAACATCTGTTGCCGGCTTCAGGAGAAATGGCTTGTCCTTCTTGTAAGCTATCATCTGGATGGCGATATGCTCCATCTCGTTCAGAGCCTCACGACCGAATTCCTCGATGAAGAGTTTGGTGTTCGGTTCTATTTCTCCCTCAGCTTTCAGAGTCCATGCATTTCCCTCAGCCACGAGATAGGTATAGTGGAGATGGTAGTTGCTGTCATTCACCATATAGGTCTCGAAACGGGTATTGGTCACATCCTTGATATTGATAGGCACAAAGGCGAGATAAGCACTGAGCTTGTTGCCACCCGTACGTTCCTGAACCGGTTTCACAAAGGTTATCTCACGGTCGGCAGCATCATATTCCTCTACCTCCATATCCACGTCATCGTGATCATTCAAAATGGCCTTGATACTCCGGCTGTCCTGATGCAGTTCGGTATTGGCATGCTCCTCAGCCTTCTGCTGCGCATCCATCTTAGCCGAAATCATCTTGCCCATGGAGTATTCATCCTGCTCCACCACAACCACCTCGTTGATAGGCATCGGAATCTCAAAACCATCCTCATCCTCAACGAGCACAATATTTTTACCTTGGAAGCCGGCAACCTTTCCGCCACCCACTTCGCTCAAGAATCTGACTTTATCTCCTTTTTTCATAATCTATTAATAATTTGTAATTGCAAAGATACAAAAGATATTGCAAAACAGGGCTTATTTTAATATTTTTAATGCTACAGATAAAAATAATCCTGTAAAAGATGCACCATGTTAGATATTTTTCCGTATCTTTGCAAAGAAAAAGAAATAGTAACGAACCCTTTAAACTGAAAAGTTATGATTACATTTCCTTGCGCCAAGATCAATCTTGGTTTAAATATAGTTAGCAAGCGGAAAGATGGATACCACAATCTTGAAACGGTGTTCTACCCTATTCCGCTGACCGATGCACTTGAAATCAAGCTCATGGGCGATGAATTCCCTAGCGATGTTCCTTGTGATCTGAAGATTACAGGTAACGCAGTGGATTGCGACGAACAGAACAATCTCGTTGTAAAGGCTTATAATCTCCTGGCTGCCGACTTCAGGATTCCACGCATCCATGCTCACCTGGTGAAGCGTATTCCTTCGCAGGCTGGTTTGGGTGGCGGTTCTGCCGATGCAGCCTTCATGATCCGTTTGCTTGACGAGCGTTTCCGCCTCAACATCGGTAATCCGGAGATGGAAAGATACGCTGCCAAGCTGGGTGCAGACTGCGCCTACTTCATTTCTGCCGATCCTGAGGATGGCGATACTGCTTGCTATGCAGAAGGCATCGGCGAAGAACTGATGCCGGTAAGTGGTCCTGGCGATAATCTGAGGGGCTATCATCTGGTTGTGGTGAAGCGCGATGACATAGCCGTCAGCACCAAAGAGGCTTATGCAGCCATCACCCCACAGGCACCAGCCAAATGTTGCCGCGACATTGTACGCCAGCCTATCGAGACTTGGAAAGAGGAACTTGTCAACGATTTTGAGGCACCTATCTTCAAGATGCACCCGGAACTGGCAGAAATCAAACAGAAGCTGTACAACCTGGGTGCCGTATATGCTGCGATGAGTGGTAGCGGAAGTGCCATCTTCGGTATCTTCAAGCATAAACCTGCAAATATAGAGGAACAGTTCGAAGGAATGTTCTGTAAAATAATGAAACTTTAATTTAGTTAATAGTTTACTCAAAATATAATGAACGAAGAAACACATCAGAAACTGATGACTATCAAGCGAAGCTTCCGCTTGCTGATGAACGGTCCGGGATCGCAATCTATGCGCGATAAGGGACTGGGATATAAACTGAATTGGGGCGTACCATTCTATGAACTGAAAAAGATGGCTGAGGAATATGGTAAAGACTATGACCTCGCCATCGAACTGTGGAAGGAAGATATCCGGGAGTGCAAGATTCTGGCTACACTCATCATGCCTGCCGATAAGATGCTTCCTGAAATCACAGATTTATGGATGGAACAGGTACAGAGTCAGGAGATGGCAGAGATGCTTGCCTTCAACCTTTTGCAGCACGTAGATTATGCGCCTGTCATCGCCTACCAGTGGATAGCGAGTGACAAGCCGCTCTATGAGATTGCCGGTTTCCAGCTCCTTGCCCGTCTCTTTGCCAATGGGAAAGAGCCTAACGAGCGTGGCATCAACGAATTCCTGGATCAGGCTGCCGCAACATTGCAGGGTGACAACATGGGAATAAAACATGCTGCCTCTAATGCGGTTCTCCGTTTCTGCGACTTCGGTGAAGATTTCGAGAAAATTGCAAGAGGCGCACTCAAGGGTATCTACGAGATTTAACGCTTCTGCAGATGCAGTCAGAAACAGGCCACGACCCTGCTGAAAATACGTCCCGACGTAGCATTTGCTGCGTCCCGACATACAAAAAAATACGTCCCGATGCAGCAAATGCTACGTCGGGACGTATTTTTATGGCTAAATTCAGCGTTACATGAAATACTTCTGGTATTCGTTTTCGAAGTTCGGAGTGAAAACACCCTTGCCGATGTTGTCGCTGATTTCATCCTTGGTCCAGAATCTGCCACCGGCCAATTCTTCCTGGCTCGGTTTCACCTCGCCATCATATACACAGCGATGTACATAAACAAGTTCCTTTTCCCGCTGACTCTCAAAGACATAATGTCCCAGAGATTCCGGTTCAAAATCGGTGATACCCAATTCTTCCCTTACCTCGCGATGCAAAGCCTGACTCACACTTTCGCCTAAATCTACATGACCGCCGCAGGCTGTATCCCATTTATCCGGCTGGATATCCTTCCATGCTGGACGATGCTGCAGATACAGTTCACCCCTGCTGTTGAATACATGCAGATGAACAACCGGATGCAATATCTTGCTTCCGTCATGGGCATGACCGCGGGTAACAGCGCCCAGGATGTTGCCCATTTCATCTACTATCGGAAATTCCTCGTTCTTATTATCTATCATCGTTTTTTTAAAAGTTTATAGTTAACAGTTTATAGCGGCTTCGCCGTATGGCAGGGTTGCCGTATAGCAAGAATGCCCTATAAACTATCAACTCTTAACTATTAACTTTCTAAAGCGTTCCGTATTCATCAGAGTAGCGCAACATCTGGTCGACATAGCTCTCCTCGTAATCCAATACCACGTCTGTAATTTCGCCTTCTTCATCCATCTCCAGCGTCATCTTCGGATTGATGAATCCCTTGTATGGAGCGAGATTCAGTTTCTTGTATCTCGCCAGTATCTCGCGATGCAATTCCGGATCAATATTCACGGCATACTTCTCTACCAACAGGCGGGCTGCCTCGAAATCGCCCTCGCTCTTGATGCGCTGAATTTCAGCAAGCAACTCGCCGAAGAGATGGCGGAGCTTGGCATAATCATTAATCTTCACATAAGTCTTCGTCGTAATGATATTGCCCTCACTGTCCTTCAAAGCATCCTCGGCAGAAGCATAGTTCATATCCATCTTCACCAGTTCCACAGCACCCTCGGCATGCTCCATCACCCACCAGGCTATCAGCGCACGGTTGCGCATGTGGGCTTCCTCTATCTTGTCGCCTTCCTTGATGCGGATGGTCTGGGTGAGCAGACCGTTCATCAGATAACCGTAATACTGAGCCTTGTATGCCTCATCATTCGGAGTCAGACCCAGTTCTACCAATTTATGGTCGGCTACATAATAGAGTCCGAAAAGATCGGCTCTCGCCTCTTCTATCGTACTGCCATACGCCTTCAGTGCATCAGGGTCGGTACCAGGCAAAAGCTGTCCGCTACCATGTCCCAGACACTCATGCAGGTCGGTATGCAGATCATCTGTAATATCCTCGTACTGATTCATCAGACTGATGGTATCCTCGTCGATAACGAATTCATCGCGGAAACCATTGCCTTGAGCTGCCTTGTTATATGCCTCGGTCAGGTTGCCGATGGTCACACTCTTAGAACCATATTCCTGACGGATCCAGTTGGCATTCGGGAGATTGATGCCGATGGCAGAAGCTGGATATTCCTCGCCACCCAACATCGCCGCACAGATGACATTGGCTGTAACACCCTTCACCTCCGGCTTGCGGAAACGTGGGTCTACAGGTGAATGGTCCTCAAACCACTGGGCATTCTGACTGATGGTCTGGGTGCGCTTCGTAGCTTCAAGATCCTTATATTCTACGATGCCTTCCCAAGTACCTTTCAGTCCGAGCGGATCGCCATACACTTCGATAAACCCGTTGATGAAATCAACCATTCCCTCGTGCTGCTGCACCCAGGCAATGCTGTAACGGTCGAAATCCTTGAGATCGCCAGTACGGTAATACTTCACCAGGAGATCGATGAGATGTTTCTGTTCCTCATTTTCTGCATATTTCTGAGCACGGAGCAACCAGGAAACAATCTCCTTGATAGCTGCACCATAGAGGCCGTCTTCTGTCCATTTCAGCTCCACCAGTTCACCATTACGCTTGGTCAGTTTAGAGTTCAGACCATACGAAGGTGCCTGTTCGTTGCCCTCTTCCTTCATCCTGGCATAGAAACGTTCTACTTCTGCCTGAGAAACATTCTCATAGAAATTGCAGGCTGAAGTCTGCACCAGATCCTCGCCATCCGTCTGATTCACGCGCTTAGGCATGACTTCCGGATTGAAGATGACAGGCACCAGAATGCCCAACAGGTCTTCCTTGCTCTGTCCCTTGGAAAGAGGCAGGTATTCATCGGCTACAGCCCCAACCATCTCATAGAAAGATTCCTCTGAAAATCCTGGCACAAACTTTTCACATCCATAGTGATGATGGATGCCGCTGGCAAACCAGACACGTTTCAGGTAAACTTCGAAAGCCTTGAAATCTTCGCTTTCGCGATTACCCTCGTAATGACGGTATACAGCCTCCAGGGTTTTACGGATGCGCAGGTTGTATTTGCCCTGCTGGTCGAAGGTGATATCACGTCCCAAGAGGGTTGCCTTCGACAAGCAATAAATATAAATTTTCTGTGTGAGCGACAGGTTTTCGAAACCCTTCAGCTCATAACGGAGCATCTGGATATCGGCAAATCGCTCTTGAGTGTTTACATTACATTTTGCCATTTTTATCTGTATTTACCATGCAAAAGTAATACATTTTTTCCACATACCAAACTTTTCCTCCTGTTTTTCGCTCTTTGCAAAGTTTTTTACTTGAAATATGCACTTTTTCTTGGAGAAAACTTTTATTTATGCAGATTATTCATTACCTTTGCATGAAAATCAAAACAAAAACATGCCGGTAAAGGCAGAAAACATAAAACGGCAATCATGCAGATAAACGAGATATTAAAAAGCTATTTTGGATACGATTCCTTCCGCCCCAACCAGGAAGCGATTATCAAAGAGGTAATGCAGGGACACGACTGTCTGGTTCTCATGCCGACAGGTGGCGGAAAGAGTCTGTGCTACCAGGTTCCCGCATTAGCAATGGAAGGTACCGCTGTGGTCATTTCACCGCTCATCAGTCTGATGCACGACCAGGTGGAGGCGCTCAAGGCAAACGGTATCCCGGCTGAGGCACTGAACAGCGGAAACGACACGACCGATGAACTCATCATCCGCCGCCGATGCGAGAAGGGAGAACTGAAACTCCTTTATGTTTCGCCCGAAAAACTCATCAGCGAGATACCTTTTTTATTCAGCAACATCAAGATTTCGCTCTTTGCCGTTGACGAGGCCCACTGCATCAGTCAGTGGGGACACGATTTCCGTCCGGAGTATTCGCAACTCGGTATGCTGCACGAGAATTTCCGCAATGTCCCGGTGATGGCGCTCACAGCCACAGCCGACAAGATAACACGCGAAGATATCATACGCCAGCTTCATCTCAATGGGCAGACGTTCGTAAGCAGTTTCGACCGCCCCAACCTCTCCCTCACCGTAAGACAGGAGAGCACCAAAAAGGCAAAGCTCCAATACATCACCCGCTTCATCAGTAATCATCCGGAAGAAGCAGGCATCATCTACTGTCTCTCACGCAAGAACACCGAAATGGTAGCTCAGGAACTTATCGATCTGGGTATCAATGCCGCAGCCTATCACGCCGGAATGACTGCCCAGAACAGAGCATCAGTACAGGAGCGGTTCAAGATGGACCAGATTCAGGTGGTATGTGCTACCATCGCTTTCGGAATGGGCATCGACAAGAGTAATGTGCGCTGGGTAATCCACTATAATATGCCTAAAAGCATCGAGAGTTTCTATCAGGAAATAGGTAGAGCCGGAAGAGATGGAGCACCATCAGATACCGTGCTGTTCTATTCGATGGCCGACATCATCACCCTCCGTTCTTTCTGTGAAGAAAGCGGACAGCGTGATGTGAACATGGAGAAACTGCGCCGCATGGAGGAATATGCCGAATCGAGAGTATGCCGACGACGCATTCTGCTGAATTATTTTGGCGAGACATCATCCTGCAACTGCGGCAACTGTGATGTTTGCAAGAATCCTCCACGCACCTTCGACGGCACCATCAGAGCCCAGAAAGCCCTGAGTGCCGTGGTCCGTTCGGGTGAGCATATTGCAGTAGGTACCTGCATCGAGATTCTGAGAGGCATGCATTCTTCTGCAGTTGTGAAAAACAAATACAACGAGATGAAAACCTTCGGTGTGGGCAGGGATACAACATCTAAGGACTGGAATGCTTATCTGCTGCAGATGCTACAGATGGGATTCTTCGAGATTGCCTACAACAACCACAACTACATGAAGGTTACCGATTTAGGCTGGAAGGTACTGAAGGGAGAACATCATGTTTCGCTGGCTTATATCGAAGAAGATGATAAAGCCACCCGCCCACAGAAAACGGTACGTAACAGGAAGGGCGCCATCGCCCAGCCGGGAAATCTCATTCCTGAGGTGCATGCCGAACGTGTCATCTTCCAGGAAGACTCGAAAGGCGTGGAAGACAAAGGACTCTTTGAACACCTCAGAAAGATACGCAAGAACCTTGCCGACGAACAGGGTTATCCTCCATATATCGTACTCAGCGACAAGAGCCTTCATGAACTCGCAAGAATGAAACCTACCACCAAGAATGCCATGAGCCTGATCAGTGGTATCGGAGAATTCAAGCTCAATAAATATGGCGATACCTTCATCAAGGCTATCAGGAAATATACAGGACTATAACAGGAGAATATCTCCAAAAGATATTTTCATAACCTTCGGAGATAATTTCATAACCTTCGGAGATAATTTCATAACTAAGGGAGATAATTTCATAACTAAGGGAGATAATACCCGTAACTAAGGGAGATAATACCAGTAACTAAGGGAGATAGTATTCGTAACTAAGGGAGATAAAAAATCGGGATGTCTGCAAGTTCAAAACTGCAAACATCCCGATTTAATTTTATAGATTGAAGAGATGCGCAACTTAGTTGTTTACGCTACCTCCCACAATATCAAGCAATTCATTGGTAATGGCCTGTTGACGACTCTTGTTGTACTGCAAGTTAAGTTCGCGCAAGAGTTCATCGGCATTATCCGTAGCGGTCTGCATGGCAACCATTCTGGCAGCATGCTCACTCGCCTGGCTATCCAGCAACGCTGTATAAATCATCAGACGAAGCTGCTTAGGAATCAAGACTCCCAAAACAGTCTCCAAGTCTGGCTCTACAATGAAGTCATCATTCAGAGGTTTTGCCTCAGAACTCTGGCGTTCGTCAGCTTCAGCCTGCTTTTGGCGCAGATATTCCTGAGCCTTTGCCGTAGCCACATTTGAGGTAAGGTCACGATCGTTGTCCACTCCTATCGCCTCAGTGCTGAGGTCAATAGGCAAGAAAGTCTTGCGGGTCAGAATCTGTGAACCGGCACTCTTAAAGTGATGATAAATCATCTCCACCTTATCGAGCTCACCAGCAGCATACTGCTTGGCAAGTGAATGGGCGATATCTGCACAGGCGCTGGCATGAGGATGATCGGCAAGATCATTAAAGTTACCGCCAATCTTCAAACCCAGTTTCTGTGCCTTCTCTGCCACTTTTCGTCCGATAGGATATACCGTGATGTCGTCAATGCCTTGAGCCTTATACTCGTCCACCGCATGCATCATCATCTTGATAACGTTGGAATTGAATCCACCACACAAGCTGCTGTTAGAACTGTATACCACAAGAGCTACACGCTTGGTCTCCTTGTGCTCCAACTGCAACGGATGGTCGACATTCGGAGTACTTACCAGGAAACTCTTGAGGATATGTTCCAGCATATTTCCATAAGGCAGCATATTCTGGATAGCTACCTGAGCATGATGCAACTTACTGGAAGCCACCATCTTCATCGCACTCGTAATCTTACGGGTACTGTTAACGCTGGCTATGCGAGTTTTAATCTCTTTTAATGACGGCATAGGCTATTACGCTTTATATTGTCCTGCAACATTAGCCATGGTCTCCTCGACTGCCTTAATGGCATCGTCGGTGAGTTTACCATCGCCCAAAGTCTCAATCACATCAGCGTGCTGGCTGCGCATAGCATCGAGGAACTGATCCTGACAGTCGCGAACCTTATCCATTGGCACGTCGTGCATCAATCCGTGAACACCACAGTAGAGAATAGCTACCTGCTCGCCTACCGGCATTGGGCGGTACTGAGGCTGAACCAGCAACTGGTCGTTCTTACGGCCACGGTCCAGAGTCATCGCTGTTACGGCATCCATATCGCTAGAGAACTTAGAGAAGGCCTCCAGCTCACGATACTGAGCCATATCAATCTTCAGTGTACCAGCCACCTTCTTCATACTCTTGATCTGGGCAGAACCACCTACACGAGATACGGAAATACCTACGTTGATAGCTGGACGGAAGCCCTGGTTGAAGAGGTCGGTCTCAAGGAAGATCTGACCATCGGTGATGGAAATCACGTTGGTTGGGATGTATGCTGATACGTCACCTGCCTGTGTTTCGATGATAGGAAGGGCTGTCAAAGAACCACCACCCTTTACGTGACCCTTCATGCACTCTGGAAGGTCGTTCATCTGCTCGGCTACCTCCTGCTGGTCGTTGATACGAGCGGCACGCTCCAACAGACGAGAGTGGAGATAGAACACATCACCAGGGTAAGCCTCACGTCCGGATGGACGGCGGAGGATCAGAGATACCTCACGGTAAGCCACAGCCTGCTTACTCAAGTCATCGTATACTACGAGAGCTGAGTAACCGCGGTCGCGGAAGTACTCACCGATAGCTGCACCGGCAAATGGTGCGTAATACTGCATGGCTGCAGGATCGGCAGCGGTAGCACTTACGATGATGGTATATGGCAGGGCGCCATGCTCCTTGAGGTTCTGTACCAATGCTGCAACGGTAGATGCTTTCTGACCGATAGCTACATAGATACAATATACTGGCTTGCCAGCCTCATAGAAACTCTTCTGGTTGATGATGGTATCCACTGCAATGGCAGTCTTACCGGTCTGACGGTCACCGATGATCAACTCACGCTGTCCACGACCGATAGGAATCATAGAGTCTACCGCCTTCAAACCAGTCTGAAGAGGTTCCTTTACTGGCTGACGATAGATTACACCAGGTGCCTTGCGATCCAAAGGCATCTCGAAAGAATCGGTGAGGTCGATGTCACCCAGACCATCAATAGCCTGACCCAGAGGGTTTACGACACGTCCGAGGAAGTTGTCGTTTACGCGGATAGAAGCGATACGGTGTGTACGCTTCACGCTCTGTCCCTCCTTGATGCCAGCTGTAGGACCTAAGAGGACACAACCTACATTGTCTTCCTCCAAGTTCATGACGATAGCCATGGTTCCATTCTCAAACTCAAGAAGTTCATTAGCCTCGGCATTGCGCAGACCATAGATACGAGCCACGCCATCGCTGACGGTAAGCACAGTACCCACCTCGTCAAACTGCTGAGAGCCATTAACCTCCTGGAGCTGCTGCTGAAGAACCTCAGACACCTCACTTGGTTTAATTTTATCTGACATTTTGTTATTTACTTTAATTATTTTTACTTTTTGAGCTGTGTCAGAATGTTGTTGAGCTTAGTCTTTACGCTCGCAT
>OGHN01001026.1_pt1 | contig 12723 bp, 10 predicted proteins | sample 1571511 | NCBI WGS metagenome assembly OGHN01 (sample SAMEA2582024, study PRJEB24529) | metagenome | biome: Human gut stool | place: China | collected 2011 | reverse complement strand
GCCTGTTGAGCATCAACTTTATCCAAATCAATCGGGCGCGGATTCTTCAAAGCATCTTTTATGGCACCAGAAGTGATTTCATGAAACTCAATCCGACAGTTTGCTTCCGGGTCAACACCAAGGATATGCGCTAAATGCCAGCCAATAGCTTCGCCTTCACGATCAGGGTCAGTTGCCAGATAAATTTTATCAGCTTTTTTGGCCAAAGTTTTCAATTCTTTAATCAATTCGCCTTTACCGCGAATATTAATATATTTAGGCTCAAAATCATGTTCGATATCAACGCCAAACAAACTTTTTGGCAAATCGCGCAAATGTCCCATTGAAGCGCGGACAGTATAATTGCGCCCTAAAAATTTTTCAATAGTTTTTGACTTAGTAGGTGATTCCACGATTACTAAATTTTTCGTCATAATAATAAGTCCTCCTAAATTCGGTAATACCTGCGCCCATCTGCCAGGCCAAGTTTACCTTGCATTTGCAGATCCAGCAGTTCCCCGCTGATCTCTGCCAGAGAGCGACCGCTTAATTCTACCAGTTCCTCTAACGTAACCGGTTCCTGTGTCATTATATCCATCAATTGTTTAGCCAGTTCTGAAACGGCCTCTGCTCCTTCACTGGCAAACAACGATAAATTCTCTATTTTCTGCTTACTGCCGAAGTTCAATTCCAGATCATTCAAAATATCTTCCGGCCTATCTACAAGCTGTGCTCCAGATTTTATCAGACTATGGCAGCCAATACTGTTAGGCAGATAAATACTTCCTGGAATACAATATACCTCATGCCCTTCATCTGCGGCAAATTCAGCCGTTATCATAGCACCGCTCTTTTTAGCTGCCTCAACTACCAGTATACCTTTCGTCATTCCGTTGATGATTCTGTTGCGCGACGGGAAGTTAGCAGCAAGAGGTTCTGTTCCAGGTGCAAATTCTGTTACCAGCGCCCCATTTGAACATATCTGCTCGAAAAGCGCCGTATTTTCACGCGGATAAACAACATCTATACCGCAGCCAAGTACGGCAATCGTACTTCCCCCAGCCTGTAAAGCACCTTTGTGAGCAGCACTATCAATACCCTTAGCTCCACCGCTTACAATAACCAGCCCCGCTGAAGCAAGATCAGCAGCAAAGTCACCCGCCGCCTTTAACCCATAAGTAGAAGCTCGACGTGAACCAACGATACCGATACTGCAATCAAGCCTGGGCAAATTACCCTTGATATATAAAACCTTCGGCGGTAATGCGATATGCCTTAATGAGACCGGATAGTCCGCATCACTGCTTATCATCAGCCGCACCTGCTGCCGCTCGCAAAAATTCTGCAGCTGTTCAGGTAACGCAAGATTTCTAAATTTTAGGAACTTATCAATGGCCGCCTCTTTATAAACGCGGGCAGCCAAAAGCTCTTGTCTATCAGCAAGATACGCACTACGCGCACTGCCAAACACCGCAACTAAAGCTTCAAGCTTACTGTTGCCCAATCCGACAGCAGCGCTTAAAGCACCCCAATAATAACGCTCCACAGCAATGCCTCCGATAAATTGCAGGCATCCACACGAAAACCGGGTGTCGCAAAATATTATTTTTCCCAAATCCATTTCATTATAGAGTTGATTTAGTCAACGGTCAAGCTTTTACTTATTTTTCAAGTTTTTTTAAAATATAATTGCTTATTTCTTCTGCAGCTCCAGGTTTACCATATTTCAAGCTGCGCTGCTGCTTCTGAAGCAAGCGTACTTGGGAGTCGACATCCGCATATCGGCAGACCATCGTTTTTACTTCCTGAGGTGAACCGGCTACCTGTGCACCGCAATACTGCTCTAAATAAACAGCATTACCTGTTTCCTGACCAGGCAGCGGCTTATAAATAATATAATTGCAGCCCGCAATCAATGTTTCAGCCGCCGTTAAACCACCGGCTTTAGTTACGACAATATCAGCAGCCAGCAATAACTCCGGTACATCATCCGTAAATCCATAAACAGTCAGTGGTATTTCTTTAAAAATTTCCAGGCGGTGCTGCAAAATTTCATTATGTCCTGCGACCGCAATTATTTTCAAACGCTGTGGCAAATAACCGTGGAAAGCTTTAACTATGCTCTCCATCGGTAACAAGCCTTCGCCGCCGCCCATCAACAGACATACTATATCCTGCTCAGACCAATTAAATTTACGACGCAGCTCCTGACGATCATATGCCTGGTAAAATTGCCGCCGAACCGGTATTCCCGTCGGTAAAACCTCAGCATCAATCCCATCAAACTGTGCACGCAGATTTTCTGATGCTGCAAAATACACATCAACGCCTTCGCAAAGCCACCATTTATGTACAGTATAATCAGTAACAACCGCTCCCAACAGCAAATCCGGCTTGAATTTTTTCTTATAGATAGCCATGATACCTGCCGGTGTAGCATGTGTGGCAATTACAGCATCGGGGTTGGTCCTGACGATAAAATCCTGTGCCAAACTTGCTAAGGTACCATTAATAAAGTTACGCAGCCATAGCGACCCGCTCTGACGGTTTCCCCATTTATAAGCCAGCTCATACAGCCAGGGACAATATGAGAGTACCCATAAATAAAAACGTAAAAAAGCATTGCCGATACTGCCCGGAAAAAAGTCAAAAATACTTCCGTGCACTACCTGCACATTGTCTGCCAGTGCAAAAGACTGTTCCAGAGCTTGAGCAGCCAGCTTATGCCCTGAACCTATCGGAGCCGACAATAATAATATTGTATATTTTTTTTCACAAGATGCCATTTATAAACTCCATTTAAGAAAAATTTATCAAAAAACTTGAACCTGTAGCGCTATTATTGTATCATAAAATGTAATTAGCACAATATCAAGAGCTAATTTATTCTATATAATGATGGAGGTTATCATGAAAAATCGTTTACCAGTTGAACATTTTCATTTTCCGGTAGAAAAAATCAAAGCCGGTTATTACACCGACGCTTATTTTCTGCGTACCGAAGAGATACTGAATGGCGATAATCACCATCCTAGAGTAATGATGCAGCTTTTTACCCGTGAACCGGTAGTTGTTTGCGGCATCGATGAAACTATCGCCCTGATCAAAACCTGCGCACATAATCCTGAAAATATTACGATCCATGCTTTACATGACGGAGATGAGGTTGCACCCTGGGAAACACTAATGACGATCGAAGGTGATCTGGCAGACTTTGCCCATCTGGAAACTATCTATCTTGGTTTTCTGGCGCGGCAAAGCCGTATCGCTACTAATGTACGCCGTGTTGTCAAAGCAGCAAACGGCAAACCGGTCCTCTTTTTCCCTGCCCGGTATGATACCTATCAAACCCAGGAATCTGACGGCTATGCTGCTATGATTGGCGGTATCAAAGGTTTCTCTACTGATGCCAACGCCTTAGCCAGCAATGGCAAAGGTCTGGGAACTATTCCCCACGCCCTGATCGCAGCATACAACGGCGACACGCTGGCAGCAACCAGCGCCTTTGATAAATATGTAGCGCCTGATATCGCGCGTATTGCCCTGGTCGACTTTGATAATGACTGTGTTGGTACGACTTTACAGGTAGCACGCAAACTTGGCCGCAAATTAGCAGGAGTCCGCTTGGATACCTCCGGCACTATGGTAGATAAAAGCCTGCTCAGCCAAATGGGTATGTTCAAACCGACAGGCGTCTGCAAGGAACTAGTACATAATGTACGCACAGCACTTGATGCAGAAGGTTTCGATTATGTAAAAATTATCGTTTCCGGCGGATTTGACGCCGAACGTATCAAAGAGTTTGAAGCATTAAAGGTTCCTGTAGATACTTATGCAGTAGGATCCAGCCTTTTTGACGGTAATATCAACTTTACAGCGGATATCGTTATGGTAGACGGCAAAGAATGCGCTAAAGCAGGACGAGTACATCTTCCCAACCCACGGCTGGAACTTGTTAAGTAATTTTGAAAAAAGTAAAAGCACTGTGAGATTCTCACAGTGCTTTTTTATCAAACAAGACTATTTTTTCCAGATACCAAGCGGAGCTCCTACAGGCCAGAACTGACGACCATAGAAATTATTAAGGAACCCGGCTCCGGCGCCATATAAGGAAATAAGCGCTACTGCCATTTCAGCATAAGCAGCCATGGTGTGCGGGAAATGACCGCCGATACCAAGTCCGTCTAAAGCTAAACCTAAAAGTAAGATATCAATGAAAACCATATCTACGAATAAGAACAGACTTGCAGAGGACGCAGCAATGGTACCAATGCAGGCAAATATAAAATAGGCCAAAAATGCAAAACCAATAGCTTTAGGATCCACACCAGCAGCCAGACCAGGACCAAAGGTTCCTGCTTTAATCATCCAGCTCATACCTACTGCAGACCAGAAAAAGCCGAAAGCACTGAAAATTGTTGCGCCAAAAATATTGCGATGGCAATAGTCAAAATAACCAGCCAACAGCTGGGCGAAGGATCCGCAGAAAAGAGCCCACGGCAAAACCCAGGATACTCCTTCAACGATACCTAATTTTTGTGCAGAAGCCACCATTGTTACGACGGCCAGACCAAATAGTCCCAAGGGTGTAGGGTCGGCTACTGCGATTTGAACATGCTGCGTTGAATCATTATTAGTACTCATTCATACGCCTCCTTTATTTTGGTTTGGTTGTGAATTATTCCACACGCATATATAATATACTTTAAAACTAACAACATCGTCAATAACTGTTACATAAATTTAACACTTTTGTATACAAGTGTGATATTGTATATTTTTCAGAAAACTTATCTGTACTATAATCGCACTATTTTAGTATATAATTTATATAAAAGGAAGTGATTTTATGAGTTTAAATGCTACCCCTTCTTCTGAACGCGTTCATATCGGTATCTTCGGTAAACGTAACGCCGGCAAATCAAGCCTTATCAACGCGATCACCGGGCAAAATTTAGCAATCGTTTCTGAAGCCAAAGGTACAACCACAGATCCTGTTTATAAAGCTATGGAGCTGCTGCCGCTGGGACCAGTAATGATCATTGATACTCCGGGTATCGACGATGAAGGCGTTTTGGGCAGCCTGCGCATTCAAAAAGCATATCAGGTACTCAACAAAACCGATATCGCGCTTGTAATTATTGACGCTGCAGTTGGCCCTTCTGCTGAAGATCTGCGTTTGATAAAACGGATCAATGCCAAAAAAATCCCCCTGCTCATCGTTATCAACAAATGTGAAACCATAAATGAAGATAAAAAAACTGCTTATCAAGCTCTGCTGTCAAACGGGAAACTTTTATTTGTCAGTGCTGAACAGAAGCTCAATATTTTTGAGCTTAAAGAAGCAATCGCCCAAACCGTACCTGCAGATGAAAATAAAGCACAGATAGTTGCTGATCTGCTGTCGCCTTCGGACTTCGTTGTCTTAGTAGTGCCCATCGATTCTGCCGCCCCTAAAGGAAGGCTGATCCTGCCGCAGCAGCAAACGATCCGCGATATTTTGAAAGCAGATGCTGCCGCTATTGTAGTTAAAGAAAACGAACTGACCAACACACTGCAAAATTTAGGTAAACGACCCAAACTGGTTATCACCGACAGTCAGGTCTTTAAAAAAGTTGCTGCTGAAACGCCGGCAGATATTCTTCTGACCTCTTTTTCGATCCTGTTTGCACGCTATAAAGGTAATCTGCAGACTTCCGTTCAAGGCGTTACCGCACTTGAAAGCCTTGAGGACGGAGATAAAATTCTTGTCGGCGAAGGTTGCACACATCACCGCCAATGCGATGATATCGGCACCGTTAAGCTGCCACGCTGGATCAAAGAATATACCGGTAAAAATCCAGAATTTATTTTTACCAGCGGCACGGAATTTCCCCTGGACTTATCGCCGTATAAAATGATTATCCACTGCGGCGCCTGTATGCTGAACGAACGGGAAATGCAGTACCGCATCAAATGTGCTGTGGACCAAAACATACCTTTCACCAATTACGGTATCACTATCGCCTATATCAACGGTATTTTAAAACGCACCGTTGAACCCTTCCCACAGATTTATAAATTACTGGATAAATAATAAAAAGCTGAAACCAAAAGGTTTCAGCTTTTTATTTAAACTTTAGCGTACTTCTTCAAACATTTCCGCACCCACACCGCAGGTAGGACAGATATAATCTTCGGGCAGGCTTGCACCTTCATAAATATAGCCGCAAACCTTGCAGCGAAATTGTTTTAAACCTGCTGCAGACTGAACTTCTGTCGGAGCGATATAAACTCCTCCTAAATCAGCACTTCTGTCAAAATACACCGTATGCAGCATCTGTTCTGCCAGCTCACTTAAGGGTTCACCGTAAAATTCTTCGTATAATTTAATGATTTCAGGATTTTCGTGGCTTAACCGCAGCTGCATCGAATCGTCACGTTTATAAAGGCCTTCGATACGCTTGGCACGCAGCGCATCACCTTTATATTCCCTGTCTTTAGGCTGACCGCCCCCACCGATGCATCCGCCCGGACAAGTCATTACTTCGACAAAATGATAGCTTTTTTCGCCGCTTTTGATTTTTTCGATCAATTTACGGACATTAGCAGTACCATAGACGATAGCAACCTTTACTTTCAAGCCGTCAATGTCTACGGAAGCTTCTTTGATACCTTCCAGGCCGCGTACGGGCTTCAGATCATATAGTGCTGCCGGAGCAGTTTTTTTCGTTACAAAAGTGTAAGCACTGCGTACTGCAGCTTCCATAACGCCACCGGTATTACCGAAAATCACGCCGGCACCTGACCCCAGTCCCATAAAGTCATCATATGCCTGATCTTCCAATGCTGCGAAATCAATATTTTCATCTTTGGCCAGCATAGCCAGTTCACGCGTAGTAATAACATAATCCATATCACGCATACCGTTCATACCTAAATGCCTTGCAGCAGCATTCATTTCATCACGGCGGATTTCATATTTTTTAGCTGTACAGGGAGTAACAGCCACATTAACTATTTTTTGGGGATCAAGTCCCATTCTTTTTGCAAAATAAGTTTTGATTGTCGGCCCCTGCATTCCTATCGGGCTTTTAGCACTGGAAATATGCGGAAGCATTTCCGGATAATAGGTTTCAGCAAATTTGACCCAGGCCGGACAGCAACTGGTAAACTGTGGCAGCGTTTTTTCGCCTTTTGTGATACGTTCCACCAACTCACTGGCTTCTTCCATGATCGTAAGGTCAGCAGCAAAATTAGTATCCAACACATAATCTGCCCCCAGTTTTTTCAGCAGCGCTACCATTTTTCCTTCAACAAAGCTACCGTCTGCCATAGCAAATTCTTCACCTAAAGCAATGCGCACAGAAGGAGAAGTGCTGAAAATAACGATCTTTTCAGGATCGCGCATTGCTGCTGCTACTTCATAAGCCTCAACCTTTTCAGTAATACTGTCTGCCGGGCACACATTAGCGCACTGCCCGCAGTTTATACAGATAGGCACATCTCCGGTCGCCTTGAGATCGTAGGTACCGCAGACACCGATATAATCGGTGCAGACTGCTTTACAGGAACCGCATTTGATGCATTTGAATTCCAACCTTTGTACAGCAGGATTATCCGGTTCAATAGCAACACGGATATCTGTAAATTGATGTTTACTCATATAAAAGACCCTCCTCTTTTATCACTGCCTTTATTATAACTGCTCTCAATTATTCTTGCAATAGATACTAAAAGAAAATTATTATCCTAATTGCAGATAAAAAAATAACTGCCGTAACGCAGTTATTTTATCTGTCCATATAAATTTATTCAAAAGTATAAAACTCATCGCCACTGCCGCATTAGATATGAGTAAATAAAGCACACTGCTATTTTTTATAACGTTTATAAGCAAAAAACACGATGCCCGTAACAATAACCAATACTGTCAAACGCATACTGTTTTGCTTAAAATTTACAATATCATGCCCAATAACAACTTCTAATGCCGTCGAAGGAAATTTACCGATCAGGTTGGCAATAATATAATCTCTGACGCTGATTTTGCTCAAAGCCCCGATGGCAGTTAAAATTCCCGAAGGAAAATAAGGCAGCGCTCTGGCAAATGCCATCCACTGCAAACCGTTCTTACCGCTGGCTTCGTCGATATTTTTCAGGCTGTTACTTGTAGCAATGATCTTTTCAGCAGTACCTCTGAATAAATAACGCATCAGCAGAAAGCTGATCACAACACCGACAGTTTCCGCCAGCCAGGAAATCAGTATTCCCAGTGGCAGACCGAAAATCAAACCATTAGCCGTCGAAAGAAAAATTGAAGGAAAAATACTGGCCGCATTGATGAACACATCCAGTAAAAAACTGATTACAATTGCCCAGGGCCCAAAAGACCGCAGATATTCAGCCAAAGCATTGACGTTACCGCTGATAGCCAGTTTAAGAGTTTTATCAAAAAAATCCTGAGCAAAAAAATGTATACAGCATCCCAGCAGCACCAAAAAAGCCACCGCAATGATTTTAGTTATGACATCAGGGTCACGATACCATTTAGTTTTATTCTCCATTAAAACTCCTTTAATATTACGAATAAAAAATACGCTGGAACCGTTCGTCAAATTGACTGCTAAGAGCATCTTCGATCTCTCGCAGCATCTGCGGGTTCTTGAACGCTTTTTTCGCTAATTCACGTGCTTCTATCAAAACGCCTATATCTTGCAGTATATCAGCAATATATAAATCAGGCAAGCCGTGCTGACGCAAACCGAATAATTGCCCGGCACCGCGCAGCTCCAGATCTTTTTCTGCCAGAAAGAACCCGTTATCACTGTCGCGCAATACCTGCAGTCGTTCCAGTGTTTCCTTATTGTCATTATCCGTAAGCAGCACACAGTACGACTGATCCTTGCCGCGCCCTACCCTGCCGCGCAGCTGATGCATCTGGGCCAACCCGAATCTGTCAGCATTTTCGATGATCATCAGCGTTGCATTGGGAACATTGACACCAACTTCAATAACTGTCGTCGTAATCAGCACTTTGATTTCTCCTGCGGCAAAGAGGCTCATAATGTCTTCTTTTTCCTGGTTTTTCAAACGTCCGTGCAGCAGAGCGCAGGGAATATTTTTTAAATACGTTGCCTGCAGTTCCGTATAAACTTCTGTTGCCGAGCGCGCTTCTACACCTTCAGATTCATCGATCAGAGCACAGACAACATAAGCCTGATGTCCGGCCTGTACCTGACGCACCAGTCCAGCATATACGGCATTACGCTTCTCACCGGTGTAGCACAAAGTCTCAATCGGTTTACGTCCAACAGGTTTTCCCTGCATCATGGAAGTATCAAGATCACCATAAATAGTTAAAGCTAAGGTTCGCGGGATCGGAGTAGCAGTCATAACTAAAATATCTGGGGCAAACTGTGATTTATTGGATAATTTCGCCCTCTGATCTACACCAAAACGATGCTGTTCATCAGTAACCACCAGCGCTAATCTGGCAAAAACAACATCGTCCTGGATCAGGGCATGCGTGCCAACCAGTACATCAATCTCTCCCAGCTCCAGATTTTCTAAAATTTCCCGACGTTTAGCTTTTTTGACACTGCTTGTCAAAAGCTCGACTCTTAACCCCTGTTTGCCCAAATATTCTGTCAGGGTTTCAAAATGCTGCTGTGCCAAAATTTCTGTCGGCACCATAATACAGCCCTGATATCCGTTTTCAGCCGTTTTAGCCAGCGCCAGAGCCGAAACAACAGTCTTGCCAGATCCTACATCACCCTGCAGCAACCTGTGCATCGGCTTGTTATCCTGCATATCAAGTGATATTTCCTGCCAGGCCTTCTGCTGCGCTTCAGTAAGTTCAAACGGCAGTGAGTTTTTCACCGCTGTAACAAGCTTGCCGTCCACGCCGTGCTTGATGCCCTGCCTCACCTCTTTAATGCGATCGCGATAATAGAGCAGCCCGCATTGCAGTAGAAACAGTTCTTCAAAAATGAATCTTTTTTTAGCTTCTGCCAGTTTAGCAAAACTGCCAGGAAAATGAATATTCTTCAATGCAGTATAACGATCCGGCAGCTGCCTTTCCGTTATAATACTTGCCGGCAATGTTTCCGGCAAATATTGTTCTGCCTTTGCCAGTGCCTGTTTGACTGCTGTGCGTACCGCTACCTGTGTCAAAGAGCCTGTCAGACTATAAACAGGTAAAATTCCTAAAGCATTGATACTTTCATTACTGTCGGCAATTTGAATAAACGCTTCGGAAACAAATTTTGCCGTTGTACCGCGGCGTACTTTACCAATAACAATCAGACGCATACCTGATTTGTATTTACGGGCCTGATACCGCTGCGCTGCAAACAGAAAAATATCGGCGTAACTGCCATCGTCCTGAACTGTGATAACAGTATAGCGTTTCCCTCTGCCTGAATATTTATCTGAAACTCGAAACACTTCCCCTGTAAAAAGCTGTTTTTCGTTATCAGTAGTCAGCTCTCCGATACGTTTCACTTTAGAATAATCAAGATAACTGTCCATTCTCGGGAACCGGTTGAGTAGATCACCGACCGTTTCTATATTCAATTTCTGAAATTCTAAAGCTTTTTTTATCCCTATACCTTTTAAACTGGTAACAGGCTCACGCCACCACATAAAATCACTGCCAATCTATAAAATTTACTTGCTTTTACCTACAGTCTATGGTATGATACTTTTGTTAAATTTGTAACTAATGCTCGTAATACGTTAAGGAGGTGGGACTCATGGCATCCATTTGCGAAGTCTGCGGCAAAGGTACTCTCGCTGGCAATAACGTCAGCCATTCCAATAGACATACTAAACGTGCTTGGAAACCGAACATTCAACAAGTAAGGGCTATTGTTAACGAATCTGTAAAACGCGTTAATGTTTGCACTCGTTGCTTGCGTTCCGGTAAAGTTACCCGCGCTATCTAATTTATGATTATTAAAAATAAACCAAATACCTAACGGTATTTGGTTTATTTTTATTTTACCGGTACACCGCATTCCGGACAAAATTTTACAAGCGAACTGATTTTGGCCTTACAGCTGGGACAAAGGATAAAGGCCCGGTATTCACGCAGCTTGTTTTCAAATAAGTCGTAAAAAAGATTGACTTCTTTATCCTGTGGCTTCCAGTTATAAACCTGAATCCTCTTACCATGAACATCAGCAAAAACCTGAGTAGTTTCTTCGTCCATCGCCTGTGCCGAAAAACGCATAACCTTTTTATCATTATGGCATTCAAGAATGCCATTTTCATCATCACGGGAATCAACCGTCACACCCATTTCATTGACTGTAAGCAATAACAGATTCCAAGCGCTTTTATTGTTTATTTCGTAAATACGGTTATCAAAACAACCGCCGGCACCATCAATTCTCATTAGCTGACCTCCAGAAAATTTTAGATAATAAATTAATACTCATATTATAACATAAAATGAACGCCAATCGCAGTGCTTCAAACGAATAAATCGTAACAATTATGTAAAAAATCCCCAAACCTGACGGCTTGGGGATTTATTTTCAACCTTATTATTTTGCGTAGTCAACAGCGCGTGTTTCACGAATGATGACGACTTTGATCTGACCGGGATATTCCATCTCGGCTTCAATCTTTTTAGCAATATCGCGCGCTAACAAAATAGATGTAGCATCATCGATCTGGTCAGGTTTTACCATTATGCGAATTTCGCGTCCTGCTTGGACAGCAAAGCATTTTTCAACGCCTTCAAAAGATTCAGAAATCTCTTCCAATCGAGTTAACCGTTTCAAATAGCTTTCCAATGTTTCGCGTCTCGCGCCAGGTCTTGCGGCAGAAACAGCATCAGCTGCAGCTACCAGAACTGCTTCAACACTCTTAGGCTCTACATCGCCATGATGGGCCATGATAGCATTGAGTACCAATTCAGATTCACGATATTTCTTAGCAATTTCCATGCCGATCTCAACGTGGGAACCTTCCATCTCGTGATCGATAGCTTTACCAATATCATGCAGTAAACCAGCACGTTTGGCTAAAACTACGTCAACGCCCAATTCTGAGGCCATCAAGCCTGCTAGATGAGCAACCTCAACAGAATGATTCAGGACATTTTGACCATAGCTGGTACGATATTTCAAGCGGCCCAGTAATTTTATCAGTTCAGGATGCAAACCATGCACACCTACCGCAAAAGTAGCCTGCTCGCCAGCTTCTTTGATCTTTTGTTCGACCTCTTTTTGTGCTTTTTCAACCATTTCCTCGATACGGGACGGATGGATACGACCGTCGTTGATCAGTTTTTCCAGAGCAACGCGGGCAACCTCACGGCGTACGGGGTCAAAACCGGAAATAATTACCGCCTCCGGCGTATCGTCAATGATCAGGTCAATACCGGTCAAAGTTTCCAGTGTCCGGATATTTCTGCCCTCACGGCCAATGATACGGCCTTTCATTTCATCATTAGGCAGGGCTACTACAGAAACAGTAGTTTCTGCTACGTGGTCGGCCGCACAACGCTGAATCGCCAGAGAAATGATCTCTCTGGCCTTCTTGTCTGCTTCCTCTTTCGCCTGCTGCTCCAAATCTTTAATGAGCATTGCGGTTTCGTGTTTCACTTCTTCTTCAACAGATTGAAGAAGTTCTTTTTTAGCATCTTCGGTAGATAAACCGGACAAACGTTCCAGTTCACCCAATTGTTTTTGATATAATGCATCGACTTTAGCCTGACTGTCACTGAGGAAAGTCTCTCTAACAGCTAAGTGT
>OGHN01001019.1_pt1 | contig 12811 bp, 9 predicted proteins | sample 1571511 | NCBI WGS metagenome assembly OGHN01 (sample SAMEA2582024, study PRJEB24529) | metagenome | biome: Human gut stool | place: China | collected 2011 | reverse complement strand
GCATTCCATGACGACGACAGCTCTGGGGACGATGATGGGATCGTGGCGTCCGCGGATGGTAAGCTCGGTGTTTTCACCGGAGCGGTTCACGGTCTGCTGGGGGCGAAAGATGGAAGGAGTGGGTTTCACATAAGCACGGACGATGATAGGACTGCCGTCACTCATACCTCCTAAAATACCGCCGGAATGATTGCTGATCTTTGTGACTTTGCCGTTCTCCATGCGGAAGGGATCGTTATTCTCACTGCCGGTATGACGGGAAGCTTCTGCACCATCGCCAATCTCTACGGCTTTCACGGCACCGATAGACATGATAGCTTTCGCAAGGTTGGCATCCAGCTTCTCAAACACCGGGTCTCCGATGCCTGCGGGAAGTCCTTCGACAAGACATTCCATGCAACCGCCCACGGAATCGCAGGCTTCTCTTGCCTGCTGCAGATAAGCACAGGCTTTTTCATCAGCTTCTGCATCCGGCATGGCAGTGATCGTGGAGCGGGCAGTAGTACGGTTGAACTTTGTCAGATCCGCATCTACGGGACCGATGGAGCGGGTATAGGCGAATACGGTAATGCCCATCTGCGCTAAGATCTTCGCAGCAATGGCTCCGGCAGCCACGCGTCCGATGGTCTCACGACCGGAGGAACGTCCGCCACCCCGGTAATCCCGGAAACCGTATTTGGCATCAAAACAATAATCCGCATGGCCGGGACGATAATTCTCTGCGATCTCCGTGTAATCAGCAGAGATCTGAGAGGTATTACGTACCATCAGGGAGATAGGAGTACCGGTAGTCTTCCCTTCAAAGATGCCGGAGAGAAGCTCCACCTGATCGGCCTCTTTACGCTGAGTGGTAATGTCACTGGTGCCGGGTTTACGTCGGTCTAAGTATTTCTGTATATCTTCCTCGGAGAGAGGCAGTCCGGCGGGACAGCCGTCTACGACGACACCCAAAGCTTTCCCGTGGGATTCTCCCCAGGTAGTGATCTTGAAAATGTTTCCCAATGTTGAACCGGCCATGGCAGTTCTCCTTTTCCAACCGTTCAGCACCCACCCATACATTCGCAAAGACGCACAATGAATCGTGCTTTCTTGCTGCTATGCAGCTCATTTTACTCATTATGGGGCGGTGACTCGAATAGTTACCTTTTTATCATAGATTATACGTAATTATTGAAAAAATCGCAACTTTTTTATAGAAAAAGGATGCAACGGAATATAAAGTATGCTATCATATTATATAGTTGCTAACGGGAAGTAAAAGGTCGAATATACAAATGGAAAAAACAACGGAAGAGAAAGCCAGGGCAAAACTTCTGAAATTTGGGAAAAAGAACCGATGGAACAGGGCGGTAGCAGTATCGCTGCTGTTTTTTGTGATGCTTTTTTTTCGTGTCTGTAATTATTGCAAGAATAATGGAAAACGTTTTGTCGTGATGGCGGGAACCTTCTTCCTGTTTGCGGTATACAGCAGTTTTTCATTCCCGGCGTTTATTACAGAGGATGCGGGGAATGACTATGAATTGAAAAATGCCGAGACTGCTGACATCTCTCTGGCGGAGGAGAAGGAACCGGATATGGCGGGGCTGGAACTCTTAGAGGATGAGGATGTTCTGGAACAGTCGGATTACAACAGTATTTCCCACGGCTATGCACTGGTGGACAAATACGATGCCTCCGATATTTTACGGGCTTCAGAGGAAATTGTGAGTGAAAATGCCCGGGAGACCGGAACAGGCAGTGATGCGCGGGAGACTACAGAACAGCAGGAATTCCGCTCCGACGACTGGAGACTGGTTCTGATCAACAAGCAGAACTCCATTCCGGAGGATTATACGTTCCAGCTGGGCACCATCAGGGGTTCCATGCAGTGTGACAAGAGAATCTTAGAAGACCTTCTTGCCATGCTGGAAGCAGCGGAAGAGGATGGTGTGAACCTGACGATCTGCTCGCCTTACCGGGATCTGGAGTATCAGCAGATGTTGTTCAACCGGAAGATCAAGCGCTATATGAACCGCGGAATGTCCTATATGGAAGCTTATCAGCTGTCCAGCCAGGCAGTGACGGTACCGGGAGCCAGTGAGCATCAGATCGGACTGGCACTTGATATTGTATGTAACAGTTATATGTCCCTGGACGAGGGCTTTGGAGACACAAAAGCCGGAAAATGGCTGGCAGCCAACAGCTGTCGTTTTGGATTTATTCTGAGATATCCTAAGGGGAAGGAAGATATCACAGGGATCGAGTATGAGCCGTGGCATTTCCGCTATGTAGGGAAAACTGCTGCGCCTGTGATCATGGAACAGGGCATAACATTAGAAGAATTCTGGGAGGAATATGTAGAAGATGTATCGATTGATTAAACAGGAAGGACGCGCCAAAAGAGGAGAATTTACCACAGTGCATGGCGTGATCCAGACCCCTGTATTTATGAATGTGGGAACGGTAGCGGCGATCAAGGGTGCCGTATCCACAGCAGACTTAGAGCAGATCGGAACCCAGGTGGAATTATCCAACACCTACCATCTGCATGTCAGACCCGGTGATAGGATCATCAAACAGATGGGCGGACTTCACAAGTTCATGTCCTGGAATAAGCCGATCCTGACAGATTCCGGTGGATTTCAAGTCTTTTCCCTGGCGGGACTGCGTAAGATTAAGGAAGAGGGTGTTACCTTCCGTTCCCATATTGACGGGCATAAGATCTTCATGGGACCGGAGGAGAGCATGCAGATCCAGTCAAATTTGGGTTCTACCATTGCCATGGCTTTTGATGAGTGTGCTCCCAGTAAGGCGGACCGGATGTATGTACAGAATTCCGTGGAGCGTACTACCAGATGGCTGCAAAGATGCCAGGTGGAGATGAAACGCCTGAACAGTTTAGAGGATACTGTGAACCCGCATCAGCTGTTATTCGGTATCAATCAGGGTGCCATCTATGAAGATATCCGTATCGAGCATGCCAAGCGGATCGCTGAGATGGACCTGGACGGTTATGCGGTAGGCGGTCTGGCAGTTGGCGAAACCCACGAGGAAATGTACCATATTCTGGATGAAGTGGTACCTTATCTCCCGGTGAACAAACCAACCTACCTTATGGGCGTGGGTACCCCGGCTAATATTCTGGAGGGCGTAGAGCGCGGTGTTGATTTCTTTGACTGTGTATATCCGACGAGAAACGGACGCCATGGACATTTATATACCAACCATGGAAAGATTAATCTGTTCAATGCAAAATATGAGCTTGACAGCAGACCGATTGAAGAAGGCTGCGGCTGTCCGGCCTGCCAGAGATACTCCAGAGCTTATATCCGTCATCTGTTAAAAGCGAAGGAGATGTTGGGCATGCGTCTTTGTGTACTCCACAATTTGTATTTTTATAATACCATGATGACGGAGATCCGTGATGCCTTGGATGCAGGCCGCTTTGCAGAATATAAAAGACACAAGCTGGATTCCATGGCTACACCGTTGGAATAAGCTGTAACTGTCGGAGCTTAGAGGAATTTCATACAATTTTATGCAAAAAGACTTGCCCCTTAAGCTATTTTTGTGTATCATACTTACTTGTACAGAAAGTTTTACAGGCGTAACACGCCGGAATGGAGGAACAAATGGGTATTTTATTAACTGAGTCAGAGGCTGCTGCAGCAGGTTCCGGAACCAGCATGATCGTTATGCTTCTTGTATATGCAGTATTGATCGGTGCAATGTGGTTTTTCTTTATGAGACCGCAGAAGAAGGAACAGAAGAGAGTAGCTGCAATGCTGTCCAACTTAGAGACAGGTGACTGCGTTCTGACCACTTCCGGTTTCTATGGTATCATTATTGATATTACTGATGATACCGTTATCGTAGAGTTCGGTAATAACAAAAACTGCCGTATCCCTATGGAGAAATCTGCCATCAGCAAGGTTGAGAAGGCTGGAGAGAACTAAGAAGCAGTGAAAAAGGAGCAATGCCGGGATAAGGTATTGCTCCTTTTTACGTGTATGACACACTTGATAATTTGATCTATTTTAATGTGCATAATTGCATTTATGTTAATTTTCAATGTTGAAATTTCATATAGTATCAGTTATTATGAAATAAGTATTTTACGTAAAAATACAGGAAATATCACAGGAAACGAGGAAAATAACACTATGGAGTTACATATTACCTGTATTCCCGGCGACGGCATCGGACCGGAGATCGTCAGGGAGACGAAAAAAGTTTTAGACAAAGTTGCGCATAAATATGGTCATAAAATGATCTATAAGGATATTTTAATGGGTGGAGCTTGCATTGATGTCCATGGAGTCCCTCTGACAGAGGAAGCTATTGCGGATGCCAAAGCGGCAGATGCGGTGCTGATGGGATCCATTGGCGGTAATACCACCACTTCCCCCTGGTACAAATTACCTCCCGAGAAGCGCCCGGAAGCAGGACTTCTGGCAATGCGCAAGGCGTTGAATCTGTTTGCTAATTTAAGACCGGCAGTGCTCTATGATGAGCTGGCAGCGGCGTGTCCGCTGAAGGAGGAAATCAGCAAAGCGGGATTTGATATGCTGATCATGAGAGAATTGACCGGCGGACTTTATTTCGGTGAACGCAGGACCATCGAAGAGAACGGCGTGAGAAAAGCTATCGATACCCTGACCTATGATGAGAACGAGATACGCAGGATCTCCATCAAAGGCTTTGATATTGCCAGAAAGCGCAGGAAAAAGGTAACCAGCGTGGATAAGGCTAATGTATTGGATTCTTCCAGACTGTGGAGAAAAGTCGTGGAGGAGGTAGCAAAGGACTATCCCGATGTGACACTGGAACATATGCTGGTAGACAATTGCGCCATGCAGCTGGTGAAGGATCCTGCACAGTTTGATGTGATCCTGACAGAGAATATGTTCGGAGATATCCTCTCCGATGAGGCAAGTATGGTGACCGGTTCCATCGGAATGTTAGCCAGTGCCAGCTTGAATGATACAAAGTTCGGCCTCTACGAGCCCAGCCACGGATCCGCTCCGGATATTGCCGGCAAAGATATTGCAAACCCTATCGCCACTGTATTAAGCGCGGCTATGATGCTTCGTTACAGCTTTGATCTGGACGAAGAAGCAGATGCTATCGAGGCAGCGGTGAAGAAAGTATTGCAGGACGGCTTCCGCACCGGTGATATCATGTCTGAGGGCTGCACGCGGGTAGGATGTACCGAGATGGGCGACCTTCTGGCAGAGAGAATCTGATGCCATTTGCCCCGGAAGCACATTTATCCGGTATAGAGAAAATAAGGAAGAGAAAATAAGGAAGAGAAAGAGAGATATAATTATGAGAAGTGATTCCGTTAAGACAGGAACTGCCCAGGCACCTCACAGAAGTCTGTTCAATGCCCTGGGATTTACCGAAGAAGAGAGAAGACGCCCCATGATCGGTATCGTCAGCTCCTTCAATGAGATCGTACCCGGACACATGAATCTGGATAAGATCACAGAAGCTGTAAAAATGGGCGTAGCCATGGCAGGTGGTATGCCGGTAGTATTCCCCGCCATCGCTGTATGTGACGGTATTGCCATGGGACATGTGGGAATGAAGTATTCCCTGGTGACCAGAGATCTGATCGCCGACAGCACCGAGTGCATGGCTATGGCACACGGATTTGACGGTCTGGTATGTATTCCCAACTGTGACAAGAATGTTCCCGGACTTTTGATGGCGGCAGCCAGAGTGAATATCCCTACTATCTTTGTATCCGGCGGTCCCATGTTAGCCGGACATGTACACGGACAGAAGAGAAGCTTATCCTCTATGTTCGAGGCAGTGGGAAGTGTGGCAGCCGGTACCATGACTATGGATGAACTGGCTGAGTTCGAGGAAAAGGTATGTCCTACCTGCGGCTCCTGTTCCGGTATGTATACCGCGAACTCCATGAACTGTCTGACCGAAGCCATTGGTATGGGACTTCGCGGCAACGGTACGATTCCCGCCGTATATTCCGAGCGTATCCGTCTGGCAAAGCATGCCGGCATGAAGATCATGGAACTGGTAGAGAAAAATATCCGTCCCAGAGACATCATGACTCCGGAAGCCTTCAGAAATGCCCTGACTGTGGATATGGCACTGGGATGCTCTACCAATACCATGCTGCATCTGCCCGCTATCGCAAGAGAAGCAGGTGTGGAACTGAACCTGGAGATCGCCAACGAGATCTCTGCCAAGACTCCGAATCTGTGTCACCTGGCACCTGCCGGTCCTACTTATATGGAAGACCTGAACGAAGCAGGCGGTGTCTATGCGGTAATGAACGAATTGTCCAAGAAGGGACTTTTAAATCTCGACTGTCTGACTGCCAACGGTACGACCGTAGGAGAGAATATCAAGAATTGTGTCAACAAGAATCCGGAAGTTATCCGTCCTGTGGAGAACCCCTATTCCCAGACCGGCGGTATTGCCGTACTAAAGGGCAACCTGGCACCGGACAGCGGCGTGGTCAAGAGATCTGCTGTGGCACCGGAGATGCTGGTGCACGAAGGCCCTGCCAGAGTATTTGACTGTGAAGAGGATGCTATTGATGCCATTAAGTCCGGCAGAATCGTGGCAGGTGACGTAGTGGTAATCCGTTACGAAGGCCCCAAGGGAGGCCCCGGCATGCGTGAGATGCTGAATCCTACTTCTGCCATTGCAGGAATGGGACTGGGTTCCAGCGTGGCACTGATCACGGATGGACGTTTTTCAGGAGCATCCAGAGGAGCATCCATCGGACATGTATCCCCTGAGGCAGCAGTGGGCGGCCCGATCGCACTGGTGGAAGAGGGAGACATCATCCGTATCAATATCCCGGAGAACAAGCTGGATGTACTGGTATCTGACGAAGAACTGGCAGCGAGAAGAGCAAAATGGCAGCCCAGAGAGCCTAAGATCACGACCGGCTACCTGGCAAGATATCATGAACTGGTGACCAGCGGCAACCGCGGTGCGGTACTGGAAGCACCTTCTCAGAAGAATTAAGCAATCATTAAAATAACCGGAGGGATTTTGAAATGCAGTTAACGGGATCGGAAATTCTGGTAGAATGTCTGAAGGAGCAGGGGGTAGATACCGTATTCGGTTACCCCGGCGGAGCAATCCTTAATATTTATGACGCACTTTATAAGCACAGTGGGGAGATCAGGCATATTCTGACTTCGCATGAACAGGGGGCGGCACATGCGGCGGACGGCTATGCGAGAGCTACGGGAAAAGTAGGTGTCTGCATGGCTACCAGCGGTCCCGGCGCCACGAATCTGGTCACCGGTATCGCTACGGCTTACATGGATTCTGTACCGATGGTAGCGATCACCGCCAACGTTACCTTGCCTTTACTCGGTAAGGACAGCTTCCAGGAGGTGGATATCGCCGGCGTGACCATGCCTATTACGAAGCATGGCTATATTGTGAAAAATGTGGAGATCCTGGCTGATACCATCCGCAAGGCATTCCATATCGCCAGAAGCGGAAGACCCGGCCCTGTCCTGATCGATATTACGAAGGATGTGACGGCAGCTGCCTGTGAATATACTCCCATGACGATTCAGCCGGAGGAGAGAGTGACCCGTTACACCAGGGAAGAACTGATGCTGGTAGCGGAGATGATCCACAAGGCGAAAAAACCATACATCTATCTGGGCGGCGGAGCCATCATTTCCGAGGCAAGTGCCGAGGTGGCAGAATTTGCAGAACTGATCGATGCACCGGTATGTGATACTCTGATGGGTAAGGGAGCCTTTGATGGGAAAAGTGAGCGCTATACCGGCATGATCGGCATGCATGGCACCAAGACTTCGAACCTTGGAGTCAGCGAATGTGATCTGTTGGTGGCACTGGGAGCCAGATTCTCCGACCGTGTGACCGGTAACCCGAAGAAGTTCGCGGAGAATGCAAGGATCATTCAGCTGGATGTGGATGCAGCGGAGATCAATAAGAATATCCGTGTGGACGCTTCTCTGGTAGGAGATCTGAAGAAGACTCTGACAGAATTAAATGCCTGCCTGTCCAAACAGGAACATCCGGAGTGGATGGCGCATATAACGGAACTGAAGGAAAAATATCCCCTGAAATACGATGACGAAAATCTGTCCTGCCCTTATATCATGCAGGAGATTGACCGTGTAACGAACGGAGAAGCCATCATCACCACAGACGTGGGACAGCATCAGATGTGGGCGGCACAGTATTATCATTATACGAAGCCCCGTACCTTCCTGTCTTCCGGAGGATTAGGTACCATGGGTTACGGTCTGGGAGCCTGCATCGGTGCGCAGATCGGACAGCCGGATAAGGTCTGCATCAACATTGCAGGCGACGGATGCTTCCGCATGAACATGAACGAACTGGCTACTGCCAGCCGTTACAACATTCCCATCATCCAGGTGGTCATCAACAACCAGGTGCTGGGCATGGTAAGACAGTGGCAGACACTGTTCTATGGGAAACGCTATTCCCAGACAGTACTGAAGGATAAGGTGGATTTCTGCAAGGTGGCAGAAGGACTGGGCTGTACCGCCATCCGCGTGACCAAAAAGGAAGAAGTGGCACCCGCTATCGAGAAAGCCATTGCCCTGAAGGCACCGGTAATGATTGAGTGCATGATCCCGGAGGATGATAAGGTATTCCCCATGGTTCCGGCAGGAGCCCCCATCAGCGAAGTATTTGACGGAGATGATTTGAAAAGGCAGTCCTGATGAATAAGACGACGAAGAGATTACTTTTTGCGGTGCTGATATTACTGCTGTTTCTGCTGACAGTATATTTTGTACTGGCATTATACTACAGGGAAGGTTTTTCTCTGAATACCTGGATCAATGGAGTATACTGTACCGGGAAAACGGTGGAAGAAGTGAATTCGGAGCTTTTGTCACATACAGAAGCTCCGGATGTTGTCATCGTGGATAAAGCGGGAGAAAAATACACGATTACTCTCGCTGATGTGGATTATCACGCGGACTTTAGCAGCGCACTGGAAGCATACAGACAGGAACAGAATCCTTATCTGTGGGTGGACAATGTGCTGTTTCATTCCAGGCGGACCCTGGCACCTGCGGTGACTGTGGATGAGGAGGCGCTTCGCAGAGCCTACAACGCCCTGGATTTCGTACAGACGGAACAGAAGAGAATAAAAGATTACAGCCTTACCAGGGATGCGGAGGGTGCCTATGTCTTCACGGACGGACTGAGCGACCGTATCGATCTGGAGAAGGCTTTTTTGGCGTTAAAACAAATCGTGGAGAATGGGCAGGAAACACTGAATCTGCAGGAGAGCGGATGTTACTATGAGATAACACCGGATGAGAGTCAAAAAGCCCTGCGGAATCTGTGGAAAGAGATCGAGAGATTTCAGACCTGCGATATTGTCTACTGCTTCGGCGAAGAGAGACATCCGATGACAGCAGCGGACTGTGCTTTTTTTCTGACAGCGGAGAACGGACTGCCGGTGCAGGATGAGAAGGGAAGCTTTGTACTGGACGAGGAGGCTGTGACGGCGTATGTGCAGAGCCTGGCGGAAGAATATGACGGCTATGGACGAACCAGACAGTTTCACAGTACCCGTGGGGATGTGATCACCATCGATGGCGGAACCTATGGCAGCAAGATGGACCGGAAAAAGGAGACTGCCTACCTGCTGGAGCATCTGCTGGATCCCGGTGTACATACAGGCACGCCGCAGTCACATATACCTAGTTATGAGAGAGAAGCCTTCTGCTATGGGAAAAATGATATTGGTGACACCTATATCGAAGTGGATATGACAGAACAGAAAATGTACTATTACGAAAAAGGTGTATTGAAGCTGGAGACGGAGATTGTGACAGGCAATATGCGGCGGCGCATGGGAACGCCGGAAGGCGTCAATTTTGTCTATAATAAGCAGAAAAATCGTGTCTTACGGGGACCGGGGTATGCATCTCCTGTGAAATTCTGGATGCCTGTGAAGGGCGGTATCGGTATTCATGACGCCGGATGGCGCAAAGAATTCGGCGGGGACATCTACCAGACTGCCGGTTCCCACGGTTGTATCAATACACCAAAGGACAAAATGGAAGAATTGTTTGATTGCGTGCAGATCGGCACCCCTGTCGTAATGTTTTATTAATGGCACAGACATTTTCAGACAAATTGTCCTTGATAGACGAACAAATTGAAAATAATTTAACAATGTAGTTGACTAAAGCAAATGAAAAGCTTATTCTATACCTATGCTTTTTATAAAAAATTTAGAAAATATCGAGGAGGTCTTTGAAAATGGCAAGAGTGTATAACTTTTCCGCAGGCCCTGCAGTACTCCCTGAGGAGGTATTACAGGAAGCAGCCGATGAAATGCTGGATTATAGAGGAACCGGCATGTCCGTAATGGAGATGAGCCATCGATCTAAAGCCTATGATACGATCATTAAGGAAGCGGAAGCTGATCTCAGAGAGCTGATGAATATCCCGGACAACTATAAGGTACTGTTTTTACAGGGTGGTGCGAGCCAGCAGTTTGCCATGATCCCCATGAACCTGATGAAGAACCGTGTGGCAGACTACATCGTAACTGGTCAGTGGGCGAAGAAGGCATACCAGGAGGCTTCCCTGTACGGTAAGGCAAATAAGATCGCTTCTTCCGAGGATAAGACTTTCTCTTATATTCCCGATTGCTCCGATCTGCCCATCAGCGAGGATGCAGATTACGTGTACATATGCGAGAATAATACTATTTACGGTACGAAATTCAAGACCCTGCCCAATACCAAGGGTAAGCCCCTGGTTGCAGATGTATCCAGCTGCTTTTTATCCGAGCCGGTAGATGTGACAAAATACGGTGTGATCTATGGCGGCGTACAGAAAAATATCGGACCTGCTGGTGTGGTTATCGTAATTATCCGTGAGGATCTGATCACCGAAGATGTACTTCCCGGTACACCGACCATGCTTCGTTATAAAATCCATGCAGATGCGGATTCTCTGTACAATACGCCTCCCGCATACGGCATCTATATCTGCGGCAAGGTATTCAAATGGTTAAAGAAACGCGGCGGTCTTCAGGCCATGAAGGAGTACAATGAGAAAAAGGCGAAGATCCTGTATGACTACCTGGATGAAAGCAAGCTGTTCAAGGGAACCGTCCGCAAGGAAGACAGATCCCTGATGAATGTTCCGTTCATTACCGGAAATGAGGAGCTGGATGCCAAGTTCGTAAAAGAAGCAAAAGAAGCCGGTTTCGAGAACCTGAAGGGTCACAGAACCGTAGGCGGCATGAGAGCAAGTATCTACAATGCAATGCCCATCGAAGGTGTGGAGAAGCTGGTAGAGTTTATGAAGAAGTTTGAAGCGGAGAACGCTTAAGGGGGGAGAAAAATGTTTCAGATCAATTGCCTGAATCCCATTTCCAAAGTGGGACTGGATCGTCTGACAGCAGACTATAAAGTAACCGATAATATGAATGACGCAGAGGGCGTTCTGGTCCGCAGTGCTTCCATGCATGAGATGGATCTGCCGGAAAACCTGCTGGCAGTAGCGAGAGCCGGTGCCGGAGTCAACAACATTCCTCTGGATAAATGTGCCCAAAAGGGTATCGTAGTATTCAATACGCCCGGTGCCAACGCCAATGGCGTGAAGGAACTGGTGATCGCAGGCATGCTGTTAGCTGCCCGTGATGTGGTAGGCGGTATCGAATGGGTCAAGGCATCCAAAGACAACGCTGACATTGCCAAAGCCGCAGAAAAAGAAAAGAAGAAATTCGCCGGTACGGAAGTAATGGGCAAAAAGTTAGGTGTCATCGGTCTGGGCGCTATCGGCGTTAAGGTGGCAAATACAGCAGTAAGTCTCGGTATGGAAGTCTATGGCTATGATCCTTATGTATCTGTCAATGCTGCTTGGAACTTAAGCCGTTCTGTCAAGCATGTGATGAATGTGGAAGAAATTTATGCAGACTGTGATTACATTACGATACATGTACCGCTTCTGGATTCCACAAAGGGCATGATCAACAAGGAAGCCATCAGCAAAATGAAAGATGGCGTGGTTCTGTTGAACTTTGCAAGAGATCTGCTGGCAAATGAGGCAGATGTCCTGGAGGCATTAAAGAGCGGCAAGGTAGCCCGTTATGTATCTGATTTCCCGAATCCTACGACAGCAGGACAGCCCGGCTGTATCGTGATCCCTCATCTGGGTGCAAGCACCGAGGAATCCGAGGATAACTGTGCGAAGATGGCTGTGGAAGAGATGATGGATTATCTGGAGAACGGCAATATCCGCAACAGCGTAAATTATCCTGCCTGCGACATGGGCGTATGCAGCCAGGCCGGGAGAATTGCCATTTTCCATAAAAATATTACCAATATGCTGAATCAGTTTACTGCAGTGATCGGTGAGAAGAATATCAATATTTCCGATATGACCAACAAATCCCGCGGTGAAGTGGCATATACCATGCTGGATATTGAAAATGCGGCAACACAGGATCTGGTAAAGACTTTGCAGAAGATTGACGGCGTCTTCCGTGTACGTGTGGTAAAATAGAATATCAAATAAAACAGGCATTGGGTGGAATACATCCGGTGCCTGTTTTATTTTTTCGTAAAATCGTTGTATGCTATGAGGGAATCTGTTATACTTGGCATGGACCAAAGACGTAAGCCACAGGAGAAAGAAGGAACAAAACAGATGAAATTTGATATGCATTGTCATACAAAAGAAGGATCTATGGATGGAAAGGTTCCTATTGACGATTTTATTGCGGAATTGATCCGCAGGGGTTTTGACGGTATGTTGGTCAGTGATCATAATTCATATAATGGTTACCGCGCGTGGAAACGAA
>OGHN01000992.1_pt1 | contig 13026 bp, 7 predicted proteins | sample 1571511 | NCBI WGS metagenome assembly OGHN01 (sample SAMEA2582024, study PRJEB24529) | metagenome | biome: Human gut stool | place: China | collected 2011 | reverse complement strand
GGGCAGCAGCCTCAACGGGATGCTGGCAGGAGGAGGTGATGGCCATGCCCATGGAGACCTTGGAGAAGCCGCCGTTGGCCTTGTCGCCGAACTTGATCTCCTCACCTACGGTGAAGCCGGAGTTGTCGGCCAGAGCAGACTGGTACTTGTTGGCGGAAGAATCCCACTCGAAGATGCCGGCGTACTTGCCGTCGATCCACTCCTGAGACTTGTCGATAGAGTCGAAGCCGGCAGCGATCATGGTCGGACGGGTGGGGATGACGTGGTTGTCCTCGAGGGACTTGATGAAGTTCAGGCCGTCAACGACCTCTTCCTCGGTATACTGGCACTCGTTGTTCTCGACCCAGGCCTTGCCGTACTTGGACTCAAGGTAGAAGGTCATCAGGATCATGCGGTCATACTGACCGATGGCCAGAGGATAGTAATCATCGCCCAGCTTCTCCTGGAAGGTCTTGCCGGCAGCCATCAGCTCGTCCAGAGTGGTGGGGAAGGAGATGCCGGCCTTGTCGAAGGTGGTCTTGTTCCAGTAGAAGATACGGCCGGTCATGGAGACAGGCACGCACTGCTGGGCGTTGGCCACGTTGCAGGCAGCCAGCTTGGCCTCATCCCACTGAGTCAGGTCGAGGTACTCGGAGACGCTGTTCAGGTCGATGAAGGTCTGGCCGTTCTTGGAGTAGTTGTACAGCCAGTTCCAGTTGATCTGGCAGACATCCTCAGCGACGCCGCCAGCGAACTTGGTGGACATGGTGTCCTCCCAGCCGGACCATGCAGCGAAGGTGGGGTTGACGGTGATGGTGCTGTGCTCAGCAGAGAAAGCCTTGATGGCCTCCTGGTAAGCGTTGTGACGGGACTCGCCGCCCCACCAGCTCATGGTCAGGGTGACGGGGTCAGAAGACAGACCAGCCACGGAAGCTGCGGCGGAAGAAGCAGCGGTGGAAGTGGCGGTAGAACCAGCGTTGCTGGAGCCGCCGCAGGCGGCCAGCAGGCCGGCAGCACCCACAGCGCCAGAGACCTTCAGAAAGTCACGACGAGAAATTGCCTTGCTCATTTTCGTTCTCCTCCTATGTAGAAAACATCTTCTTGCACGGACGCCTCTGCAAAGCATCCGTTGTATACAAATATAATACCAAAGGGCAGAAAAAAAAGAAAGATGCAAATTGTAGTGATAGCGGCAGAAAACGTACAAATATTGCGCTTATTTTTTGCCCGCTTTTGACGTCATTGCCATAATGAATAAACTTGGACCGAAAAACTGTGCAACTTGTATACTTCAACGATTTGCATAGAAAACTGGGATGCAACAGGAGAAGATTGGCCTGAATTGCAAGAATTTTGTAGCCGAGGCAGAATTTGTTGAAAGAGCGTTGTATACATCAAAAGCGACGATAACAGAGAGTTCCGCCCCTGAGCTGATATATCAATAGTGCAAAAAACGCGCGAATCAGGCCCCGACTGATATATCACGGATGCAGAAAAGATACAAAAATGCCGTCCGGCGTGCGGACGGCATAAAATCAGGAAAAAGAGTCACCGGCGGGCGGCGTAGAAGGCGCTGCGCTCCCGGAAATAGCACTGGGGACACATGCTGACGTACTGGACGTCGTTCTCAAGGTCGATGGCTACCTGTTCGCCCTCAAAGACGAAGCGGCCGTTGACCTTGCGGCAGTTGCAGGTGGCCTTGCGGCCGCAGGTGCAGATGGTCTTCATCTCCTCGATGGTGTGGGCCAGCTCCAGAAGCCGGGTGGAGCCGGGGAAGCCCTTGAGGGAGAAGTCGGAGCGCAGGCCGTAGCAGATAACGGGGATGTTCAGCTCTACCGTCACCATGAACAGCTGTTCGGCCTGCTCTGCGGTGAGGAACTGGCTCTCGTCACAGAGCACACAGGCCAGAGGCCGGCCCTCGCTGCTGGCGGCCCGGACGGCCTCCACCAGGTCCATGTCCGGCGGCACCAGCAGGTCGGCAGGGCGGCGGACGCCCAGACGGCTCACGAGGTCGCCGCTGCCCTTGGTGTCCACCTTCGGCTTGAGGATGAGCACCCGCATCCCCTGCTCCTCGTAGTTGTGGGCCACCTGCATCAGCGCGGTGCTCTTGCCGCTGTTCATTGCGCCGTAACGGAAATAAAGCTTTGCCATGTCGAAAAAGTCTCCTCATGAAAGGACTCTCTCAGCCAAAGCCTGACGGAGAGGGCCTGTATTATCGATAGTATGTGCTCAGTCCTGATTGCGCAGCCGGTAGCCCAGGCTCATCAGGCTGTCGCCGAGGTGGACGTTCTCCACCACCACGTCGGGGTAGGAGACAGACAGATCGTAGTGGGAGAAGTTCCAGAAGCCCTGAATGCCCAGAGCCACCAGACGGCCGCTGATCTCCTCTGCGCCGCTGCGGGGCAGACAGAGCACAGCCACCTCGGGGTGGTGCTCGGCGCAGAAAGCTTCCAGCTCGTCGATGTGTAAGATCTGGATGCCGTTGATCTCTTTGCCCACCTCGTCGGGGGCGTTGTCGAAGGCGGCGATGAGCTTGTAGCCGTTGGTGTCGGTGGTGATGAAGCGGCTCACAGCCTTGCCCAGACGGCCGCAGCCGATGAGGATGGTGGGCAGGAGGTCGCCGTTGCCAAAGAGCAGATGCTCAAGGATGCTCAGCAGGTTTTCTACCGAGTAGCCGATGCCCTGACGGCCATTCACGTCGCCGATGCAGTTGAAGTCCTGCCGAACCTGAGAGGCAGTGGTACCCATCTGGGCGGCCAGCTCACGGGACGAGATGCTGGTGATGCCGTCGTTCTTCAGGGTGCGCAGGTAGCGATAGTATTTGGGCAGGCGCTTGATGACGGGCAGAGAAGCTTTGCCGGGAGTGTTCATAGGGGGGCTCCTTTCTTTTTATCCGCAGCATTGCCGGGGAGAAGTGCGCAGCGGCAGGGTGCTCCGGCAAAAGATTTGTACTTTCTTGTACAATAATGATACATATTTGACAATCTTATCTCTAGTATAAAGTATACAGCACGAAGACAGAATGTCAAACCATTTGGCACATTTTTTTGAGAAAGAAAAGAAATCTTTGCCGAAGTATAACCGGCAGGAATGCCGGACAAGCTGAAATGAAGCAAAAAGGAGGATACGCAGAATGTCACAAGAAGAGAAGAACATCCCCGTGGAGCAGCAGCGGCTGGAAAAAGAGCAGATCGAGGATATGGGCAGCGTTTACCGTACCCGGGGAGCTCACGCCATCCACTGCCTGACGGTCATCGGGCAGGTGGAGGGCCATGTGGAAGCGCCTCAGGGCCAGAAGACCACAAAATATGAGCATGTCATCCCCCAGCTGGTGGCCGTGCAGGAAGACCCCGCCATCGAGGGCCTGCTGGTCCTGCTCAATACGGTGGGCGGGGATGTGGAGGCGGGGCTTGCGCTGGCGGAGCTCATCGCCAGCATCTCCAAGCCCAGTGCGGCGGTGGTGCTGGGCGGCGGCCACTCCATCGGCATCCCGCTGGCCGTCAGCGCCCAGCGGAGCTTCATCGTGCCTACTGCCACCATGACGGTCCACCCCGTCCGCCATTCCGGCATGATACTGGGCGTGCCGCAGACCATGCGCTGGTTCGAGCAGATGCAGGAGCGCATCACCGGCTTCGTGGCGTCCCACAGCGGCATTTCGGAGAAGCGTTATACTGAGCTGATGATGCGCACGGGCGAGCTGGTCATGGACGTGGGTACCGTGCTGGATGGCCGAAAAGCCGTGCGGGAAAAGCTCATCGACGAGCTGGGCGGGCTGTCGGATGCGCTGGCATGGCTCTACCGAGAAATCGAGGGGAAATAAATTGCCATTTGACTTTTCCCGTGGTACAATGAAAGAATCGAGTAGTATCGAAATTCTTCCATCGTCACCGACAGAGCCGCCCTGAGCGCGCCCTGCTTCATGATATAAAATAAGGAACGGGTTTTAGGAAACATGGCAAAGAGAAAACGCAAGACCTCCGGGCGCAGCACAGCCTCGCGCCGCAAGAACCGGACACAGGACCGGATGCCCGCGGGGCTCATCACCCTGTTTGCGGGGCTGGTGCTCATGGCGCTGGCTTTCGTGCCGGGCAGCTCGGCCTGGCGCACGATGCACGATGTCCTGTTCGGCGTGTTCGGCTGCGGAAGTTTCGTGCTGGGCGCAGCACTGTGCTATCTGGCCATCCTCTACACCCGGGGCGAAGACCTTCTGCCCCATATCGCAAAGCTGGCGCTGGGGCTCATCTTCGCCAGCGGCACGGTCATCGTCTTTTCTGACATCCCCACCGACCAGACCGCCGCGCAGATGACCGCTGCCTGTTATCATAATGGGATGAGCGCATGGCTCTCGGGCGGTGCGCTGGGCGCTGTGCTGGGCGGGACGCTCCTGCTGCTTTGCGGCAGACCCGCCGCCAATCTGGTCATGGCGGCGCTGGCGGCCTGCGCCAGCCTGTACATTTTCGACGTTACGCCCGCCGAGTGCTGGCAGTGGATCTGCAATGTGGGCGGCAGCGTCCACGAAAAGGGCCTTGCCGTCCACGAGCAGAATGCCGCCCGCCGGGCCGAGCGTCTGGCAGAACGCGCCGCCGAGGAGGCCGAGGCGGAGGAATATGAGGCCTATGACGACGACCTGCCGGAAGACGAAGTGGGCGAAGGCGAGGACTACTACTGCGGCGAAGAGCCTGCCGCGCCCGCCTTCCATATCCAGCCTCCCGGCTGGCTGGCTGGCGTCTTCCACTGGGGCCATCAGGTGATGCAGGGCGGCGAACAGGCAGAGCCTGCCCCTGCGCCCGCACCGGAAGTGCAGACCCCGCCTCAGCCCGAGCCTGCCCCCGTACAGGTGGAAAAGTCCCGGCCTCGTGCGCCCTTTGATATTGACTTAGGCCCTGACCATACCACCGTCACCGAGGGCGGCAGTGAGCCCATCGAGCCCATCATCCTCGGCCCCGGCGGCACCTTCGGCATGGACCCGCTCCGCCGTGCGCCTATCCGCGCCACCGTGACGCCCATCGTCCCGGACGCTGTGGATACCGCCGCCGAGGACTTCTTCACGGCCCAGCCCGAGCCGACGGTGACGCCCACCGTTACGCCCGCTGCCCCGGCAGAAGAGCCGGAACAGCAGCCCGCGCCTGAGCCGCCGCTCTCCTTCGGCATCCCGCTCTATGATTTGACCCCGACTCCGGAACCGGCCCCGCAGCCGGTCAGCGCCGAGAATGCGGTGGCGTTCCGCTCTGAGCCGGATGAGGACGGCTGGATCAGCATCACCAGCGACCCGGTGGAGGAAAAAGACCTCAACACGCTGGTGGCAGCCGCCATGGAAAAGCCTGCTGTCTCCGAGGAGCAGGCCGCGAACGCCCCCGCCGAAGAGGCGGAGACGGAGGAGAGCTTCCAGTATCAGTACCCGTCCATCGAGCTGTTCGAGCGCGCCCCGGAGGAAAGCGACTCCGGCGCGGAAGACGAGCTGAAAGCCAACGCCCAGAAGCTGGTGGACACGCTGGAAAGTTTCGGCGTCCGCACCCGTGTGCTGGATATTTCCCGCGGCCCGTCGGTCACCCGGTATGAAGTCCAGCCCATGGCGGGCGTCAAGATAAGCCGCATCACTTCGCTGGCGGACGACATCGCCCTGAACCTGGCGGTGGCCGATGTCCGCATGGAGGCACCCATCCCCGGCAAGCCTGCCGTGGGCATCGAGGTGCCGAACCATAAGAAAACGCCGGTCTACATCCGCAGCGTCTTCGAGAGCCAGAGCTTTTTGCGGATGACCTCGCCGATGGGCATTGCGCTGGGCAAGGACATCGCCGGCGTGGCCCAGGTGGCCGACCTGTGCAAGATGCCCCATCTGCTCATCGCGGGCAGCACCGGCAGCGGTAAATCGGTCTGTGTCAACAGCATCATCATGAGCCTGCTGTTCCGCTCCAGCCCCGAGGACGTCAAGCTCCTGCTCATCGACCCCAAGGTCGTCGAGCTGGCTGAGTACAACGGCATCCCCCACCTGCTGATGCCCGTCGTCACCGAGCCCCGCAAGGCGGCCGGCGCACTGGGCGGCGCAGTGCAGGAGATGGAGCGCCGCTACCACCTCTTCGCGGAGAACAACGTCCGCGACATCAAGTCCTTCAATAAGCTGGCTGCAACAGACCCGAACCTCGAGAAGATGCCCTATATCGCCATCATCATCGACGAGCTGGCCGATCTGATGATGGTCGTCGGCAAGGATGTCGAGGACTCCATCTGCCGCATCGCCCAGAAGGCCCGCGCCGCCGGTATGCACCTCATCGTGGCGACCCAGCGCCCCAGCGTGGACGTCATCACCGGCCTCATCAAGGCCAACATTCCCAGCCGCATCGCCTTCGCCGTGTCCAGTCAGGTGGACAGCCGCACCATCCTCGACGGTGCCGGTGCCGAAAAGCTGCTGGGCATGGGCGATATGCTCTTCATGCCCGTGGGCGCACCCAAGCCCACCCGTATTCAGGGTACCTTCGTGCGGGATGAGGAGATCAGCCGTGTGCTGGACTTCATCAAGAAAAGCGCCACCGTCCAGTACGACGAAGCCATGATAGAGGCCATGGAAAAACACGCCATCCAGGACGGCAAAAAGGGCAGCAGCTCCGCCGACTCTGACGAGGAGGGCGGCAGTGACCCGATGCTCAAGCAGGCCGTGGAGGTGGTCATCGACGCCGGCCAGGCGTCCACCAGCCTGCTGCAGCGCCGCTGCAAGCTGGGTTATGCCCGCGCCGCCCGCATCATGGACGAGATGGAAGAAAAGGGCATCATCGGCCCCTACGAGGGCGCAAAGCCCCGCGCTGTCCTCATCAGCCGCCAGCAGTGGCTGGAAATGCAGATGAATCAGCCGGATGAATAACCTCTCAGTCAAAGCCGGACGGCTTTGCCAGCTCCCCTGCTAGGAAAGCCACTGGCGTACCGGACAGGCTCACGCTGGATGAATAGAATTTTTGATTTCGGAAGCAATAGAGCCCTGCTGTATAGGGCAGGCATAATGAAAGAAAAAGGATAACTATGGAGCATTACACCGAATTTCTCCCCATCAGCCGGGCCGACATGGAGGCCCGGGGATGGGACCAGCTGGACTTCGTGGTGGTGGGCGGCGACGCCTATGTGGACCACCCCAGCTTTGGCACCGCCATCATCAGCCGCCTGCTGGAAGCCGAGGGCTACAAGGTGGGCGTGCTGGCCCAGCCCCGCTACACCGACTGCGAGGACTTCAAGCGGTTCGGAAAGCCGAAGTACGGCTTCTTCATCGGCGGCGGCAATGTGGACAGCATGGTGAGTCACTATTCCGTCGCAAAGATCCCCCGCGCGGAGGACGAGTATTCCCCCGGCGGCAAGGGCGGCGCACGGCCCGACCGCAGCGCCACCGTCTACACTAGGCTTGCCAAGCAGGCATATCCTGACCTGCCCGTCATTCTGGGCGGTCTGGAAGCATCGCTCCGCCGCTTTGCCCACTACGACTACTGGCTGGACACCGTCCTGCCCAGCATCGCCGAGGACTCTGGCGCGGACATCATCAGCTTCGGCATGGGTGAACACCAGACCGTGGAGATCGCCCGCCGTCTGGCGGCAGGGGAGCCGGTGGAGAGCATCACCGATGTGGACGGCACCTGCTACCTGACCGACTTCGACCACCTGCCCGAGCGGTATGTGGAGTGCGCGGGCTTCAAGAAGGTCGCCTCCGATAAGGTGGCCTATGCGAAAGCCTGCCGCATCCAGATGGACAATCAGGACGTCGTCAGCGGCCAAATCATCGTCCAGAAGCAGAGCGAGAAGTACCTCGTGCAGAACATCCCCGCAAAGCCCCTCGTCCGCTGGGAGCTGGATAAGGTCTACGCCCTGCCTTACACCCGCCGCTACCACCCCATCTACGAGGCCATGGGCGGTGTGCCTGCCATCCGCGAGGTGCAGTTCTCCATCATCCAGAACCGCGGCTGCTTCGGCGGCTGCAACTTCTGCGCCATCCAGCTGCATCAGGGCCGACGCGTCACCAGCCGCAGTGCGGACAGCATCGTGGCCGAAGCAGAGCGGATGACCCACGAGCCGGATTTCAAGGGCTACATCCACGACATCGGCGGCCCCACCGCCAACTTCCGTTTCCCATCCTGCCGCGAGCAGATGCTGCGGGGTATGTGCAACGGCGGCAAGCACTGCCTTGCCCCCACCACCTGTTCCCACATGATCGTGGACCACAGCGATTACCTGAAAATCCTCCGCCGCGTCCGGGAGTTGCCCGGCGTCAAGAAGGTGTTCATCCGCAGCGGCATCCGCTTCGATTACCTGATGGCCGACCCCGATGACACTTTCTTTAAGGAGCTGGTGGAGTACCACGTTTCCGGCCAGCTGAAAGTCGCGCCGGAGCACTGCGCCCCCAACACCCTCGCCTACATGGGCAAGCCGCCGATCGAGACCTTCAACAAGTTCAAGGATAAGTTCTACGAGCTGAGCAGGAAGGCGGGCAAAAAGCAGTACCTCGTGCCGTATCTCATGTCCAGCCACCCGGGCAGCACTCTCAAGGATGCCGTCTATCTGGCCGAATACCTCTACAAGAACCATATGCGCCCCGAGCAGGTGCAGGATTTTTATCCCACGCCCGGCACCGTGAGCACCTGTATGTTCTACACCGGCCTCGACCCCTATACTTTGAAGCCGGTGTTTGTGGAAAAGACCGCTGAGGGCAAGGCGCTTCAGCGCGCCCTGCTCCAGTATTATGAGCCCCGCAACGCCGAAAAGGTCATCAAGGCGCTGAAAATGACCCACCGCGAAGACCTCATCCCCCTGCTGGTTCCCGCTGAGGGCCGCATTGCGGTCCAGCGTTCGGCCCGCAGAGCTGAGGCCGCCGATGTGACCATCCACGGCGACGGCACCTACACCGTCCGGCCCAGAGGCAAGGGCGGCAAGCCCCAGAGCCGCTCCACCGCCCCGGCGGGCCGCAGCCCGGCAGGCCGTCAGCCCAGCCCCGGCGCACGTTTTGCGCCCCATTCGGCTCCTGCGCATAAACCGAAAAATAATCAACAGAAAGAGAATACATCGTGGAAAACTTCAAAAAAGAAAAAGTGACCGCTCAAACGCTCATGAGCCGCCTCGCTGCGCTGGCGCTGGCCGCAGCCCTTGCGCTGGGCCTCGTGGGCTGTGACACCTCTTCCATCGTCCCGGGAGGCAGCGGCGGCGTCATGCCGAACCCGGCAGCTTCTCAGACCGGAACGACGCCTTCCGACGGGCAGGACGCCGCCTTCCAGATGCACTTCATCGACGTGGGGCAGGCGCTGAGCGTGCTGGTGGAGTGCGACGGACAGTTCATGCTCTACGACGGCGGCAATGTGGACGACGGCAGTCTGGTAGTCTCCTACTTGCAGAGCCAGGGTGTCGAGCAGCTGGAGTATGTCTTCTGCTCCCATGCTCACGAAGACCATGTGGGCGGTCTGGCCGCTGCGCTGGCCTATTTCCCGGCCTACCACGTTTACAGCCCCGTAACGGAAGCCTCCACCAAGTGCTTCAAGGATTTCGTCAAGTACACCCAGCAGCAGAACTTGCAGGTCGAAGTACCTGCCGTAGGCACCCAGTGGGCGCTGGGCAGCGCTACTGTGACCATGCTTGGCCCTGTGGCGCAGTACGATGACACCAACGATACCTCCATCGTCCTGCGCATAGACTACGGCGCGACGAGTTTCCTGCTCACCGGTGATATGGAGGCCGACGCCGAGCGCGACCTCGTGAACAGCGGCGCGAACCTCAAGGTGGATGTCTTACAGGTGGGCCACCACGGCTCCAGCACCTCCACGAGCTACGTCTTCCTGAACGCTGTCCTGCCCGATATGGGCATCATCTCCTGCGGCGTCAACAATAAGTACGGCCACCCCCACGAGGAGACCCTGAGCATCCTGCGGGACGCCGGTGTGGACGTCTACCGCACCGACCTGCTGGGGACGATCACCGTTTCCAGTGACGGCCAGAACTACACGGTGGCAACGGAACACTTCGCCACCGACGCTGAGCTGAACCCCACCGACCCGGCAGCGTCCAGCACGGCCCAGCAGGCGTACATCGGCAACGTGAACAGCAAAAAGTTCCATCTGCCCAGCTGCGCCAACCTCCCGGCAGAGAAGAACCAGATTTTGTTCTCGAGCTATGATGAAGCTGTGGCCGCTGGCTACAGCCCCTGCTCGAGCTGCATCAAATAAAATGACCGCTCAGCCTCACCGTCGCCTGACAAGGCCAGACGGAGAGGTCAAAGCAAAAAGCACCATGTTTCGAATCGAAGCATGGTGCTTTTTGTGCGTCGTTTCAGCAGTGATACAAAACTCCCCGCCGGGAGCATGCAGAATGCTTCCGGCGGGGAGGAGTTAGGAGGAGGCTGAAAAAATTATTTGTTGGAGAAGTCGGAGATGCGCTCCACGATGCGGATCAGATCTTCCAGAGTGGTCTTTTCCTTGGGCAGGTAGCTGTTGCCGGTCTTGGCGGTGATAAAGCCGAAGTAGGCGCTGGCACCCACGTTGGACTTGTACACGGACTCGATCTGGCTGGCGTCGTCGAACTTCGGCTGAGTGCCCAGCGTCTCGTTGTAAGGCACGCCGCAGGACAGCAGAGCGATATGGCCCATCTCGTCGCGGTCGATGGTGGCATCGGGCAGGAAAGCGGTGCGCTTGGCACTTTCAGAGCTGGTGACACCGGCGTTGTACAGAGTGCCCTGTGCGATGGCGCTGGTGGGGTCTTTCAGCTCGATCATGCCAACCTCGACAACAGCGGCGATGACGCCGTAATCCGGGTCGCTTGCGGGGACGTCGGAGATCGTGACCGGTGCAGACGGAGCGGTCAGATTCCACAGCTTGCCCAGCATCTTGGCGCACTCGCGCTTGGTGATGGGACGGTTCAGGTCGAGTGCGTCGTTCTCGTCAATGTAACCCTTGGAGGCGGCACGCAGCAGCTCGGCATCATTGGTGGTACCGGCGATCTCGGCGCTCCGCAGCACCTTGTAGGGGATGCTGGTGTCCTGATTGCCGCTCCGGTCGGTGGAGACGAACTTGATGTACTTTCCGGCCAGATAAGAGGGGACAGCATAGCTGCGGCGGATGCGGAAGAAATGGTAATCGCCGTCGGCGCTGTCCGAGATCAGCCACTTGCTGCTCAGGTCGGTATCTTCGCCACCCAGCAGGGTGGAGCTGCCCTCAATGCGCTCGCCCGGGACAGGAACGCCGAGGATCTTGGTCTCCACGGGGCGGGGGTAGGTCTTGCCGTTGATGGTCACGTTCTCCATGACGGGGTCTTCCCAGTTCAGAGCGCGGATGTCGGTGCCGACGTTGGAGATGTTCACATTGCGGAACACCAGACCGGTGATGGGGACTTCCTCGAAGGCCTCCATGAAGATGCCGTACTCGCCGCCGCTGCTGGTCAGGTTCTCGATGGTGATGTTCTTGAACTGAGGCAGATAATTACCATCACGGCCCACATCGTACAGCATGGTGGCGTGGACGACAGCGTTTCCGACGGATTTGACCTTGGAGTTGCGCAGATAGATGTTCTCCACAGCGCCGCCGCGTTCTGCGTTGGTCTTGAAGCGCAGGGCGTAGTTCAGAGTGGGGCTGTCGAAGGTGTTGTTGTCTGCGAACAGGTTCTTGATGCCGCCGCTCATCTCGCTGCCGCAGGCGATGCCGCCGTGGCCGTCTGCGAAAGTGTTGTTGCGGATGATGAGGTTCTGGGTCGGATGACCGGCTTCGCCCAGCTCACGGCCATCGCGGTTGCGGCCGGCTTTGACGGCGATGCAGTCGTCGCCGGTGTTGAAGAAGCAGTTCTCGATCAGGACGTAGTTGCAGTTTTCGGGGTCACAGCCATCGTTGTTGTAGCCGTGGGTGTCGATGGTGACGCCGCGGGCGGTGAAGTTGGTGCAGAGGACGGGGTTCAGCTCCCACATGGGAGAGTTGGCGATGGTGACGCCCTCGATCAGAACGTTGGTGCACTCGATGGGCTGGTAGAAGTTGGGACGCAGATAGTGGCCTTCGCCGAAGATGCGCTCCTCTGCGGGGGTGCCGTTGTCGGTCATCTTGCGCAGCAGCTTAACGTCGTTGTTACCGGGCTTGGTGATGGTGCCGTCCGGGTTGACGGTGCGGGACCAGTTCCACCAGTTGTTCTTGTCAGCCTGACCGTCGAGGGTGCCCTTGCCGGTCAGAGCGATGTTCTCCTGCTGATAGGCGTAGATCAGCGGGCTCCAGTTGTACAGCTTGGAGCCTTCGTAGTGGGCGAACACCAGCGGGTAGTTGGCCGGGGTGATGTCCCGGGTGAAGCGCAGGATGGTGTCCTTGCTTTCCAGATGCAGGTTGACGTTGCTCTTGAGGGTGATGGCACCGACGTCATACACACCGGAAGGGATGACGACCGTGCCGCCACCGTGGGCGCTGGTCTCGTCGATGGCGCGCTGGATGGCTGCGGTGTCCAGTTTACCGTCGTTGGGGACGGCGCCGTAGTCCAGAACATTGACCGTGTAGGCAGGGAATACGGGGTCAGAAATGTGGGTCAGGATCTCTTCGGCCATGTCCCAAGACAGGTCGTTGGAGTTGGTAGCAGCAGGAGTGACCTTGCGCAGGCAATTCTCGTCTGCGGCTGCTGCATGAGGCAGGCTGGAAAGGAGCAGTGCGGCAGAGGTCGCACCGGCAGAGGTGAGAAACTGACGGCGAGTGATTTTTTTCATGATACAATACTCCTTACACTTCGTGCGGGTTGAAGGACGCATCTCTTCGCAGGTGGTGCGCTCCGTAAGATGGCTAAAGTATAGTAAAGATTTCACAAAATTTCAACGGCAAATGAAAAATGTCCTAGTTTTTTTAAGAATGTATTGAAATATATCAGTTATCTTGCATAAGTTTCCGAAAGGCATGATTTTGAGAGGATGGAAAGGCGGAGAAGGAAGAGGCAAAAAATAACACCAGCGCGGCAGATGTGATACGAAATCGCATCTGCCGCGCTGGTGGCCCGATTCAAAATCAAAAAATGTTCAGCGTCCGCGTCCGGCTCCGCCGCCGTGGCTGCTGCCGCCGCCCATGCCGCCAAAGC
>OGHN01000988.1_pt1 | contig 13078 bp, 11 predicted proteins | sample 1571511 | NCBI WGS metagenome assembly OGHN01 (sample SAMEA2582024, study PRJEB24529) | metagenome | biome: Human gut stool | place: China | collected 2011 | reverse complement strand
GGCAGGTCCGGCAGCGGCGGCGAAGGCATCGGTGTCTCGGGCCTCCCATGCCTCCTGCGCCCCGCCGAAGGCGTCCAGCACGGCCCCGGCCCGCTGACTGCCCGCGCCCAGCGTCCCTGCCAGCCAGAGCCAGCACAGGAGCGGGTCGGGGGCCGGGTCGGGCGGGAAAAGGCTCAGCTGCCCCTCCCCGGCCCGCGTCACAGGCTCTCCTCCCGGAAATGCCAGAGCAGGATGCTGCCCGCGATGCCGGCGTTCAGGCTCTCGACCCGGTCGGTCATGGGGATGCGGACAGTGCCGGTGCAGGCGGCGATAGTCTCATCCGTGAGGCCCTGACCCTCGCTGCCGATGACGACGCAGACGCCGTCCGGGCAGCTGGACGCCGCCGCACTCAGGGGCTGGGACTGGTAGAGGGCGGCGGCAAGGCAGGTGATGCCCTTCTCCCGCAGCAGGGCGATGGCCTCGGGCATCTTCCCCGCCTCGATGACGGGGATGCGCACCGCTGCGCCCATGGAGGCCCGAAGGGTCTTGGGCGCAAAGACGCTGGCGCAGCCGTCGCTGAGCAGCACGCCGTCAAAGCCGAAGGCCGCCGCAGAGCGGAGCAGCGTTCCCACGTTGCCGGGGTCCTGCACCCGCTCGAGGGCGAGGTAGCGCCCGCCGGTCTTTACCTCTTCTAAGGTATGCACCGGGGTGCGGAAGACGCCAAACACCCCCTGATGGGTCCCCACGTCGGCCAGCTTATCGGCCACATGGTCTTCCACAAGGTAGTGTTCGCCCGGCAGTTCCGAAAGCTCCGGGCATTTTTCCAGCGCCGACTCGGTGCAGAAGAGGGTCTCCAGCTCTGCGCCCCGGCAAAGCTCGGGGCAGAGCTTCCGCCCCTCGGCCAGAAAGCGGCCCTCGGCCCGGCGGAACGCCCCGCTGGACGCCAGACGGCAGGCGTATTTGACTTTTGCGTTTTCCCGGCTGGTGATCTTCTCCATCCGTCTTTCCTCCAACTACCAAAACATACAAAAAGGACGCCCGCGTATTTGATACGCGCGGGCGTCTTTTTTAAGGTCTATTAGGCGTTCTTCACGGTCTCGACCAGAGCTGCGAAGCTCTTGGGATCGTTGATGGCCATCTCGCTGAGCATCTTGCGGTTCAGCTCGATGCCAGCCTTCTTCAGGCCAGCCATGAAGCTGGAGTAGTTCATGCCCAGAGGACGGACAGCGTTGTTGATGCGGCAGATCCACAGGTTGCGGAACTGGCGCTTCTTCATGCGGCGGCCAGCCAGAGCGTAGTTGCCGCTCTTCATGACCTGCTGCTTAGCCATCTTAAAGTGCTTGCTCTTGCAGCCGTAGAAGCCCTTGGCCAGCTTCAGCATCTTCTTGCGACGTTTGTGAGTCATGGTTGCGCCCTTAATACGTGCCATTTTTTATATCTCCTTTAGTTATCTCAGTAGAATGTGTTTGCCTGCGGCTCGCTCTTAGGCGTAGGGCAGCATGCTCTTGATGGTAGCTGCGTTGGTCTTATCAACGTAGCTGGGCTGACGGTAACCACGGGTCAGCTTGGTGGTCTTCTTGGTCAGGATGTGGCTGCGGAATGCATGGCCGCGCTTGATCTTGCCGTTCTTGGTCAGCTTAAAGCGCTTCTTAGCGCCGGAGTGCGTCTTCAGTTTCATCTTAGCCATTTTAGTATCCTCCTAAAATTAGTCCTTATTGGGTTTCGGGATCAGCAGAATGGACATCGTGCGGCCCTCGAGGACCGGCGGCTTATCCATGCTTGCCTGAGGCAGGGCCTCAGCAAAGCGCTTCAGCACGTCAGCACCGAGTTCGCTGTGCGCCATCTCACGGCCGCGGAAACGGATCGAGGCCTTTACCTTGTGGCCAGCGGCCAGGAACTTGGCCGTCTGGTTCAGCTTGGTGTTGAAGTCGTTGGTGTCAATATTGAGCGAAAGGCGGGTCTCCTTGACCTCGACCACCTTCTGGTTCTTCTTGGCTTCCTTCTCCTTCTTCTGCTGTTCAAAGCGGTACTTGCCGTAATCCAGCACCTTGCACACAGGCGGGACAGCCTGCGGGGCGATCTTGACCAGATCAAGTCCGGCGTCCTCAGCAGCGCGCATGGCCACCTGAATGCTGACCACGCCCTTCTGCTCGCCGTCGGCTCCGATCAGGCGAACCTCACGGTCACGGATCTGACCGTTGATCTCCAGTTCCTTCGACTTTCCAGCGGTAGCGATAATGAATGCACCTCCAAACAATAGTCCATAGTGTTGCGTTTTTTGGCATAGAAAACGCGGCCGCCCCAGTTTCGGGACAGCCGCGCAAAATTCACTCAAAAGCGCGATTCGGTCTTCAAGACGAATCGGTTCAGGGTATAGCCCGGGGATCCTTACCCCTCAAGGCGAGCGCGGCACAGGCCGTAGCTGCTTTCTTTACTCAGGTATTCTACCACACCCCGGGGAGGCTGTCAAGCATTTTTATGCGGGAATTTGAAATTTTATGTTTGCTTTTCCGTTGTACCTTAAAACCTTGCCTCTTCGCCAGAGGCTCCCCTACTAGGGGAGCTGTCTGCGAAGCAGACTGAGAGGTTGGACGAAGGACAGCCCGCCCGCAGGCCACCGCCAGATTCAACCTCTCCGTCATCGCTTACGCGATGCCACCTCCCCTATCGAGGGGAGGCCTTGGCATTCCGCAAAGTTTTTTCTTCTTATTATACCTGTATCAATTCTCCTAATTCCAGCGAATATATCCCTTTATAAGTCACCCGCCGGGGGGCGAAGCGCTTCTCAATGGCCTTGGCATAGAGCTCCAGCTGAGCACGGTAGGCGCGGACGAAGTCGGCAGGAGTCTTGCGGCGGTCCGTCTTGTAGTCCAGAAGCTCGAGGTGGTCGGGGTAGATGAGGACGATGTCCGCGATGCCCTGCACCAGCACCCCGGCGTCGGCGGCAGGGCCGTCGGGCAGGGCGCGGCCCTGGGCAGCCATGACTTCGGCGGCAGGCAGCGACGTGATAAAAGCCAGCTCCCGCAGCACATCCTCTGCCCCGCAGATGCGGCGGAACGCCTCGCTGCGCAAAAAGCGGAGTATCTTATAGACATCCAGCTTCCCGGCAATGGCGGGGGGCGTGAGCTGCGCCGCCGCCTGACGCTCCCGCTCGGCGCGGACGGCATCCAGAACGGCAGCGTCCTCTGCGTCCCGCACAGCGGCCAGCGCCCCGAAGTCTGCGTGCTCGAGGAAGGCATGGAGAGCCGTACCCATCTCGGCGGCGGTGAGGCCGTCCTTCGAGAGGAAGCCCGGGCGCTCAAGGGTGGTCTGCTCGGCAGCGTGGACGAGGCTGGTCACGCTGACCTTGGCCGGGATGTCCGCCAGCGCTGCCGCCGGATACCGCCAGCCGAAGCCCTGCCGCAGTGTCTCCACAAGGGCCGGGTCGGCCTCGGGCCGGGTCGGCTCTTCCGCCTCGGCGGGGGCTTCTTCGGGCGGGAGGACATCGGCCTGCACTGTGAGGGCGATGGTGCTTCTGGTGTCCGCAAAGGGCAGCTCGAGGTTCCCCGCCAGACGGCGGAGAGGCCCGCCGTTGGGGTGGACGAGGAGCGCCGCCCGCAGCCAGTCGGCGAAGCTGCCCGCCTGAGCGTTCAGGGTCTCCCCCGCCCCGGCGGCGAGGAAGGCGGCGGCTTTGGCGAAGGGGTTGGACGTCCGGCCAATGCCCAGCGGCACCGTCAAGATCAGCTTATCCTGCGCCCGGGTGAGGGCCACATACAAAAGCCGCATCTGCTCGCTCCGCATCTCGGCGGCATGGACCGTGGAGAGGGCGGTATAGGCCGCCGTCTTATAGGCCCCCTCGCCGCCCTCGGGACGGAGACGGAGGCCCGCGCCGCAGACACGGTGGAGCAGGACAGGCTGGCGGGTGTCGGCGGCGTTGAACTGCCGGGCCGTGTCGGCCACGAACACCACCGGAAACTGCAAGCCCTTGGAACGGTGGATGGTCATGATGGTGACGCAGCCGGGCCGCGCCCCGCCGGGGGCAGTCTCCTGCCCGGTGGAGCCCGCCAGCGTGGCCGCGTCGATGGCACGGACGAGGGCCGAGATGCCACCCGCGCCCGCTCCTGCGCAGAAGGAGGCGAAACGCCGTGCGTCCTCCCGGCGGCGCTGGCCGTTCTCCATGGCACCGAGGGCGGCGAGGTAGCCGGTGGAAACAAAAATTTCTTCCAGCAGTTCCTCCACCGGCACGCTCCGGGCCATCCGGCGCAGGGCCGTCAGACGCTGGTAGAACGCCTGCACCCGGCGGGTGAAATCATCCTCCGCCCCGCTCTGGACGGCCTGCAGGACTGCGCCGTAGAGGCTGATGCGGGTGTGCTGATCGGGTGTCTGCGCCCCGGCCCGGAGACGGACGAGGTCGTCGTCCGTAAAGCCGAACATCGGCCCCAGCATGGCGGCAGCGAGATAGATGTCCTGCGCGGGGTTGTCGATGACCCGCAGCAGGGCGATGAGGGGGCGGATGTGGGGCGCGTCCAGCAGGTTCTCCCGGGCGTCGGCGTAGACCGGGATCCCCCGGGCCGTCAGGGCCTCGGCGTAGGCCGGAAAGTCGCCTCTCGCCGCCAGCAGGACACAGCAGTCCTCGTACTGCACCGGGCGGGTGGTGCCGCCGTCCCGCACCGGCTCGCCGGAAGCCACCATCGCCTCGATGCGGTCGGCGATATACTGTGCATCCGTCTCGGCGGCATCGTCGGGCAGGAAGTGGACCTCCACGCTGCCCTCGTACGCGCCGGGTGCGCCGCAGACGAGGCGCTGTCCGTCGCCGTAGGCCGTGTCGCCCAGAGCAGGCGTCATAAGCTGTTCGAAGATAAAGTTGATGCCCGCCACCACCTGCGGGGCAGAGCGGAAGTTTGCGTCCAGCGCCAGCATGGCGTTCTCGCCGGGCCTACCGTCTTCGGGCCGGGGGCGGGCCTCGCCGCCGGCCAGGAGGGGCCAGCTCTCCAGCTTTTCCCGGAAGATGCTGGGGTCCGCCTGACGGAAACGGTAGATGCTCTGCTTTAAGTCGCCCACGAGGAAGAGGTCATCCCCTGCCGGGCTGGCCAGACAACGGTAAAGGGCGTCCTGCAGAGCATTCGTGTCCTGATACTCATCCACCATGACGGCGGCGTAGCCCTGCCGGATGCCCTGACACAGCTCAGTGGGCTGGCCGTCGGCGTCCCGCAGGAGCCGCAGGGCCAGATGCTCGAAATCGCTGAATTCCAGCAATCTTCTCTCCCGCTTCCGGGCCGCAAAGCGGGCGTCAAAGTCCCGCACGGCGGCAAAGAGGGCGCGGAGGCAGGGTTCGGCGGCTTTCCGGTCAAGCTCGGCTTCGTCGAGGCTGCAACTGATGAGGTCTTCGATTTTCTCAAAGAGCTTCGCGGCCTCGTCGGCCCGGGTCTTGACGGCGTCCTTGTGCTCACCGGTGAGCCGCTTTTTCATATTTTTGAGGCCGGGGGCCTGTTCCATGCCGAGGACGTAGGGCGTCAGCCTGTCGTAGAGGGGCGTCCATTCCCCCGCCCCGGCCAGACGCTCCACCTCGCCCAGCAGGGCGGCGGAGTTTTCCAGCCTCTCGAGGGGTTCGGCGAACTTCTCGTTCACTGCCGCCACGGCCTTTTCCTTGGCGGCAGGGGTCTTCTTGCTGGCCTCGGCGTCGGCCTGCGCAGTCACGAAGTCCTCCCTGCAGTCGTTCAGCGCGGCGCAGAGCAGCTCCTTCGCGGCCCGGGCAGAGCGGGCGGCCTCCTGCATCAGAATATCATGCCAGCAGGTGCGGGCAAAGCCGTTCTCGTCCTGCCATGGGGCCAGCATCTCGTCCAGCTTTTTCCCGTAGTCTGGCAGGGCGCGGAGGAAGTCATAGACCTGCAAAACAGCCTCCCCCGCCGCCTTGTCGGTGCGGCCCTTGCCGTAGAGGTCGGCGAAGGCGCAGAAGTCCGCATCCTGATAGGCCGCTTCCAGCGTCTCGGAGAGGGCCGCGTTCCGCAGCATCTCCACGCTGCCGGGGTCGGCAGGGGTGAAGTCCGGCGGGATGTCCAGCGCCTGAAAGTGCTTGTGGAGAAGGTCGAGGCAGAAGGCGTCGATGGTGCAGATGGGGGCTCTCTGCAACAGCATCCGCTGGCGGCGGAGGGCCGTGTTGCCCGGCTCTGCCTGACTGCGGCGGAGTAGCGCCTGCCCGATGCGGGCGCGGAGCTCTGCGGCGGCGGCGTTGGTGAAGGTGACGATGAGGAGCCGGTCGGCGTCCACGGGATGTTCCGGGTCGGTGATGAGCCGGACGGCCCGCTCCGTCAGCACGGCGGTCTTGCCGCTGCCGGCGGCGGCGCTCACCAGCAGCGCACCGCCCCGGTCGTCGATGGCGGCACGCTGGGCCGGGGTCCATTTTGTCTCGCTCACTGGTCTTCCTCCTTTTTCTCTTCCGGTTCAAAAGGCTTTGCAGGGGCGTCCAGCGCCCGCTCTCCGATGCCGTCCTCATGGCAGCAGATGAAGCCGTAGTCGCACCACCGGCAGGGGCTGCGGCCCGTGACCAGCGGCTCGGCGGCGATGCAGCCGCCATAGAGCTGTTCGCCCATCTGGGTCACGAGGTCGTCCAGATGGAGCTGGATGCGGGAGAGCTTGGCCTTGTCGGCACGTTTCTCTTTCTGGTAGGGGCTGGGTACACCGCCCCGGAAGCTGAAGGGCAGATACCGCCCCGTCTCCTCGGCGTCCATGGCGTCGAAGACCTTCTGCTCGTCCCGGACGAGGCCGTCCAGCTTGTATTCCATGCTCCGGGCGGCCTTGCCCCGGGTGGTCGTCTCGGGGGCCGGGTCGGCCAGCAGGTACAGCACACCCGCAGGCTCTGCCCCGGTAAAGCGTCCGTCGGCGTCCCGGGTCAGGCTGAACAGGTAGAGCAGCATCTGACAGTCGAGGCCGCAGTAGACTTCCCGCAGGTCAAGCTTTTTCGTGCCGGTCTTATAGTCCACCACCCGCACCCAGCGGGTGCCGTCGTCCTCGATCCACTCGTCGGCGCGGTCCACAGTGCCGATGAGCTGCACCGTCCGGCCATCCGAGAGGCGGTAGGTCTGGCCCCGCACGGCGTCCTCGCCGGGGCCGATCTTCAGCTCACAGGCCACCGGTTTGAAGCTGGACTGGCGCTGCTCGTCCCGCAGGTAGCAAAGCAGGCCCGTCATGCTCTTTTTGAGGCGGGAGAGCAGATATGCGAAGCGGGCCGTGTCCTCGGGGAGGTAGCGCTTTGCGTACTCATCTACGAGAAGCCCGGCCAGCGCCGCCATGGCCTCGTCGTCGAGGTCGAGGAAGGGTCTCAGTCCTGCACAGGGGTTGTCAGGGCCGGGGTGGGGGTCGAGGGCCATCTGGAGCACCCAGTGCATGAGGGTGCCGCTCTGGTCGGCGGAAAGCTCCGCCCGCTTCCGGGGTCGCAGGCCCAGCACGTACTGCAGGAAATAGCAGTACCGGCAGGTGTAGTATTTTTCGAGCTGACTGGGCGAGATGCGGAGCCGCCGGCCCAGCAGCGTTTCCAGCGCCTCGAGGTCGCTGACCTGACGGGGGCTGCGGCCCGCCATCCGGCGCAGGAGGGCGAGGCCCTCGGGTTCTGCCCCGCCGGGGGCATGAAGGGCCTCGGTGAGGCTGGCGCGTTCGGTCTCCGTCAGGGGCCAGCCGCCGCCCAGCACGTCGAGGCCGTCGGCGGCAGTGGCGGCAAGGTCGGTCAGGTCGAGTTCCGGCGCACCCGGTCTCAGCACGTCCACGATGGGCTCGAGGGCGGCGCAGAGGGTCTGGCCCTGCCCCTTCGGCCAGCTGAGCCAGAGGCCTCTGGCCGGGGCGGTGAGGGCCTTATAAAAGCAGACCTGTTCCCGCACCACCCGGTTCTCAAAGCAGTCCGGAAGCTCGATCTCCTGCGCCATCAGGGCGTCGCGGTCGGCGTGGGTCAGCAGGCCCGTCTCGCCGGGCGCGGCGGGGAATTCGCCCTCGGAGAGGCCCAGCACAAAGACATAGTCCGGTGCGTCAAGGCGCATCTTGCCTGCGCTGGCCAGCACCACGGCGTCCAGCGTCTGGGGGATGTGGCCGAGGTCCGACGAGCGCAGCAGCAGCCCGAACAGCTCTTCATACTCGGGGATGGTGACGCTCTGGCCACCCAGCAGGCCTGCCATCTCGTCCAGCAGTCCCATGACCACGTTCCACTCCCGGGCGGCTTCCTCGGCGGCGGGGATGCCCCGCTCGGCCCGGATGGCCTCCACCTGCGCGGCCTGAGCGTCCTCCGCGCCCAGCTCCTTCAGGCAGAAGTAGAGGGCGCGGCTCATCTGCTCGGCGTTGGCAGAGCGGAGCTTCGCGCGCAGACCGTCGGCGGCGGTGATGAGAAGGGCGCGGGCCTTTTCGGCCCGGGCAAGGTTTTCTTTGTCCTCGTCGGTGGGCTCCACATCACCGAAGCCCCGGGGGTTCTTCTCGAAGGGCGCACGCCACGCCGCCGCATTCGGCGACCAGGTGTAGGCGTAGTTCTCGAGGGCGCAGACCTCTTCCTCGGTGAGGGCGCAGAGGCCGGTCTTGGCCAGGGTGGTGAGCTGTTCCGTCAGCTCCACACCCCGGGCAATGGCCAGCAGACACCGCACCGCCGTGGCCGGGGCGCTGAACTCGGGAGTCGTCGGCTCATCGCAGTAGAGGGGGATGTCCGCCATCCGGAACTCGTACTTCACGGCGGCGCGGTATTTCGAGATGTCGCGGCAGACCACCGCCACCTTCCCGCAGCGGACGCCCTGCCGCATGAGGCGGCGGATGGCAGCAGCGGCGGCGCGGGCTTCTTCCTCCCGGCTGGGAGCAGCGAAAAGCTTTATCTCCGGGCAGGCCGGAGGCGGGTCACACCGGCCCGTGGCCAGCAGCTGAGCCGCTGCGGCGAGGCCGGGGGCATCGGCGTGGCGCATATCCCGGCGCAGCAGTTCCGGCACGGCCACTTCAGTGCCGTTCCGGCGGGCCAGCTGGCGCAGCTGGGCCGCCACCTGCTTCGCGCCGGAGAAAAGGCTCATGTCCCCCGGCACGAGCGGGGTGCCGTCGTCGCAGAGGGCCACCGTCACGGTAGGCAGCGAGGCCAGCAGGGCGCCCATCAGCCGCTTTTTCGGGGCGTTGAAGGTGTCGAACTCGTCGATAAAGACGGCCCTGTCCCGCAGGAACTCCGGCAGTTCGCCCCGGGCCAGCGCGGCCTCGAGGCGGGATGCGGCCAGCTCCAGCCGGTCGGAGGGGTCCATGCCTGTCCCGGCCAGCAGGGTTTCGTAGCCCTGAAAGATGAGGGCCAGTTCACTGAGCTTGGCGCTGTCGGTGCCGCAGTCCTGCGCCAGCTCATAGAGCTGCCGGCCCGAGAGGCCCGCGCTCTTGAGCTCGTCGATGGTCTCGGCGGCCATCTGGCAGAAGGCGGCCGAGCGGCGGTGGCGGTAATAGTAATGGACGTTGTCCTGCAGTTCCTCGAGGGCGCGGCGTACCAGCACGGCCCGGCCCGCGTCGCTGAGGGTCTGGACGGCAGAGCCGCCCTCCGCCGACAGGATATGCTCGGCGAGGCTGGTGAAGGAAAAGCTCTCCACCAGTCCGCTCAGCGCGTCGCCCAGCTCCCGGTGGATGCGGCCCTCGGTGGACGAGGTGAACTGCTCCGGCACCAGCAGGATGCTCTTCTCCCCCGCCTCGGCCCGCGCCCGGATGCGCTGGTACAGCAGGGTGGTCTTTCCGCTGCCGGAGCCGCCTAAAAGTAGTTTTAACATGGTGAATCTCTCCGTTGGGTCAGTTTTCTATCGTGGGCGGCTTGCCCTCATTTTTCTATCATTGTACCACAAAATTGCAGCGACATCTATTCTGTGGTACAATGAAGAAAAAATCATCTCAGAAAGAGGACACCTGCATGAAAATTTTAGCAGTAGATTACGGCGACAGCCGCACCGGCCTCGCCACCTGCGACCGCACCGAGTTCCTGACTTCCCCCATCACGCCTCAGATCACCGTCAAGGCCCGGGACAAAGTTGCCGCCAGGGTCTGCGAGGTGGCAAAGGAGATCGAAGCCGAGCTCATCGTCATCGGCCTGCCGCTGAACATGGACGGCACCGAGGGCGAGCGCGCCCGCAAGAGCCGCAAGCTGGCCAAAACCGTTGAGATCTGGAGCGGCCTGCCCGTCCGGATGTGGGACGAGCGCCAGACCACCTGCGCCGCTGCTGACCTCCTCGACGAGAGCGGCACCTTCGGCGCGAAGCGGAAAAGCATCCTCGACTCGGTGAGCGCGACGGTCATTCTGGACGACTACATCCAGTGGCGGAAGGAGCACCCGGGGGAGGTCTGAACGCCCCCGCCGCCCCTGTGGCAAAGTTTCTTTGCGAAGTCCGGACAGTTTGTTGCAAAGTCCGTAGAAAATCGTCGTTTTCCGGTTTGTTTTCACAATTTTCCTGAGCCGGATTTGTATAGTTTTCCGGCTTGACAGCACCGACTCTTCTCCGATAAAATGAGGGTAGAAGAACCCCCTGCCCAGATGGCCGGGGATGACGCTTCTTCATGAGAAAAAACAACTGGACTCACCAAAACAAAAACGATTGGAGGCGACCCACATGACAAAACTGAGAAAGCTGACTGCCCTGCTTCTGGCCGGTGCACTGACCCTTCTGCTCCTGACCGCCTGCAGCGGTGGCGGCTCTTCCGGCCCGGAGGCCCAGGCCGAAGCCGATGTGATGAGTGCCATCAACAAAGGCCGCACCATGGCCCTGAGCAATGACCCTGATATGCAGGAAGTTGCCAAAGCCCGTCTGGATGACCTAGATGCCAAGTTGAAGTTCAATGCCTTTGGGTACACAGTGTTCAACAAGGTGGATGCCAAGTGGGACAACGACAATAAGAACGCCACCCTCACTCTGGTCGCTAAATACGACTACAACGATACCTCGCTGCAGAAGATCATCGATCAAATCAAAGGTAGCGATCAAAACGAAGCCTTGGATTTTGCCCTGAAGGGCAACTATACCAAGGCAGGCGTAGTGGCCCGGACCATTCGCGGCCAGACTTATGTTGCCATCTCCCTGCGGGTGGGCAGGAATCTCTGATCTCTTCCCGATTTTCCCCGCATCTCGTCTGATTTCCCCTATAAACGCAGATCACCCGCCAGTTGGCGGGTGATTTTTTTGCAGCTGTCCCACCGCCCGGAAGGCGGAAAACAGCCTCTTATTCGTATTTCGTGATGGTCACACTGCTGATGGTGATGGGTTCGATGGGGCGCTGGGCCTCATCCACGCCGGTCTGGGCGATGGTGTCTACTACTTCCATCCCTTCGTACACCTGCCCGAAGACGGTGTCGGTGTAGTCGAGGTAGGGTGCGCCGCCTGCCGTCTGGTAGGCGCTCACCACGTCGGCCCGCCAGCCGGCGGCGTTCATCTGGTCGATGAGCTCCTGCGTCACCGAACTGCTGCCCGGCAGAGTCTCCATGACATAGAAGACGCTGGCGCAGTCGCCGGAGGCGTCCGCTGCCGCACAGAGTGCGCCGGAATAGTGGTGGAGCTTATCGGTGGTCTCGGCGGAGAAACGGTTCCCGTTCCAGATGGTGGTGCCTCTGCCGTCCGCGCCCTGCCCGGCCTCCACCACGAAGTCCTTCTCCACCCGGGTGACGGTCAGTCCGTTGTAAAAGCCCTGCTGGGCCAATGTCGTGAAGTTCTGCACGGCCTGCGGGGCCTCGGTGGGAAAAAGCACTGCTTTGAACACGCCTGCCGAGGTATCGAACACCGCGATGGTGTCCCCCGCCGCCGGGTGGGTGAACTGCAGCTCTGCCGACTCCACAGCCGGGCGGCTGACCGTCTGCACCGTGCCGGCCTTCCCGCCCTGGATGCTGGAGAGGATATTGTCCGCACTGCACCCGGCCAGAACTGCCGTCAGGGCCAGTGCCGCCATTATTTTTTTCAAGGCTCTCATGAGCGGGCCTCCCTGTCCATATATTATAGCAACGATGGCTTTTCAAAAGCTATCGCTATAGTATATCACATTCCGGCCCGGGAAGCGAGAGGGAAAAGCGTGAAAATTTGTTATTGGATTTCTATGCGAAAAACATCTTGACGAGCGGGCAAAAAAACGCTACACTATAGGCGTACCCGGAACCCACAGCTCAGAAGGAGCAGAGCGGTCGGGGTGTGACAGTTATCCCATTTTTTAGATATTTGACAGGAGAACGCGACTTATGGCAGAAGATATGAACAAGTCCGCCGCTGAGACCGAAGAGGAATATCAGCCTGACCTGATGACCCTCGAGGACGAGGACGGCAATGAGGTCACGTTTGAAGTGATCGACGCTCTGGACCATAAGGGCGTGCATTACCTGGCGGTTGTCGAATACGCCGAGAATGAGGAAGACCTGGACGAGGACGCCCAGCTGGTCATCCTGAGCGTCGGCGAGGACGACGAGGGCGAGTATCTCGACGTGGTCGAGGACGATGAGACCCTGCTGGAAGTCAGCAAGCTGTTCGAGAAGCGTCTGAGCGACCAGTTCGAGATCGAGTGATCTTTCAGAAAAGACTTCCTGCCCGGCGCGATTTGTTGCGGTTTATATGATCCTACTAATCATTCAACGGGAGCTTGGAGTTCGTCGGTGGATTGCAGACCTCCCCGTCATGGGTCGACCATGAAGGCTCGATGAGGAAGCGCGAAACCGGAGACAGAGCACCCACCTGTCCGCAAGGGTAGGTTTGATTGCCGCAGACGTCCGGGCGGGATTCTTTATAGGTATTAAAAAGGCTCTCGTGCCGTATTTCCTGCCGGCATGAGAGCCTTTTTCTTTTGTCTCTACTCCCCGGTCTCGTCTGTAAACAGGCCCGGGATACCGCAGATAGCGGCCACGCCCACCAGCGTGAACACGATGCGTGACCAGATGGACGCGCTGCCGCCCAGCAGCCAGCCGACGAAGTCGAACTGGAACAGGCCCACAAGGCCCCAGTTGATGCCGCCGACGATCATGAGGATGAGACAGATTTTATAAAAGGTCTGCACAAAAAGACCCTCCTTCCTTTGGGCAGTATGCCCGACGGGAAGGAGGGTTATGCATTTTATAGGAATAACCTCTCCGTCATTGCTTCGCAATGCCACCTCCCCTATCGAGGGGAGGCCTTGG
>OGHN01000978.1_pt1 | contig 13159 bp, 5 predicted proteins | sample 1571511 | NCBI WGS metagenome assembly OGHN01 (sample SAMEA2582024, study PRJEB24529) | metagenome | biome: Human gut stool | place: China | collected 2011 | reverse complement strand
TATACCTGAAGAAAAAAAGATGCCTGCCATGAGTGATACAGAAGACTATGAAGTACGTGAAAGTGATGAAAGCATTCAAAGCAGCGAAACAGAAGAAGATTATTATATGACATCTACAGGAGTAACAGCAGAGGAGCAATTTGCTGAAGAGATTAAAAATGATATTTTAAAGCATGATTGGGATGCGCTATCTGAGAAGATTTCATATCCTATTGTAATAAATGGAACTACGGTTACTAATCGTGAAGATTTTTTAAAACTAGATATTGATGGAAAGCTGAATCAAGAATTTGTAGAGGCTATTCGTGCTGAAACATGCCGAAAAATGTTTTGTAATTGGCAAGGGGTGATGATGGGGGATGGACAAATCTGGTTTGACAATGTTTATAAAGGAACAGGACCTTGGAAACTATCAATTATCGGAATTAATAATATGCTCGAGACAGAATCGGAAAACCTGAATGCGGAAGAAACGATAGAGCCAGATTCGGAAACGGCAGATGGCAGTGTGGACGAATTATCCATGGATGAGATCAAAGAATTGCTTTTTGGTGAGTGGAAAGTTACGAAATTGCTTGGCTTTACACACGTACAAAACGATTATACGAATTATCCGGAAGGACATGATATCATAGGCAATCATATTGTGATAAATGAAGATGTATTTTCCAGTGAAGGGCTTGAAAAATATGAACGTTATCAATGCGAGATTTTAGAACCTTCTTATGAGGTATCTCCTATAAAAGAACGTAATTTAATCTATTATGTAAAGGAAGCTATAAAAGACGATCCGGAACTATATGATTGGATTCTGAATTATGATGAATTACAGGATTTAAAAATAAGGGGCACAAGAGATGGAATAAAGGGAAAGTCTCCGGCAGTGGACATAATGATTTCCAGCGATAAGCAGTTTGTTATTCTTTACATGGATTGTACTTTTTACCTTTTGGAGAAAATATAATGACAAACTATTTTTTGTAACCATCAAAGAGAAATGAAATTATCCTAGATTATGAATGCAGTAAGTCGAATGGAGATTAGTATGAGGCATATGCAAAAAACAGCTTATTACCATCTTCCCGGTCTGTTTGAGTTCTATGAACTATACCGGATATTTCTGCCATTGTTCCGGGAACACCGGGAATATTTTTACGACGGGTGTGACATCGGCTCCATCTATGGAGCACCGCCGGACTGTATCTGGGGCGGCGGTCGCGTCTCACTGGAGGATCACGATGCAAGAGAAGTGCTGGCGTTGTTACAGGAATATGGCATTTCAGCCCGTCTGACCTTCAGTAATTCCCTTCTTCGCAAGGAACATCTTTCAGACAGAAAATGCAATGAACTCTGTGATCTGTTCGCGGAAAATGCAACCCCGGAGAACGGCGTGATCGTCCACTCGGAGCTGCTGTTACAGTATCTGAAAAGTCATTATCCGGAGCTTTATCCGGTATCCTCCACTACGAAAGTCCTGACGGATTTTGAAGCGTTAAAAAAGGAGACCGACAGAGACGATTTTCGCTATGTTGTACCGGATTTCCGCCTGAACAAGGCTTATGAGAAATTAAATACGCTGACAGAATCACAGAAAGACAAAGTGGAATTTTTGTGCAATGAGTGTTGTTATTTCGGCTGTAAGGACAGGAAGGAATGTTACGAAGCCGTCAGCCGCAGGAATCTGGGAGAGGAGCCGGATTTTAGTTGTACCTCACCGGGGGCGGAGGAGGGCTATCGTTTCTCCAAAGCCATGAAAAATCCCGGATTTATCAGCGTGGGAGATATTCAGAAGATCTATCTGCCTATGGGATTTTCCAATTATAAGATCGAGGGCCGAGGACTGGGCAGTGCACTGGTTCTGGAATTTTTACTGTATTATATGACGAAACCGGAGTACCAACTGCAGGTCAGAGAAGAAATCTACCTGGATAATATGCTGGATCTATTTTAATAAATGAAATCAAAAGATGAGGAATGCTGTCATGGAATACGAAACCAATGAACCAAAGCATATCAAGGTAAGAGGTGCAAGGGTTCATAACCTGAAAAATATAGATGTGGATGTTCCCCTGCACAAAATTGTGGGGATCGCCGGTGTATCCGGTTCGGGGAAATCTTCGCTGGCACTGGGTGTCCTCTATGCAGAGGGCTCCAGACGTTATCTGGAATCCCTGTCCACATATACGAGAAGACGTATGACCGGTGCGGCGAAAGCGCAGGTGGATGAAGTCCTCTATGTTCCAGCTGCTCTGGCACTGCATCAGCGCCCCGGAATTCCCGGGATCCGCAGTACCTTTGGAACCGGAACGGAGCTTTTGAACAGTCTGCGTCTGATGTATTCCAGACTGGCATCCCACCGTTGCCCTAACGGACATTATGTGCCTCCGACCCTGAAAGTAGCGGCGGAGCAGGAGATCCTGTGCCCGGAATGCGGAGCGAAGGTACATGCTCCCAGCGCAGAGGAACTGGCATTCAATTCTCAGGGAGCCTGCCCGAAATGCGGCGGTACGGGAAGTGTGCGGACTGTGGACCTGGATTCTCTTGTGCCGGATGATTCCCTGAGTATTGACGAGGGAGCGGTGGCACCCTGGAACAGTCTCATGTGGTCTTTAATGACAGATGTCTGTCGAGAAATGGGAGTGCGGACGGATGTGCCTTTCCGGGAACTTACAGATCGGGAAAAAGAGATCGTCTATCACGGTCCCGCGGAGAAGAAACATATTTTTTATAAGGCGAAAAAGACCAATCAGGCGGGAGAACTGGATTTTACATATTTCAATGCGGTATACACGGTAGAAAATGCGCTGTCAAAGGTAAAAGACGAAAAGGGCATGAAACGTGTGGAAAAATTCTTAAAGGAGGACATCTGTCCGGAATGCGGTGGTAGCAGACTTTCGGATGCGGCCAGAGCACCGAGACTTCGGGGCATAGGGCTTGCGCAGGCCTGCCAGATGCCCCTGAAAGAACTGGTGGACTGGGTAGCGGGAGTGCCGGATTCTTTGCCCGAAGAGATGCGGCCCATGGCGGAATCCATCTGTGAATCTTTCCAGACTGTGGCGAAGCGGTTAATGGATCTGGGACTTTCCTATCTATCGTTAGACCGTGCGGCAGCCTCTCTGTCCACCGGGGAGAGACAGCGGATGCAGTTGGCACGTGCAGTGCGGAACCGTACCACAGGAGTACTCTATGTGCTGGATGAGCCTTCCATCGGTCTGCATCCTTCGAATATTGTGGGGTTGAATGCGGTGATGCATGACCTTATCGCTGACGGCAACTCCATTATTTTGGTAGACCATGATACCCAGATTCTGTCCGAAGCGGACTGGCTGATCGAGATGGGACCGGAAGCCGGTGCCGGAGGCGGCTATGTGATCACACAGGGTACGATTCCAGAGGTAATCGCCAAAAAGGAGTCCATGATCGGTCCTTTTCTGGCGCAGACTGCGGATATGCGTATCCGTAAACCCATCGCCTGGGAGGAAATGTTTGCACCGGGAAAGCTCCATCTGTCCACAGATGCCATCCATACGGTAAAACCTCTGGAAATAGACATTCCCAAAGGAAGACTTACGGTCGTTACCGGTGTCTCCGGCTCCGGGAAGACCACCATGGTGCTGGAAAGCCTGATTCCCGGACTGGAAGCAAAGTTAAACGGCGAACATTTGCCCGGCCATGTAAAAAGTATCACCGCAGAGGGCATCGCCCATGTAAAACTGATCGATGCATCCCCCATCGGCATCAATGTGCGGTCCACGGTAGCCACTTATGCCAATGTGCATGACGAACTGCGGAAAATTTATGCAAAAACCGCGGATGCGAAGAATAAGAAATATAAGGCGGGAGATTTTTCCTACAATACCGGAAAATTAAGATGCCCGGTCTGCGACGGAACCGGACAGATCAGTCTGGACGTACAGTTCCTGCCGGATGTGGATGTGCCCTGCCCGGAGTGCGGCGGCTCCCGCTATGCCAGAGAAGCATGGGACATCTGCTATGAGAACAAACGGGGGAAACGTTATTCTCTGCCGCAGATGATGGAGATGGATGTAACGACGGCATTGCAGGCGACAGAGGATTGGAAAGTCGTGCATCAGCGGCTGGAAGTCCTGAAAAATCTGGGACTGGGATATTTAACATTAGGCGAAGAGACACCAAGCCTCTCCGGCGGAGAGGCTCAGCGGCTGAAGCTTGCCAGCGAAATGGGCAGAGGACAGTCGGATTCCGTATTCGTATTTGATGAGCCGACGATCGGACTGCATCCGTTAGATGTACAGATCCTGTTGCAGGTATTTCAGACGCTGGTAGACAATGGGGCAACGGTACTTGTCATTGAACATGATCTGGATGTGATCCGCAATGCCGATTATATCATTGATATGGGACCCGGCGGCGGAGAAGACGGTGGCAGGGTCGTTGCTGTGGGAACTCCGGAGCAGATCGCAGCCAATGCAGACAGCATTACGGGAAAATATCTGTGATTAAAGACAACGATGTGTGCGCGAGCGTCCATCGCTGTCTTTCCTTATGCCTATGCGCGGTTCATTGCTCGTGTAATTTCCACTACAATTTCCCCAGTTTGATTTTGACATACGTATAGTGACTATGATACACTGAATAAGAAAAAAGTGGGACAGTCTGCTTTGATGAAATAAGAAACTTAGGACAAGAAAAGGTTAAGGGAGCGAAATACCTTGGATAAGAGTGAATATAAATTAAGAGCGGAAGAAATCAAAGACCTGATCAGCCGGGGAGAATATGCACAGGCGGCTGAAATTGCCGACACGATTGACTGGCGTCGTGTAAAAAGTGTCATGATGTTGTGTACGATCAGCGACCTCTATAAGATCAATCGCAGATATGAGGATGCCAGAGATATGTTGCTTTTAGCATACGAGCGACGTCCCGGCGGAAGGACCATCTGCTATTCTCTGTGCGAGCTTTCCATTAAAATGGAAGAATATGTACAGGCGATAGAATATTATAAGGAATTTGTACAGGTGGCGCCCAAGGATCCGGGAAGGTACATTTTGCAGTATAAATTGTATGAGGCGCAGGATGTGAGTCTGGAAGAACGAATTGCTGTTCTGGAGGAACTCAAGAAGAGAGACTATAGGGAAAAATGGGCATATGAACTGGCCTATTTGTATCATAGAGTCGGACTGGCAGCCAGATGCGTAGAGGAATGTGATGAACTGATCCTCTGGTTTGGTGAGGGAAAATACGTTATTAAGGCAATGGAACTGAAAATGCTCCATCAGCCGTTGACACCGGAGCAGCAGGAAAAATACGATCATCGGTTCGACGCGCCCGGAAGCTATATCCCGTCGCAGAACTCTGTGCAGGATAACGAGTATAGCGGGAATGAAAGTTATGAGCAAAGTTATGCGCAGGACGTCAGCTATGACCAGAGCCAGGGTTATGCACAGGACGGTAGCTATGATCAGGATCAGAGTTATGCACAGGATAGCAGCTATGATCAGAACCAGAGCTACGTACAGGATTCCGGTTATGATCAGGTGACCGGAGATACACAGATATATGATCAGGTGCAACCCGCACAGCAGGAGACACCGACACAGCCGGTACAGAATGATTTCGATATTCATGTGAAGACCATGGATGTGGGGCAGTATAATACCATCAATCTGCAGGCAGAACTTGCAGCGGGACTTCGTGAAGTCCTCGGTGAGGAGCCAAAAGAAGATACCGCAAAAGCAACATCGGACTCCATTACCCGTTCTATCGTAGCACCTATGATGGATTCCGATACAGAATCTCTGGATTATCCGGAGATTGCAGAGGTCAGTGAGGATGATCTGGAGCCGGAGACCGAGCAGATTGAAGGTTCCGAGGTGTTCTTTGGTGAGACCGGAGAGATCGGTGACCTGTCTCAGGTTCCGGAGGTAGAGACCGAGGAAATCCTGCCGGAGGAACCTGCATCTCTTAAGAAACAGGATGTTGTGCCGGAATTATCGAAAGCAGAAGTGGAGCCGGAAGCGACTACACCGGTGGAACCTCCCAAGGAGCTGGCGAATGTACTGGCACAGGAATCCGACGGACAGATCAGCCTGGTAATGCCCGAGGCGGAAAGCATTGAGAAGCAGATTACCGGTCAGATGAATATTGAAGACATTCTGGCAGAGTGGGAGCGTAAAAAGAAAGAAAACCTCGAAAAGAGAGAAGAAGAAGTCCGCCAGCATGTACTACAGCAGACCGGTGCCATGTTCACGGAATTTGAACAGGCGGTAAGAGATGGCCTGTTAGAAAAACTGGAAAAAGAAAAAGCGGCGGATGCTGATACGGATGAAGTTGAAGAGCTGGAAGAGATTGCGGATGTAAACGATGAAACAGAAAAAGCTCCTGCGGAAGTTTCTGAAGAAGAGCCAGAACCAGAACCTGCTGATACGGATATCGTTGACACTGAAGAGGTAGAAGAACTTGAAGAGGAACCTGCCGTAGCGGAATATGAAGAAGAATCCGCAACAGAGGAACCGGAAGCTGTCGTCGATATGGAAGTGACGCAGGAGCCGGCTGCAGAAATCCCAGAAGTGCCGGAGGAAACCACAGCAGAGATCGAAGAAGCATCGGAAGAAACCACAGCAGAGACCGAGGAAGCATCGGAGGAATCCGCAGCGGAGGCTGAAGAGGAACCGGAAGAACAAGTGGTAGAAGAAGCCTCTGAGGACGAGCAGCCGCAGACTCCGGAACGCCCCACCGTGGAGAGAGATAAGGCAAAGGTACGTGCACTTACCAGAGAAGAGCGCGAGCTGTATGCTCCCTTTATTCAGAGTAAGTCCGCAAGAGAACAGTTAGTCAAAGCCATTGATAATATCAGCCTGGCTGCCTATACCGGCAATGTGATCATCACCGGTGAAGAAGGCATGGATACCTTATCTCTTGCGAAAAATATGATCCGTGAGATTCAGGCTACCGACAGCAATTTCTCCGGAAAAGTTGCCAAAATCTCCGGCCATGCGCTGAACAAAAAAGATGCAGCCGAGACCCTGAACAGACTGCAGAACGGTGCACTTATCATCTGTAAGGCATCGGAAATGAATAGTAAAACTGTGGACACGATGTATAAAGCGCTGCAGCAGGAGAATCAGGGCATTGTCATTATATTGGAAGATACCAGGAAAGAGATAGATCGTTTTCTGGAAAAGTATGAGAAATTGCAGGAAAGCTTCACTTCCCGCATGGATGTCGAAGCACTCAGCAATGATACACTGGTAGCGTTCGGAAGGCAGTATGCACGGGAGAGGGAATATTCCATCGATGAACTGGGTGTTCTGGCACTGCATACCAGAATCGAGGATATGCAGACGATAGATCATGTAGTTACCGTGGTGGATGTAAAAGAAATCGTGGATGAAGCAATCGCTCATGCGAATAAAAAGACATTAAAGCATTTCTTTGATGTTCTGTTTGCCAAGAGATATGACGATGAGGATATGATCATCCTCACTGAGAAAGATTTTGTATAACTATTCAGAGCCATGTAAACATTGACGAATGGGCGTCGAATGCTTGCATTCGTAAGAACATTTATCAATGTTTATAGGGCGAAGTAACCACATGAGCAAAAGGAAAGCATTGAAAATGCGATTTTGCGAATGGGGTTCTGAATAGTTAAAAATATATAGCGGGAGGCGCAGCTATGACGAAGGAGAAGGTATTTATTTCCGAAGCAGATCAGTATCTTTTTGCCCAGGGAACGCACTATGATATTTATAAAAAACTGGGTGCGCATCTGTCGACGGAAGATAGTGTGCAGGGAGTCTATTTCGGGGTATGGGCACCAAATGCTGCACAGGTGAATGTCATCGGAACATTCAATGAATGGAACGAGGAATCGCATCCCATGCAGAAGCTGGGAGAGGGCGGTATCTGGGGGCTGTTCGTTCCCGGCGTGGAAGAAGGAACAATGTATAAGTTCCTGATCTATGCGAGGGATGGCAGAAAGCTGTACAAAGCCGATCCTTTTGCCAATTATGCGGAATACCGACCGGGCACAGCGTCCATCGTTACTGATATCACGGGATTCGACTGGAAGGATTCCAAGTGGATGGAAGCCCGGGATAAAAAAGATATGAACAAGGAACCCATGGCAATCTATGAGTGCCATATCGGTTCTTTCATGAAGCATCCCAATAACGGCACTGCGGAAGGATTTTATAATTATCGTGAGTTCGCCGACCGGATCGTGGAATATCTGAAAGAGATGAAATACACCCATGTAGAGCTTATGGGAATCGCAGAACATCCGTATGATGGCTCCTGGGGATATCAGGTGACCGGATACTATGCGCCCACTTCCCGTTACGGAACGCCTAAGGATTTTATGTATCTGGTCAATGAACTGCATAAGGCAGGTGTCGGAGTCATTTTGGACTGGGTACCGGCACATTTTGCAACCGATGCACACGGACTTGCAGAATTTGACGGACAGTGCATATTTGAACATCCCGATCCCCGTTTGGGAGAGCATCCTGAATGGGGAACGAAGATATTTAATTATGGCAAAAATGAAGTGAAAAACTTTCTGGTAGCCAATGCTCTGTTCTGGCTGAGAGAGTTCCATGTAGACGGTATCCGTGTAGATGCAGTAGCATCCATGCTGTATCTGGATTACGGTAAAAAGGAAGGACAATGGCTGCCGAATAAATTTGGCGGCAATAAAAACCTGGAAGCCATTGAGTTCTTCCATCATCTGAATTCAGTGATCCGCGGAACTTATCCGGGATTTTTGACGATTGCCGAGGAATCTACCGCATGGCCTAATGTTACCAGTGGTATCGGGGAGGAAGGCTTAGGATTTTCCTTCAAGTGGAATATGGGCTGGATGCATGATTTCTGCGAGTATATGAAGCTGGATCCTCTGTACCGCAAAGGCGATCATTACGCCATGACCTTTGCCATGAGCTATAACGACAGTGAGAATTATATTCTGCCATTGTCTCATGATGAAGTGGTACATCTGAAGTGCTCCATGGTGAATAAAATGCCCGGATATCCGGCAGATAAATATGCCAACCTTCGTGTGGGGTATAGCTACATGTTCGGGCATTCCGGCAAGAAATTATTATTTATGGGACAGGATTTCGGACAGGAACGAGAGTGGAGTGAAGAGCGTGAGCTTGACTGGTATCTGTTAGGAGAGAAACTGAATCAGGGCGTACATACTTATGTAAAGGAGCTGTTAAAGCTGTATCGTAAATACCCTGCTCTGTACGAGATTGACAATAACTGGGACGGCTTTGAATGGATGAACGCGGATGATGCGGAGCACAGTACATACTGCTTCGTGAGAAAATGTTCCAGTGGCAAGAATAATCTGCTGTTTGTACTCAATATGACCCCGATGAAATGGGAGAACTATACCGTTCCCGTGCCTAAGAAGAAAAAGTATAAGCTTCTGCTGAACAGTGATGAGGAACGGTTCGGCGGCTGGGGCAACGAGATTCCCACAGAGATTATGGCGGAGAAAAAGCCTTATCATTATAAGGATTATTCCATCAGCTTTGATCTGCCGCCCTACGGTGCAGCAGTATTTCTGTTCTAGGTCAGGTTAAGAAATTACATAAAACAACCGAAATAGAAGATGAGTGTGACCAAAAGTGCACTCATCTTTTTTCATAACTATTCAGATACATGTAAATATCAATAAGACCTCTTTAAATGCTTGCATTCGTAAGAGGATTTAAAGGACGACAGGCGTGAAGATAACATTTCAGAATCAGACGATCAATGAAACAGACAATAGAACAGAAAGTAACCGGACAGAGAAAAACAGCTGGGGCAAAGACAAGACATGGCGCAGTAAAAAAAACGTAAATGTGAATTTCGGGGCGGTATACGAGAGTGGGCAGGCCGCAGTGTCCATGCCTTCTTTAGAAAAGGAAGAGAACAACAAAGGAAAATCTCTGATGGAGCTGCAGCAGGATGCCGGGAGTGCTAATGTGGCGCTACAGCAGGACTATATGACATTGCTGTCGCATACCATGTCACAGGAGGACTATGCGAAGGCCTGTGAGGACGGGTTTGATCCCAGAGAATTAGATCAGGATACAGCGGTCACCATTGTGGATAAGATCAAGGCAGAGTTGGTGCGTTCTGGTCAGCAGATTGCAGGATATACGGATGATATCGACATGGATACCCTGGCGGCAGCGGTAGGAAGTGATACTTTAGCCCGAAGCATCGAAGAGCAGTTCCGTTCCGCGGATCTTCCTTTGACGCAGGAAAATATAAATGAACTGAAAAGCGCCTGGGATATGGCAGCTTCCCTGAGGGAACCGGAGGAAGGAGCTGTCAGCTACCTGGTGGATAATGGACTGGAACCGGAGATCTGGAACCTCTATGTGGCAGAGAACAGCGGTGCCAAAGTGCAGAATAATGACGTTCCGCAGGAACTGCAGGAGCAGATGGACAAGGTAATTGCGGATGCGGGATTGACGGTAAACGATGAGAACAGACAGAAGGCACAGTGGCTGGTAAGTGCAGGACTTCCGCTGACCACGGATACGCTGCAGCAGCTTGTGGAACTGGACGGTATTTCCTATCCTGTCACGGAGGACACTTTTGCGCAGGCAGCAGCGGCGGCAATTGCGGAGGGAAAATCCCCGATGTATGCGAACCTGGGCAGACAGGATACGATTTATGAAAAAGCAGATAAAATGCTGCAGGACTGGTTCTCAGATGCAAAGTGGAATGCCACGGCAGAGAATCTGGCAGCAAGAAAACAGTTGGAAGAGATTCGCCTTCGCATGACGGCAGAAGTGAACGTAAAGCTTTTACAGAGTGATTTTTCTATTGATACAGCCCCCATGGAGCAGTTGATCGAAGCACTGCGAAAGGCGGAGGCAGAGGTTGCCGGAAAATATTTTCCCGGTGAGTCTCAGGCAGTGACGAAATATGAGGCTTATACCCAGGCAGTGCAGGTGGCTTCCGAATTGCCGGGATTGCCTGCCGGAGTACTGGGATCCTATAGCCTGGAACAGAATGCTGCCACAGAGACGGTTTCTGACTTCCATAAGGAAGGCGCTGCAATGCAGAAAGCCTATGAGGAAGCGGGCGAACGTTATGAGACTCTGATGACGGCACCGAGAAGCGATCTGGGAGACAGCATCCGGAAAGCATTTTCTAATGTAGATGATATTCTGACAGATATGTCATTAGAAAAAACATCGGAAAATCAGCGGGCTGTCCGGATTCTGGCATATAACAGTATGGAAATTACACCGGAAAATATCGAGAAGGTCAAGGAAGCTGACAGACAGGTCAGCGCAGTAGTGGACAGACTGACACCGAAAAATGTGTTACAGATGATCCGGGATGGTGTAAATCCTCTGGAGAAGACCTTTGACGAACTGGAATCCTATTTTTCACAGAACCCCGAAAGCTATGAGGAAGAAGTGGAGGACTACAGCCGTTTCCTATATCAGTTGGAACGGAAAAAGGATGTTACAGAAGAGGAGCGAAAAGCGTATATTGGAATTTATCGAATGGTGCATCAGGTCGAGAGAGAGGATGGCGCAGCGGTAGGCGCGGTAGTAAATACCGGTGCAGAGTTGCAGTTTTCCACTCTGCTGACGGCAGCCAGAAGCAGAAGGGCTTCTCATATGGACTGGAAAGTGTCGGAGGATACCGGGCTGACACAGGAGATTCATTTGTCCGAGAATAATATATCTGAACAGATTCGGATGGGTATGGCAAAAGAGGTTCTGACAGATGTGTCAGATGATGGCGAAAGCAGAGCAGCGTATGACCGGGAAGGACTGCAGCAGATGCGTGAGGCGGGAAATACAACGCCGGAAGCCGCAGAACTACTGCAAAGGGGAGAAGTTCCCATCAGCGCATCGAATCTTTTGGCGGCCCAGGCACTTATGGATGATCCGGCGGAGATGTTTGGCAATCTGCGCAGATACAGAGAAAAGTATCGGCAGGAAAAAGAAGTCCCGCAGACGGTAACAGGTACAGGTGAAGTGCCTGCCGGGACAGAAACTTCCGAACTGTGGGAACAGCTGGATCAGCAGAATTTTGCAGAGGATTATCGGACCATGCTTCAGAATACGGCAGAAGATGTGGAGACCATGAGTCTGGAACAGGCGGATGAACATCTGGATGTAAAACAGCTGCAGCTGGTACACAAGCAGCTGCGCCTTGCGGAGAGCCTTCAGGCGAAGCAGGAATATTTTCTTCCGATGTATCTGGGTGAGCAGCTGGCGGGAGTCCATCTTATCTTACAGCAGAGAGCTGGAACTACCGGTGCTGTGGAGATCCGGGTGAATGCCGGAGATATGGAGCTGGAGGCACATTTACAGGTAAAGGGAGACACCATCGATGGCTATCTCGTAGGAAATACACCGGAAGAGGTTACGAAATTAGAGAAGACCTCCGATATATTCCTTGAACGGATTCAGACAGATACTTCTGCAGACTGGAAAGCGGAAAAGCTTTCTGTTGTCAGCTCCCGGGATATGACAAGGATGGCTGCCGGTGAGACGCAAAATGCAGAAACAATAGAGAGCCGGGCAGATGCGGCGCAACTGTACCGCCTGGCAAAAGGATTCCTGCAGGCTGTCGCAGACAGCAGCGGAAAGTAAGGAGTAACACATGAGAATCAATTACAACGTATCGGCAATGTTATCCAACAATGCCTTATCCACAAATGACGATCTGCTGTCCAAATCATTGGAGAGACTTTCTTCAGGACTGAAGATCAATCACGCCAAGGACAACCCTGCCGGATTGGCAATGTCCAAGCGTATGAATGCTCAGATTGAGGGACTGTCTGTGGCCAATCAGAATGCCAGTGACGGCGTATCCATTATAGAGATTGCAGACGGAGCCATGACAGAGATCAGTGAGATGCTGCAGCGTATCAATGAGCTTTCCGTCAAGGCTGCCAACGGCACTATGACAGAGGATGACCGCGCAACCATACAGGATGAGGTAGCGCAGCTGAAGGAAGAGATCACCCGTATCTCGGATACCACGGAATTCAACGGTCAGAAGCTGCTGAACGGAGAATTTGATCTCAAGGGATACACCGATAAGCAGGAGATTAAAGTAAATTATTGCTCTCCGGATGTACCGGTAAAAGAATATACCATAAAGTCTATACCGCTGACAAAGGATGCGGACGGCAATATTGTGC
>OGHN01000972.1_pt1 | contig 13183 bp, 12 predicted proteins | sample 1571511 | NCBI WGS metagenome assembly OGHN01 (sample SAMEA2582024, study PRJEB24529) | metagenome | biome: Human gut stool | place: China | collected 2011 | reverse complement strand
TGAAGAAGCAGGAAGCCTCGCCCGATTTGTTACAAATCGGACGGGGAGCAGTCACGAACGACTGTCTTGGCAACATGAAGCTCTACACCGACCGCTTCATGCTCGACGAGGAGTCGGGCAGGTGGTGGAGGCTTCGCGATCCCGACATGGCCGCGGCGGGCGCCATGGCTGCGCCGGACATCATCGACTACCTGCGCGAGTTCTGACGCAGGCCCCGATGCGGGGGCTTCGGCGGAGGCGAGCGCCCTGCACGACGGGCGCCCGCGGTCGTTGCGCGCATGTGAATTGCGGGCTCCGGCGCTCTGCGGCGGGTGTTTTGGGGATTCTCCGTCTTTTGGGGTAGGAAAAGACATCCTTCGGGATGTGTGGAATCGTTGCGGGCTGTGTCATAATCGAACGCGTATGTCCCGCAAAAGGGCGCCACCGTCCCCCGAGGGCGTCCGCCGGCAACGGGATCCTGACAGAAGACAGAATAGAAAAGGAAGTCCAGCCGTGGAATTCATCCTCAATCCGATCGTCATATCGGTCGTCGTGCTCTGCGCGCTCTGCCTTGCGCGCGTCAACGTTCTTCTCGCCCTGATTGCGGCCTCTCTGGTCGCGGGTCTCACGGGCGGGCTCGGCCTCACGAAGTCGATGGAGCTGCTCTCGGGCGGCTTCAGCGCCAACGCGACGACCGCGCTCTCCTACATCCTTCTGGGCACTTTCGCCGTGGCGATCGCGCACACGGGCCTCATGCAGATGCTCGTGCGCTGGATCGGCTCCAAGATGGGCGGCAGGCCGCTCGTCTTCTGCTTCGGCCTGGCGTTCATCGCCTGCCTTTCGCAGAACGTGGTGCCCGTGCACATCGCCTTCATCCCGCTTCTGATTCCGCCGCTGCTCAAGCTCATGAACAGGATGAAGCTTGACCGCCGTGCGGTCTCCTGCGCCCTCGGCTTCGGCCTCACGGCCCCGTACGTGTCGCTGCCCATCGGCTTCGGCCTCATCTTCCAGGGCATCGTCGCGCAGTCCATGACGCAGAACGGCATGGCCGTGACGGTGGCGGACGTGGCGTCGGTGGCCTGGATCGCCGGCCTCTCGATGGTCGTCGGTCTCGTGCTCGCCGTCTTCTACTTCACCCGCCGTCCCCGCACCTATCTCGACAAGCCCGTCGTGGGCGTGACGGAGTCCGACGAGGAGATCCGCTTCGGTCTCAGGCACTGGGTCACGCTCGGTGCGATCGTCGCCGCCGTCGCAGTGCAGATCATGCTCGAGAGCCTGCCGCTCGCTGCGCTGCTCGGCCTCATCATCATGCTCGCGGGCGGCGCCTTCCAGTTCAAGAAGCTTGACGACCACATCGCGAGCGGCATTTCCATGATGGGCTTCATCGCCTTCGTGATGCTGATTGCGGGCGGTTATGCCGCGATCCTCAAGGAAACGGGCGCTGTCAACTCGCTCATCGAGGGCGTCGTGCCCCTCATGGGCGAAAGCAAGTGGGTCGCCGCGACGATCATCACGCTCATCGGCCTGCTCGTCACGATGGGCATCGGCACGTCGTTCGGCACGGTGCCCATCCTCGCCGTCATCTACGTTCCGCTCTGCACGGCCGTGGGCTTCTCCGTCCCCGCCACGATCCTCCTGATGACGATCGCGGGCGCCCTGGGCGACGCGGGCTCCCCCGCCTCCGACTCCACGCTCGGCCCCACGTCCGGCCTCAACGCCGACGGCCAGCACAACCACATCTGGGACACCTGCGTGCCGACCTTCCTCGCGTACAACGTGACGCTTCTCGTGGCCGGCATCGTCGTCTCGCAGTTCATCTGACGAAGTTTCACGCCGGATTTCGTCGCGAATGACAAAACGCCCGCAGACCGGAAGGCCCGCGGGCGTTGTCGTTCATGGCGGCGGAAAGCCTCAGAGCGGCTTTGCGGAGAGGACGTCGAGTTCGATTTCGGTCCAGTCCTTGTCCACCTCGGCGCGGATTTCGACGGGGGCGTCCTTCGTGATCATGGACCAGTCACGGTCATGATCGAGCTCGGCCCTGATGGAGGCGCCCTTGTCGTCGGTGAAGACGTACTTGTCGCCGCGGACGTGTTCGGTGAATTTGCCGCGCAGCGTGACGATCTGGTGGTCCTTCCCGGACTCGAGCACGGCGGCGACGGTGGTGGCGGGCTCGGTGTCGAACCCCTTCGGACCCTGGGCCTGAGGCGCCGCGGCAAAGCCCTGCGGGCCGGCGGCAAGGACGGGCAGGGCGACAAGTGCGCCGGCAAGGGCGGCAAGCGTCTTCTTCATGTGTTTTCTCCTCGGCGCGGCCATAATACGGCACGCGGAAAAATGAAAATGCGGTTTTTGAGAGCGCCTTCGCGGCAGGGCGAAGGCCGTGGAAACATTCTATTGAGAAGGCTTCTCGTTTCGCATCCATCGTTTCGCAAGGAATATGCTGAACCTGTAACGAAAGACAACCATGCGCGCATCGGGAAAACAAACTGAAAGATTCTTCGGAGGCCGCCCGTGACGGGCGCGCCCGCACCCGCCGTCCTCGTGATGGGCGGCTTCATCGTGCTTCTTCTGCTCTGGCTTGTCCGTCATCTCTCGAGGCGCAGGCGCTTTCCGCTCGTCTTCGAGGCGAAGGTCGAGCACGTCTGCGACGGGGACTCGATCATCGTCCGCGGCCGCTTCGGCCGTGTGAAGCTCAGAATTGCGGGCATGGACGCGCCCGAGACGGCGCAGCCGCGCGGCCGCGAGTCGGAGAGGCGGCTTCGCGCCATGCTGCAGGGACGGAGCGTGAAGGTGAGGAGCGTTGCGGCCGACCGATACGGTCGATGGGTGAGCACCGTGACCGCGGACGGCGTCGATGCGGGACTCGTCATGGTCGAGGAAGGCGAAGCCTGGGCCTACCGCACGTACCTATGGGCGCTCCCGAAGGAGGCCCGCGGGCGTTATCTCGCGGCCGAGGCGCGCGCAATGCGCGCGGGACGAGGGCTCTGGGCGGAGCGCAGTCCCGAGGCGCCCTGGCTCTGGCGCAGGCGTCACCGCACCATCCTGCAGCGCATTCTCGACTTCTTCTGGGGGATCGGACGCGCCGTCAGGCGCTTCTTCAGGGGCGGCGGAAAATAGGGGGCTCGCGCCAACATTTTGCATGCAGAGTGTGCGTCGCCTTTTTGCGGCGGTGCAGGTGATTTGTCGCAGGTAGTTTGGCCTGGAGACAGGCGGGTGATTTTGGGCCAAGCTAGTCTGAAAGTCCGTCGGAAAAGGCAGCGAAAATGCACACGACAACAGCTTCCCCTTCAGGAGACCCTGCCATGACTCGCAATGCGATCGTCGACGCCCTCGGCGTCCTCAAGGCCGGCCGAATCGTCGACCTCACCCATCTCGTCCATCCCGGCATCCAGCGCTTCGGGCCGTTTCCCGCCATGAGGACCGAGCCCCGCTACACGGTGGCCGAGTCGGGCTTTCACGTCGAGCAGGTCTCGTTCGTGACGCAGTACGGCACGCACGTCGATGCGCCCGAACACTTCGTCGAGGGCCGCCGCACGCTCGAGCGCATTGAGCTCGAGGAGCGCGGCGTCACGGCGGTGGGCCACGAGACTCTCGACACGGACGGTTCGGCCGACGTGCGGGCGAGGGGGCTCGACTGCGAGAAGTACGTGCTCGAGTCCGATCACTATCAGGTCGAGGTCATGGCGAACCTCGACAAGCTGCCCTCGACGGGCGGCGTGATCTTCGTGGGCCTCCCGAAGTTCGACAAGTTCCCGGGCTTCCCGGTCCGCGCATGGGCGGTCGTGCCCAACGAGGACTGAGCGCGGCGGACGCCCTGAGTGCGGCTCGGGGCTCTCGCGGGTTCAGGCGTGCGAGAATATGAGAACGCATCCCGCCCGAAGGCGGGTGACGGCGGCAGAGTTCAGGCTTTGACCGCCGTTTTGTCATGCATTCGAAGAAGGAGGAAAAGCCGTGTCGATGAAGGATCTTGATGCCGCAACACAGCTCGTGCACGCGGGCCGCGACTGGGACCCGGAGTGGGGGTACGTCAATCCGCCCGTGGTGCGCGCCTCGACGGTGCTTCACAAGTCCTGCGAGGACATGATGGACCGCGTCCATGACGAGATGGCCTGCCGGGACGGCAAGCCCTGCTACGGGAGCTACGGCGGTCCCGCACACAAGGCGTTCTATTCGGCGATGAAGACGCTCGAGGGCCCGAACGCCGCGGGCGCATGGGCCTTTTCGACGGGCCTGGCCGCCACGACGACGCCGCTCTTTGCGTTCGTGCGGGCGGGCTGTCATGCGCTCTTTTCGGACTCGATCTACGGACCCACGCGCGAATTCGCCGAGCAGATCCTACGCACGATGGGCGTTGACGTCGAGTTCTTCGATCCCGCAGCCTCGCCCGAGGCGATCGAGGCCATGATGCGGCCCGAGACGACGCTCCTCATGATGGAGAATCCGGGTTCGCACTCTTTCGAAATGTCGGACGTGCCCGGCATCGCCGCCGCCTGCCGCAGGCACGGCGTGACGAGCGTCATCGACAACACCTGGGCGACGCCGCTCTACTTCAAGCCGCTCGACCATGGCGTCGACATGGTCGTGCACGCGGCCACCAAGTACATCGCAGGCCACTCCGACCTGCTCATGGGCGTCGTCGTCTGCAACGAGCGCGTCTGGCCCGCCGTCTACCGTACAGCCGTGAGACTCGGCCAGGCGGCTTCGCCCGACGACGTCTACCTGGCCTACAGGGGACTGCATACGATGGGCGTGCGCGTCGCACATGCGGCAAAGTCCGCCGAAAGGATCGTGCACTGGCTCCTCGAGCGCCCCGAGGTCGAGACCGTCAGGTGGCCTGCGCTCGAGTCTGACCCTTCGCACGCGATCTGGAAGCGCGACTACACGGGCGCGACGAGCCTCTTCGCCGTCGTCTTCAGGCCCGAGTACGACGGCAGGCTCGCGCCCTTCGTCGATGCGCTGAAGCTCTTTGGGCGCGGATACTCATGGGGAGGATACGAGTCGCTCCTCATCCCGTGCTACGGAACAAGGTCTGTACGCAAGAGTACTTTTTCAAGAATGGTGCGCATTGCGGTGGGCCTGGAATCACCCGACGACTTGATTGCAGACCTTGAGCAGGCGCTCAAACGCCTGCGCGACTGATGGGAATGCATAACGTCAGGCATCATGCACTGCGTTTTTTGTTTGCAAAATATCGTAGCATGGGCCATAATCCTAGACTATTCCGATGTGCCGGACCCCCGTTTCCGCTATCGTGAAAATATTTCGCAAGTCACTGTCGCTAAGACCTGGAACGACGGTGACGGCGGCAATAAAGGGAAGAGACTATGACAGAAGGCAACCACGAAGCAGGAGCGACGGATGTCACCGTGCGACACGTCCGGCGCACCAGACGCATCTGCGTGCACAATGCAACCGAGATTGGCGCACTGGTTCGTCTTGCGCGCCAGCGTCTGGGCATGTCTCAGACGGATGCGGCGATCTGCTGCGGCGTCGGCCGCCGCTTCCTTGTCGAGCTCGAGAATGGCAAGCCCACCGTGCAGCTCGACAAGATGCTGGTCGTCCTGGATGCGCTCGGCATTGGCCTCATGGTCCGCGGTCCCGGCGTCTCCTTTACGGCCGAGGAGCTTGCGCAGGCCGCCGTCAAGCGCGAGTCCGAAGATCCGCCGCACGTCTGGGAGGCGGAGTTTTCGTCGGGCGTCGATCGTCCGAAGCGCCCCGATGCGTCCGAGAAGCCGCACCGCGGCCGCACGCCGGGCACCGTCGCCCTGAAGTACCGCCGCCAGTCCTCCGTGAGGGAAGAAGGAGGGACTCTGGTCTACGAGACGGTCGACACGAACCCCGTCATCGCGAAGAAGAAGGAGAAGCACGTCGAAGTATGCCTTCGACAGCCCAAGCGCCGCAACAAGTCTGATGACACGAGCCCCGTGACCGACTTCGGCGGCTCGATGCGTCTGGACACCAACGGCCGCGGCTGAGTTCGAACTCCGCACGCGCGACCGCAGCAAAAGCGCAGCAGCGCAAAAGAAGGGCAGAATGCCGTGAAGCATCCTGCCCTTCGTCATTTCCGGCGCTCCAAATGCGCCTGAGGGATGCCGGGAGCGGCATCAGGCCCGCGGCTACTCAAAGGTTTTCCTCGAAGAGCGGCGCCATGTAGGCGATGTCCCTCGGGTCGGCTCCGAATTCCTCGGCGAGTCCCTCCCAGCCCGAGAGGATGCGGCGCATCTCCATGAGGATGCCCTTGGCGTCGCTCACGGTGAGCCCGAAGTAGCGGGCGTAGGGAATGGCGTCGTCCGCGCAGGAGAGACGCCTGCGGCCGTCCATCGTGAGGCCCCGGCCCTGGGCCGAGGGATTCCACTCGAGCGTGTGGGCGGGCGAGAGGCGCCAGCCGAGCGGCTCCCTGTGGAACTGCCAGCGGTTGAGCGAGTCGCCCGCGCCGCCCGTGAGGAGCTGGAAGGCGATGCGCCGCCACATCTGGGGGAGGTCCTCCTTCGGGGCCGCGCCGCCGCCGTTGAGGATGTCGGCGAGCGCCAGATAGCCGGGCGGAACGGGTCTCGGGGACTCCTGACGGGCGGCAAGCGTTGCGCCCGTGAGGGTCAGGAGGGGCTTGTCGGCGGGCGCGTCCGCATTCGCGCCCCTGCGGTCCGCACGGCGCGTGAAGAGGATGTTCTCGCCCATTTCGTGCTCGAGGTCCGTCTCGACCGTGCGGATGCCGCAACGTTTGGCGGCGACGAGCGCCATGTGCATCCAGAGGGGGCGGTCGATCGGATCGAGCATGCTCCTCAGTCTTGCGGTCTGCGCCTCGCGATGCCGCTCGACCGTGAAGACGGGACGGCGGCCGGGGAGCGTGAGGCCGTTCTGAAGCAGGCTGACCTCGTCGCTCCCAGCCTTGCCGCGCTCCATCGCGTGGTAGGCGTAGATGAGTTCGGGAAGCTCCGACTGGCGCTTGACGCGCGGACGCTCGGGCAGGGGATCGACATCGACGGGCGTCACCGAAAGGGCCCCGAGCGAGTCGGTCCTGTGGGGGAGAAGCAGTGCGGTCGTCTCGAGTCTGCCCGCCCCTTCGGGAAGGCCCGAGAGCGGAGCGGCGGGGTCATTGAAGATGGAGAAGACGGGGGCGCTGATCGCGCGGTCTTCCAGAAAACCGAACGCCGACTTTCCGAGCCTCGGACGCAGCACGCCGTGCTCGAGCGGGAGGTCCGCGCCGAGCGGCATGCCCGACTCGGCCCAGTCGCCGTCGTACTGAAAGCGCATCACCGCCGCGGCGCGGGCGGCCTGAGCCGGCGATGCGCCCGGATCTTGAAGAGTTCCCGAACGGGGTCCTGTTGAAAGAGGGACGGCCAGGCGTCCGACGAGAGGGTCGCCGGGGAGCCAGCGCGCACGAATCTCATAAAGACGCAGGGAAGGGTTTCTCATTTTTGCTCATATCTCCTTCTTCGGCTGGCGGGCCCGGCGGGGGAGGCGGCGTGCCTCGAGCATGAGCCCCGTCTCATCGTCGCCCGCAGCGGCGACGTCGGAGAAGGGGGTGCCTAGCCCGAGCGCCTGAAGGACCGAGGCGACGTTGCCGATCGCGATCCCGCAGTCGCCGTTTTCAAGTTTTGAGAGGGTGTTGAGCGAAATGCCCGCACGCTCCGCCACGACGGATTGGGGAAGCCTGCGGCGAAGACGCGCCGCCTTGAGGTTGGCGCCAAGCGTCCTGACGGACTCCTCAACTGCAAAACTGGGTCTCATAACACGCAGAATCCTGTGAACTAAACCACTTTACATGAAGAAAAAGAGGGTTAAGGTCTTTTTTGAGCTTTTCGTTCGAAAAGGCGGAAAATCGCCGTTTTCGGGCCCTTTTCCGCATGAAGCCGAAGTTCAGTCCGAAGTCCTAACCTCTCGAATAATGGGAATTATACGCCTTTCATTCCTCGAATGCTGTGAATTAAGCAAGATTTTTGAGGTGGTTCGGGGGCGTCATTCTGAACCCGCGCGTCATTTTGAAGGCTTTTTGAAAGGCGGATTCTTCGTTTTTGCAGGCTCCCCGGCGAAAAACCGACGGTTCACTCGCGCGGTTTTGAGCGCGATCCGGAGAAAATTCGCGAACCCGCCGGCGCGTGTCCGACGCGCCGGCCTTCACGATTGTGCTCTCCCCTTTCAGGGAGTCTGCGTCACTCTCTTCAAAAGCGAAGCGTCGGGAGGGACTTTCGAAGGCTTCTTCATGCCTCCTTTCGTCCAAGGGGCGACAGACCCTCCGAGACCGCCTCTTTAAACAAAAATGCTTAACTTTGGAAGGCGCGCGAAGATGAACGGTGCTGAGTCCTGTCGCAGCACGCTTGCGCGGAATTCATCCCGTTTGTTTGCGTCCCGTCCTGATCGCCTACTGCTGGAGGCGTTTGCAAGTGACGGACGATCCGCGTCCTTCTTGAGAAGATGATTTTTTCCTCTTTTTTGAGGGTCCGGACTCCTTTTTCAGGGCGTTTAGGACCCTGACGGGGTCTTAACGATGCCTTGAAGCAGTCGTCGGAAGCGGCGTACAGCGGCGGCACAGGGTGCGTATTTTGCCTCAAAAACGCCCGCTTCGGGGGACTTTTTTCGACCGAGCCCGGCTGTCGTTTTTGCACGACTTGATACGCTGGCACTGCACGCCTCCCTTCCTGAGGTCGGGGAGGACCGCCTTCGGGGAGTCTGCAGTAGATGACCAATAAAAACCCGAACGGGAATCAAACTACCGTTGATGCAGGAGAGGAAGAGAAGTGTCGTTCGGTTTTGCCGGACGGCGAAAAAAGCGCCTCTGAGGGGCTTCTGAAGGCGGTGTCGATGCGCTCGCCGATGCCGTCCCGGGGCATCCCGATGGGCTCAGGAGCCGTTGTTCACAGTTGCGCCCTGGGGCCCCAGGGAAGCCCTGTCCGGACCTCTGCAGTGGCGCCTGAGCATGATCCCGTCGAGAGGTGTCCGGTGCTTGCCCTGGGCCTTGCGGGCCTCAGCAGTCGAGCTCACGCCTCCCGAACATCGTCGTTTCGGAGGTGCGAACGGGGAGGGGCGGGCGGAGGCCGGGCGCGTTTGTTTTCTCACGGTCCCCTTTGGGTCAAGTGAGAGTTTCAGGCAAGTGATTCGGGTCTCGGCCCATGTGAATTTTCGATCCTTCGCGCGTTTTCGTGAGACGATCGTGCAGATGAGGGTATGACGGGCGAGAGGGCTGCAGGGCGGCCTCGCGGGCTTTCAGACAACCAATGAAAAGGCGGCGCGGGAGCACGTGGCTCCGGCGCCGCCTGAAGGATGCGGTGGGAAAGGCGGTCAGAAGAGCGTGAACTTCGCGCTCAGCGCATCGGCGTCCGCGCCCGCGAGCACGGCGTTGACGCGCTTCATGCCGAGGTCGGAGCACCAGACGCCGCAGAGGATCATCGCGGCGCCCATCACGCCGATGAAGGTGACGGACTCGTCGAGGATGACGAGGCCCGCGATCATCGCGATGACGGGGATGAGGAAGAGGAGGTTCCTGATCTGCTGTGCGCCCGTCTCCCTGGCGGCGCGCTGCCAGAGCAGCGTGCACAGCGTCGTGGGACCCACGGCGAGGAAGACGAGCAGGGCGGCCGAAACCGGATCCGTGAGCGCCTCGACGGGAGCCGCGTCCTCCATCAGATAGAAGGGCATGACGGCAATGAGACCCCAGCCGAAGGTCTTGCGGGCCATGAAGACCGCGCCGTACTTGTGCACGCTCTTGAGGAGCGCCGAGTAGCACGCCCAGGCGAGCGCGGCGCCGAGCGCCAGATAAAAGCCCGCTTCGGGAAGCTGCTGGATCACGTGGTTGTCGAACCAGATGAGGCACATGCCGGTCGCCACCGTCACGATCCCGAGCTTCGTCATCCAGTGCAGCCTGAAGCTGTGGTGGAGCGCAATCACGACGAAGGCCGTGAAGAGCGGCGCGGAGGCCATGATGGTCGCGACGGTGCCCGCGTTCGTCTCCTGCAGCGCCAGATTCTCAAGCCCGTGGTAGAACGGAATGCAGGCGACGCCGAGAAGCGCGAACTTCGCCTCGTCGATCAGCTCGTCGGCAAGGAACTGCTTGTGGGAGAGAATCAGAAGCACTGCGTAGGCGAGGAAGGTGCGGATCGTCAGAACCGCAAAGGGACCGAGGCCCTGCGTGTAGAGCCATTCGGTCGCAATGTAGGAAAGGCCCCAGGCGGAAACCGCGACAAGCGCGAGAAGAAGGCCCGGAAGCGTGGCGCGAGTCTGCTGCATATGAGGGCGTCAGGAGTTTGGACACCGCCATTTTACTGCGCCCGAAACCGCTCGAGGCGCCGAAACCTCCGCTTTTTGCACGGGCGGAGGACTTTCCTGCACCCGATGCAGCCTGGGCGTAGAAATCGTCCTAGGTAAAATTCCTTAGGTGCCGTCCCTGTGTGACGGTCCTAGAATGGAAGTCCGGCGGCAGGACCGCGCCGCCGATGAACAACAAGACACACATATATGGAGAATGGAAGCGTCCGCCCGTCCGGCGTCCCGCACCGAAGGCCTTTTCCTTCGGGCGCAGGGGTACCCTGCGGCGCTCCTGCTTTTGAGGAGAAAAAGCAATGAAATCCACCATGATCAAGTCCGCCGTCGCCATGGTCTTCGCCGCCGGCTTTGCAGCCGCCTCGATGGCCGCTCCGGTGACCGCCGAGGGCACGGGCGTGGGCAAGCACGGCGACATCACGGTCGCCGTGACGTTCGACGCCGGCAAGATCCAAGACATCAAGATCGTCAAGAACGCCGAAAACCCGATTCTCGCCAAGAAGGTCTTCACGGACCTCAAGGATCAGGTCGTGGCCCTCTCCTCCACCGACGTCGACCTCATCTCCGGCGCGACGTTCTCCGCCAAGGGCTTCATCGACGCCGTCAACGACGCCGCCAAGAAGGCCGGCGTGACGCTCGCCAAGGCCGACAAGAAGGCCCTCAAGAAGGCCGCCCGCGAACTGCCGAAGACCTCGAACTACGACGTCGTCGTGATCGGTGCGGGCGGTGCGGGCTTCTCCGCCGCCATCACCGCCAGGAATGCCGGTGCCAACGTCGTTCTTCTCGAAAAGATGCCTGCCGTCGGCGGCAACTCGCTCATCTCCGGCGCTGAAATGAACGTCGCCAGGAACTGGGTCCAGCCCAAGCTCGGCATCAACGACGACTCTCCCGAACTGCATGCCCAGGACACGTTCAAGGGCGGCGACGGCAAGGGCGACATGAAGGTCATCAACGTCATGACGCACGAAGCGCTTGACGCCGCCAAGTGGTGCCGCGACTACCTCGGCGTGCGCTTCGAGGACGACAACCTCTTCTTCTTCGGCGGCCACAGCCGCAAGCGCGCCCTGATTCCGGTCGGCCACACCGGCACGGAATTCATCGCCAAGTTCCAGGCCAAGGCCGATGAGCTCGGCATCCCGGTCATCACCAACATGAAGGCCGAAGAGCTCATCAAGAACAAGGACGGCCGCGTCGTCGGCGTCAAGGCCACGATGGACGGCTCCGAATACACGTTCAACGCCAAGGGCGGCGTCGTGCTCGCCACGGGCGGCTTCGGCGCCAACCCCGAAATGGTCAAGAAGTACAACCCGAAGATCGACGAGCGCTTCAAGACGACCGACGCCCCGGGCTCCACGGGCGAAGCTCTCTACATGGCCGAACGCGCGGGCGCCGAGCTCGTGAACATGGGCTACATCCAGACCTACCCGATCTGCGACCCGATCTCGGGCGCCATTGAGCTCATCGCCGACGCCCGCTTCGACGGCGCCATCATGCTCAACCAGGAAGGCAAGCGCTTCGTCGAGGAACTCCAGCGCCGCGACGTGATGAGCAAGGCCATTCTCGAGCAGACGGGCAAGTACTGCTACGCGATCTTCAACGGCGAGATCGAGAAGCGCTCGCACGCCATCACGCACCATCAGGACGAGGTCGAGGTCTTCACCAAGACGGGCATCCTGCACAAGGCCGACACCATCGAGGGCATCGCCGACTTCTTCAAGATCCCGGTCGACAACCTCAAGGCCACGATTGCGCGCGTCAACGAATTCGCCAGGACGGGCAAGGACCTGGACTTCAACTACCGCAGCCGCTTCGTCGACCTCAGCACGGGACCGTACTGGATCTACAGAGGCGTTCCGAGCGTGCACCACACGATGGGCGGCCTGAAGATCAATCCGAAGGCCAAAGTGCTCGACGCCAACGACAAGCCGATTCCCGGCCTCTGGGCTGCGGGCGAAGTGACGGGCAGCACGCACGGCACGAACCGCCTCGGCTCGAACGCCTACACCGACATCATCGTCTTCGGCCGCATCGCGGGTGCGGAAGTCGCCAAATAATGACGTAGGCTGAAGCCTGGTCGACTTATACTTAAGTGGATCTCCGGGCCCGTCCTCCGAGTGGAGACGGGCCCGGATTCGTTTCATCGTCAGGGGATTCACATGGCCACGAAGGGCGAACAAAGCAGGCAGCGGATTCTGGAGGCGTCCAAAAGCATCATTCTCGAGAGCGGCATCGGGAAGCTGAGCCACGGCGCGATCGCCGAGGTGCTCGACATCTCCAAGAGCGCCATCCACTGGCACTTCCCCACGAAGGACGATCTGCTCAAGGCGCTCATCGACGACTATCTCGAGCATCTACAGGCCGAGGAGAAGCGTCATGAGACGCCCTTCATCGCCTCGGGCCTCAGTCCCGAGGACGCCGTGCTGCCCGCCATGCGCCTCTGGTATCTGGACTTCAGGGAGAACCGCGCCGGCTGGGTCGGACTCGGCTCGCAGCTTCTGAGCCTCTCGTCGCGCCATCCCGCCCTCGTCGAGCCCATCCGCGCATGGTACAAGTCGCTCTACGACAGGATCGGCCGTTCGTCGGCCGACACCGTCAGGGGTTACGTCGCCATGATGGTCTTCGACGGCTTTTTCAACTCGTCCAAGATGGGCGTCATGACGCTTTCGGACGAGGAGATGGACGCCATGCAGATGCACGTGCTGCGCGAGGCCTATGCGGCCCGCCCCGACATGCTTGAGGTCATCGAGGCCGTGATCGGCAGCGGCGAGCGCATGTGATTCCGAGCCGGTCGAACGATTCCTGACCCGCTCGGCCGCACTCCGGCGTTTTCTGACGGGAAGGCCCTGCCGCAAGGCGGGGCCTTGCGCATTTTGCTGCTCGGGAAAAACAAGAACCCCGGTCTCTTTCGAAACCGGGGTTCTTGGAATGGTGAGCCTGACGATGTCCTACTTTC
>OGHN01000969.1_pt1 | contig 13194 bp, 8 predicted proteins | sample 1571511 | NCBI WGS metagenome assembly OGHN01 (sample SAMEA2582024, study PRJEB24529) | metagenome | biome: Human gut stool | place: China | collected 2011 | reverse complement strand
TCCTTGGCATTGAGAAGGTTACTGCTTGATGGTGGGGTAAGCCAGAGCAGCGACTGGGGATTGTTCTCGCCAAAGGCTGCAATGTCGAGCACCATCGGTGTAAGGTCGGCTTCCTCTATCTCCGGTCGGCGCTGGTCTTCCATCAGATGTTCCGAGGTCTGAGTCCACAACCGGTAGCAGATTCCTTCAGCCACTCGTCCGGCTCGTCCTTTTCTCTGGGTTGCCATATCCTTGCTGATGGTTACGGTTTCCAGGTGGCTCAATCCCGTGCGGGCGTCGTAAACCAGTTTTCTGCAGAGTCCGGAATCCACCACGATCCTTACGCCTTCGATGGTAAGTGAGGTTTCTGCGATAGGTGTGGCGAGCACAATTTTCCTTTCTCCCTCTTTCAAAGGGGCTATGGCGAGGCGCTGCTTCTCGGGTGGAAGATTGCCGTAGAGCGGATAAACCTGCGGTACGGAAAGTTTAGCTGCTGCTCTGCTGAGGCTTGCATCCAATATCTCCTTGCATTTCAGAATCTCCGACTGTCCAGGAAGGAAAGCCAGAATATCTCCCTCGTATCTATCTGCAGCCTTGAGGATGGTAGCTGCCACCTCTTTATATATATCGTATCGCGCCATATCGGTCTCAGAATAAATGGTCTCTACAGGGAACATCCGTCCTTCGCTCTCTATCAATGGTGTCTGAAGAGCCTCGCAGATGGCGGAAGCATCGATGGTTGCCGACATGATGATGATCTTCAAATCTGGTCGGATGATTTCCTGGGCCTGTCGGGTGAGGGCAAGCGCCAGGTCGGAGTTGATGCTCCGCTCGTGAAACTCATCGAAGATGACGGCGCTCACTCCTTCGAGCGTGGCGTCGTGGATGAGCATTCGGGTAAGGATTCCCTCGGTGAGCACCTCGATGCGGGTTTCTGAAGAAACCTTGGTCTCGAAGCGTACCCGGTAACCCACGGTCTTGCCCACGGGTTCGCCCAAGATGCTTGCCATTCGTTCAGCTATCTGACGGGCAGCAAGGCGGCGTGGTTCCAGCATCAGAATCTTTCCCTGTGGGGTGGCTCCGAGGAGGATGAGTGGGAGTATGGTGGATTTTCCGGCTCCCGGCGGAGCGGTAACAACAAGGTTTGCCGACTCCTTCAGGGTGCTGTTGATGGCGTCGGCTATCTGGAAGGCAGGAAGATGACCTGCCTGCTGTTTGATTCTATCGTAATTCATACTGCAAAGATACACATTATTTTTGTGATGGGCAAATGATTAGAAAGGTAATGCATGAGAATGGCGAATCTTGTAGATTTTTTCCCTTATCTGGTTCCATTTGGCAAGGAACAGGTAGCCGGATACGACTGCCAGATAGAGAAGCATCAACTGAAGGAGTGACAGATGAAGATGCTCTATGCTGGCACCCGGCAACAGACTGGTAAGCCGGAAGGCGGTATGGGTGGCTTGGGTAATGCTGGCAAGTACTGCTGCTACATGTTGCATCAGCCAGATGCCGACGGAGGCAAGGCTGGAAATGTAGGTAAGGGGAGAAAGCAGCAGGAGCAGGGCACAAAGATAGAGGATGAGGGTGGCTGCCGGGATGGCGATGAAGCTGGTGAGCAGGGAGTAGCAGGATATTCTGCCGAAATAATAGATGATGAGCGGAAGCGTACCTATCTGTGCCGCCAGGGATACGCTGAATAATCCCCAGAGGCAACGGATGATCTTGCCGTGGGATTTGAGCAGGCCGAAGAGTGGAGGATAGAATATGAGGATGGAAGCCACGGCGAGAAAGGACATCTGGAAGCTGATGTCGAAAAGATGGAAGGGATTCAGAAACAGCATGATGACATAGGCTAGCGCCAGGGTGTTGAGCGAAAGGTCGGGGCGCAGGGCTAGCAGGCAGAAACTGTAGATGCTGAGCATGGAGGCTGATCTGACGGCACTAGGGGGAAAGCCGATAAAGACGACATACGCCCATACGGCAACGAGGGACAGGGCAATGGTGGGTCTGGAACGGCGCTTTCCGCCTAGAAGGATCACGAAGAGCTGGAAGATAATGCCTATGTGCAAGCCGCTAACAGCCAGTATATGACTTGTGCCGGAGATGGAAAAGCTCTCCTTGGTTTCCCGGTCGAGTGAACCCTTATCGCCCATCGCCATCGCAGAAATCACGGCGAAATCCTGTCCGTCGATATGACAAGTATGCAGCTGCTGTTCCAGCTGCTGGCGGAAGGAACGGCTTGCCAGGATGGTGCGGTCGATGGGGGAGAGTGACTGGTAGGTCATGATGCTGCCAGGTGCTTTAGTCTTATCGATATGATGGGAGGTGATGAAACCGCCCAGACAGAACAGGCAGAGCGACAGAAGGAAGCTCTGAAGAAGGACCAACTGTTTGATTTTTCTGAAGAAGAGCCGGAAAAGCTGACGGTTTTCATTGAGTACATAGCAGCAGCCGGCTAAGGCTATGGCAATGATGGCTGCAATGAGCCAATAGCGCGTGGAAAAGTAATCATAGCTGTATCTGGCTGTGATGATGCTGAGTGATAGTATGAGGCTGAAGAACATCAGCGGAGTGACTGGGAGTCTTTTATTTCTGTCCATTTTAGCCGTGTTTTCAGGTTCGTTTTAAAAAAAAAGCCCGACAAAAGGTTGGGATAGTCCAACTCTCTTATCGGGCTTCTCATATATATATAATAATGTATAAGCCTGCCTGGAAGCAGGAATACATCATTTCGGGAGATTATTCTCTCTTGAGATTACACTCTCTTGAGATTATTTGCCGAATCCGAAGATACGCTTGATGAATTTCTTCACAGGATTATCGTTCTTCTGTGGATTGACAACAGGAGCGTACTTGCGAGGACCGGAATTCTCAGTTCCCTTCTTCTGCTGGTTCTGCTGAGCTGTGCCCTGTCGCTTCTGCTGAGCGCCACCCTGCTTCTTCTGGGTTACGCCTCTGCCTCGGCCATTGCTTCCAGGACGAACATTGTTCTCATTGCCTGGGCGCTGGTTGCCGTTAGACTGCTGATTGCCCTGCTGGTTGCCGTTCTCTTTGTTGCGCTGCTTATTGTTGCGGCGCTTGTTGTTATTGCGGTTCTTCTGCTCGCCGTTGTGCTGCTCAGCGTTTCTCTGTTCATTGTTCTTGAACTCGCCATTCTTCTGTGCACCATTCTCTCCATTATTCTGAGGAGTCTTTTCCTGACGCTCGTTTGGCTTGTTTGGCTTGCGCTTGTGTGAAGTCTGGTCGCGGTCTTTCTGTCTGCGGCTCTTGGCGCTGGTCTTGCTCTTGCCCTCGCCGTTGCTGTTATTATTGTCGCCGCGATTGCCGCTGCGGTTGCCGTTGTTTCCGCCCTGCTTTCCGCCCTTGCCCTTTCGACCATTGTTGCGTTTTGAAGGCTTGTTGAGCTTGATGTATTCAGGGCCTTCGCCGCAATCTTCCGGCAGAGGCATCTTCTCTACCACCTTCTCCAGGAACTTCTCAATCTGCTGGAACCAGTACTGGTCTTCCTCGTTGACGAAGGTGATGGCTCTACCATCGCGGTTGGCACGGGCTGTACGGCCGATGCGGTGAACATAATCCTCAGTATCGTGAGGAACGTCATAATTGATGACCATCTCGATATCATCAATATCGATTCCACGAGCCACGATATCCGTAGCAACCAGTACGTCGAACTGACCGCTCTTGAACTTGAACATTACATCATCGCGCTCTGCCTGCTCCAGGTCGGAGTGCATTGCACCGCAGTTGATGCCAATCTGCTGAAGGGCAGCAGCTAGCTGCTTTACCTTCATCTTGCTGCCGCTGAACACGATGACGCGCTTCATATCGCCAGCCTTGAAGATATCCTTGATGATGGTCATCTTCTGGGTCTCGTAACAAACGTAAGCCTCCTGCTTGATCTTCTCGGCAGGCTTGCTTACGGCAAGCTTGATCTCTACAGGATCCTTGAGCAGGGCCTTGGCAAGTTCCTCAATTTTCTCAGGCATGGTGGCAGAGAACATGATGGTCTGGCAGGTCTTTGGCAACTTGGAAGCGATGGTATTGATGTCTTCAGAGAAGCCCATGTCGAGCATGCGGTCGGCCTCATCGAGAATGAAGAAGCTTACCTTGCTCAAATCTACATTACCCAGGGAAATGTGGGTGATGAGGCGACCTGGAGTAGCAATCACGACATCAGCACCCATGCGGAGGCTCTTCAGCTCCTGATCGTAGCGGTTGCCGTCGTTGCCGCCATAAACAGCCACGCTGCTCACATCCTGCAGGTAGTAGCCGAAGCCCTGCATGGCCTGGTCTATCTGCTGGGCTAACTCGCGGGTTGGCGACATGATGACGCAGTTGATGGCGTCTTTCGGATAGCCGCCATCATCAAGCTTGCTCAATACTGGGAGCAGATAGGCTGCTGTCTTACCCGTTCCGGTCTGTGCCACGCCCAATACGTCGTGACCTTCCAATATCTCAGGGATACATTTTTCCTGTACAGGGGTGCAAGTGTCGAAGCGCATGTCGTATAATGCGTCGAGCACGTTGTCATTCAAATCTAATTCGTCGAAATACATTCTTTTCCTTTTTTTGTTGACCATTGAGCCGGATGGATCTTCATCCGTTCCAATGGTCAAGGTTCTTTGTTTCAATGTTTAATTACCTTGGTGCCTTGCGGTAGCAGAAGTAGGCAACGAAGGCGAAGATGATGTTCGGCAACCAAGCGGCAAGTGCCGGAGGGAAGTTTGCCTGGATGGCAAAGGTTGCCGATACGGTTTGCAGCATGATGTAGCCGAAGCTCAGTGCAAGACCGATTCCCAAGGATAGGCCCATTCCTCCCTTACGCTTGCGCGATGAAAGCGACACTCCGATGATGGTGAGGATGAAGGAGGCAAACGAGGCGGCGATGCGCTTGTGGTATTCTACCTGATACTGCACCACATTGCCCGAACCACGGTTGATCTGCTTGGAAATATACTCCTTCAGTTCCGGACTGGTGAAGGTTTCCTGCTGACCCTTGGAATAAACCAGGTCGGTAGGCTCCATCGTAATCAGCGTATCCTTCTGCGCTCCGCTGGTGATGTGTTCCTTCATACCTTTCAGCTGGCGCACCTTCCAGTTGCTCAGTTTCCAGTGGTATTTGCTGTCGGAGATCGTATCATACTGAATCTCCATCGCCGTAAGGTGGCTTACGAGTTTCTTGTCCTGGAACTTGTCGAGACAGAATCCGTAACCTCGCTTCGAGTTGTTGTCGTAGTGCTGCATATAGGCAATTACGCCCTTATCTACCTGCAGCTGTACGTTTTCGGCAGAAGTATTCTTCTTCTTGTTCTTGTACATCGTCTCAAAGTTCTGGCGTACTACCGTGCCGTGTGGAATCACGTAGGCAGAGAGTACATAGCTCAAGGCAGAGAGCATGATGCAGGTGATGAGGTAAGGACGAAGGAGTCGCTTGAAGGAAACACCTGATGCCAGAATGGCGATGATTTCAGAGTTGCCTGCCAGCTTCGACGTGAAGAGGATGACCGCCACAAACACGAACAACGCACTGAAGAGGTTGGCGAAGTAAGGGATGAAGTTGGCATAATAATCGAAGATGATGGCTTTGGCTGGTGCATGATACTCCGTGAACTTCGCCAGGTTCTCATTGAAGTCGAACACGATGGAGATGGAGATGATCAGTGCAATCGAGAAGAAGTAGTAGCCTAAGAACTTCTTAATAATGTACCAGTCTAACCGCTTGATGTATCTCAGTGGGTTGAGATACCTGAGCACCCTGAGGAATCGCAGCTTGTGCCCGATCCAGCCTAGAATGCGGGCTATGCGCTGCAGGATGGCAATGAGCCAGCCGAAGCGAGATTCGAAGGCTCTGCCCATCTTGAGCAGTCTGCGATGTTTTCTGATGTATTTATAATCTTTCATCATTTAATGTAAAATATGTATAGGAGCATCCTATAAAGTTCAAAGCTCAACGCTCAAGCTAGATTCGTCGGCCGAGTTGATCGATGATAGAGCGTTTCCACTCTACGAAGTCGCCCTGCTCGATATGGTGGCGTGCATCTGTAACGAGACGGAGATAGAACGAGAGGTTGTGGATACTGGCAATCTGCATGGCAAGGAGCTCCTGGGCCTTGAAGAGATGGTGCAGGTAGGCCTTGGTGGTTATCTGGTCGATGTCGCAGCCGTCTGGATCCACTGGACTGAAATCCATCTCCCACTTCTTGTTGCGCATGTTCATCGTACCATTATAGGTAAAGAGCATCGCATTGCGGCCGTTGCGGGTTGGCATTACGCAGTCGAACATATCAACACCGCGCTCGATGGCCTCGAGCAGGTTCTGGGGAGTTCCTACGCCCATCAGGTAGCGAGGCTTGTCCTTTGGAAGAATCTCATTCACCACCTCGATCATTTCGTACATCACCTCGGTAGGCTCGCCTACGGCAAGACCGCCGATGGCATTTCCGTCGGCTCCCTTATCGGCAATGTACTTGGCAGCTTCGCGGCGCAGCTCTGGAAAAGTACAGCCCTGGACGATAGGGAAGAGGCTCTGCTGATAACCGTAGAGAGGTTCTGTCTCGTCGAAGCGCTTGATGCAGCGGTCGAGCCAGCGCTGAGTCATCTCCAGACTCTTCTTCGCATACATGAAGTCGCTTTGTCCGGGAGGACACTCATCGAAAGCCATCATGATGTCGGCACCGATGATGCGTTCTGTATCCATCACGTTCTCTGGAGTGAAGAAGTGCTTGCTGCCATCAATGTGCGAACGGAACTCGCAGCCCTCTTCTCTGAGCTTGCGGATTCCGGTAAGCGAGAATACCTGGAAGCCGCCACTGTCGGTGAGGATAGGACGGTCCCAGCCGTTGAACTTATGCAGTCCGCCTGCCGCCTTGATGACTTCGAGTCCCGGGCGCAGGTAGAGATGGTAGGTGTTTCCCAGGATGATCTGGGCCTTTACCTGCTGGCGCAATTCTTCGAAATGTACACCCTTTACGCTGCCCACAGTTCCAACAGGCATGAAGATCGGAGTCTTGATCTGTCCGTGGTCGGTGGTGATGATGCCGGTGCGAGCATCGCTTGCCTTATCTGTTACTTGTAGTTCAAATTTCATTTCTTTTCTTTTTTGTCATTTTCAGGAATGGTGAAGTCGATAGGGTGCTTTACCTTCTCGTCGGTGAGGGCAAACTCCCAGACATCTGCTACATCTTCTACATAATGGAACTCTACGCCCTTGAGATACTTTTCTGGAATGTCGAGGATGTTCTTCTTGTTTTCCTTGCAGATCACGATGTCTGTAATGCCGGCACGCTTGGCTGCCAGGATCTTCTCCTTGATGCCTCCCACTGGGAGCACCTTGCCGCGAAGGGTAATCTCGCCGGTCATGGCTATGTTCTTGCGAACCTTGCGCTGGGTGATGGCCGAAGCGATACTGGTGGCAATGGTAATACCTGCCGAAGGACCGTCTTTTGGCGTTGCTCCTTCAGGTACGTGGATATGGATGTTCCAGTTTTCAAAGATGCGGTAATCCACGCCCAGCAGGTCGATATGCGCCTTGATGTATTCCAGGGCGATGACAGCCGATTCCTTCATCACGTCTCCCAGGTTACCGGTCAGGGTAAGCTTGCCCTGTCTTCCCTTGCTCAGCGAGGTTTCGATAAAGAGAATCTCGCCGCCCACAGAGGTCCATGCAAGTCCTGTTACTACTCCTGCATAATCGTTGCCCTGATAGATGTCGCGGGTGAATGGGGCGGTGCCGAGAATCTCCTTCAGGTCTGCTGCGGTGATGGATGGCTTCTCCAATTCCTTGGAATAGGCGAGCTTGTAGGCCATCTTGCGCAGTCCCTTGTTGATCTGTTTCTTGAGCTGGCGCACACCGCTTTCTCGGGTGTAGTGCTCGATGATGCCCTCAATGGCTGCCTTGTTGAAGCTTACCTTCGGGGTGAATTTGTCGAGACCTGTATTCTCCAATTCCTTCGGAATCAGGTGGCGCTTGGCAATCTCTATCTTCTCCTCCGTAATGTAGCCACCTACTTCGATGAGCTCCATTCGGTCGAGCAAAGGACGTGGGATTGAGCTGATGTCATTGGCGGTTGCGATGAAGAGAACCTTAGAGAGGTCGTAATCCACATCCAGGTAATTGTCGTGGAAGGTGTTGTTCTGCTCTGGGTCGAGTACTTCAAGCAAGGCTGATGCTGGATCACCCTGGTGGTTGTTGGCTGAAACCTTGTCTATCTCGTCGAGAATGAAGACAGGGTTGCTGCTGCCTGCCTTGAGGATGTTCTTGACAATGCGGCCAGGCATGGCTCCGATATAAGTGCGGCGGTGACCGCGAATCTCGGCTTCATCGTGCAGACCGCCCAGAGACATTCTCACGTATTTGCGCTTCATGGCCTTGGCAATGCTCTTGCCCAGACTGGTCTTGCCGACTCCCGGAGGCCCATAGAGGCAGAGAATCGGACTCTGCATTCCACCCTTCAGGGATCTTACGGCAAGATATTCCAGGATGCGTTCCTTTACTTTCTCCATGCCGTAGTGGTCCTGGTTGAGAATCTTCTGGGCATGAGACAGGCTGAGGTCATCCTCGGTGTATTCGCCCCAAGGCAAATCTACCAGCGTCTGCAGATAGTTGAGCTGGATAGGGTAGTCTGGGCTCTGAGGATGGATGTTGTCGAGTTTGGCCAACTCTTTCTGAAAAACCTGCTGGGTTGCCTCGTTCCATTTCTTGGTCTTGGCTTTTTCGAGCAGCTCCTTCTTTTCCGGACTGCTTTCGCCTTCGCCCAGCTCTTCCTTGATGTTCTTGATCTGCTGCTTCAGGTAATATTCCTTCTGCTGCTCGTCGAGATCAAACTGCGTCTTGTTCCTGATTTCATTTTGCAGGTAGAGCAGTTTCTGCTCCTTGTGCAAGGCCTTGAGTGCCTCTATCAGTCGCTCTGACAGCTTCTCCTGTTCCAGCATCTTGATCTTGTCTTCTGCCGTAAAAGGAAGGGATGTGCAGATGAAGTTGCATTTCACGAAGCGATTGGTAATCTCATTGATCGCATAGACAGCCTCGTTGGGAATGTTCTCATTGTACTGAATGAATTTGATAGATTCCTCGAAGAAAGTTTGGGCCAATGCCTTGAACATAGGATCCTTGGCTTCCTTTTCGGTAGGCCAGGTCTCTGGCAGACTTTCTACATCTGCAAGATAGAATGGATCCTTATCTACTATCTTCTTCAGCTTGCATCGGCCTAAACCCTGCACGATGATGGTCTTCTGGTGCTCTTCGTTTGGCATGTTGATGACTCTCATCAGCTTGGCAAATGTTCCGGTTTCGTACAAGTCTTCCTGATTAGGTGAGTCTATGTCCGCATGCTTCTGGCAAAAGATGCAGAATACTGTTTCTGGATTTTGCTCCAGCATGTTTGCCAGCTCCTTGCTTTCCGCCCTGCCTATCAAGATAGGAGTAAGCACGGATGGAAAAACCACCAGGTCGCGAGTGCAGAGGGTAGGATAGATTCCTGCCTCCCTTTCTTGTATCAATACGGATGCATCGCCCTCAAAGTCGGCTATCATCTGGATTTGTGTATTCGAATTTCTGTTCATATTCTATTTGATAAACACTTTTTGGGGTGTATATGAATTTCTGTTCTATTTTGATAAACACTTTTTGGGGTGTATATTCTCTTGAATATATATTTATAGGGTGCAAAGTTAGTAATTTTTGCCGAGAATCCCATCGTTTTTTCCGAAAATCACCTCTTTATTAGATATTATTATTAATATAAGCAAGAAGACTGTAATAAAATGCTGATTTTTGCGTTACTATCTTAAAAGTAAAACTATGACAGGATTTAAATTCAAACAATTTGAGATTCATCAGGAGCGTTGCGCCATGAAGGTGGGAACGGATGGTGTGCTGCTGGGGGCATGGGCACCTGGCGGTAAACGCATTTTGGATGTCGGGTCGGGTACCGGACTCATTTCGCTGATGATGGCGCAGCGCTTCCCTGAGGCGCAGGTGCGGGGTATTGATATGGATGGAGAGGCTTGTGAGGAGGCTGCTGAGAATGTGGCTGCAAGTCCTTTTGCCGATCGTGTCGAAATAGAGTGCTGCCGATTGCAGGACTATCATTCTGCGGAGTCTTTTGATGCAATCGTAAGCAATCCTCCTTTTTTCTTGAATAGCCTAAAAAATCCAGACAGTAAACGTACGATGGCCCGCCATGCGGATAGCTTGCCTTTCAGAGATCTTTTCAGGGGAGCAAAAATGTTACTGAGTGATGATGGCGTCTTTTCCGTGATTGTTCCTTCTGAGGTTCTTGAGGTGATTGTGTCAGAAGCTTGTATGCTAGGATTTTATCTTATCAGGCAGTGTGGCGTTAAGACAGTGGAGCGCAAACAGCCTAAACGCTATCTTCTGTCGTTCGCAAAGCATCGGTATAATGGTATGGAAAATACTATAAAAACAATGACCGATTCCGAGGGGAACCGGTCAGAATGGTATGCGAAAATTACAGAAGAATTTTATGTCAGGTAGGGGCTAGAGATTCAGCTTTCTCTGTACGAGCTTACTGATGGCTCCTACTCGTTTGCTTTGGCGCTGGATGTCTTTGTGAATGTCATCGCGTACAACATTGATGTCGTTGAAGAAATCGGCAAAGGCTGATTGGATGACGTTCGGCTTGCGCACACTCTTGTCTGCAAACGGATTTACAATCATCTTGATGCCTTTTTCTTCCATGTGCACATCTATGTCGGCGCCGGTCATCACAGGGTCGCCATCATAATGGATGACACCCGGCTTGCTGCGGGTGATGTGGAGCTTCTTGCACCGGAAAGACTTGATCTTCGAGTTTTTGTCGAGGGTCTTGTTGAACATGTCGAAACTAACCTGTGAAGCTTCGATGACATCAAACGGTTCCATGATGACCACATCCATCAATCCATCGCTCATAGATGCCTGTGGGGCAATATAGGCGTTGTTGCCGTATTGGGAAGCGTTGGCACATGAGATGAGAAACGCTTTATATTGTTTTGTTCCAGTCTCATCTTCCAGAGTATATGTTTCAGGCTCATATTTCAAGCCTTCTCTCAGAATGTTTTCTGCATAGCTGATTGGCCCACGCTTTCCGCTTTCTGCAAACTTCATGCTGACAAAGGCATCGAAGCCCATTCCGCAAGTGCAGAAGAATGGGTATTCGTTGATGACTCCGTAGTCAAGGTCGTGTATTTTGCATGCGTTGATGATCTCAATGCTCTTCTTCAAGTTCATTGGCAACAACAGGTGGCGCGCCAGGCCGTTTCCTGAGCCGCAAGGCAGAATGCCTAATGCTGAGTCGGAATGGACGAGGGAACGGGCTACCTCGTTCACAGTGCCATCGCCACCTATAGCCACCACGATGTCTGCGTGGCTGTCTCTGGCTTCGGCTGCCAGTTCTGAGGCGTGTCCTGGTCTTTCAGTCATTTTTATCTCGTACTCGAACTGCTCCTTGTCCAAAGTAGAATCTATCAAACTGGGAACCGCTGCTTTGCTGCTGGTTCCAGAAATCGGGTTCATGATGAAAACTATCTTTTTTTTCATATCTTAGTCAAGAAATTGTATTTTTAAACTGCAAAAGTAATAAAAATCCCTAAAATGGCAAGAAATATCTACTAAAAAAAGCATAAAAGTAAACTTTCTTAGGAAAAAAGCGGTTTTATTAGTCTTTTTTTGTATCTTTGCACCCTGAAACTAGAAAATAAATTAAAATAGAAATAAAGTACACCTATTATAATGGGACAATTACAAGAAAGATACAAGAATTATCGTGTACCTCAGAAGTATATGGAAGCCGGTGTGTATCCATACTTCCGTGAGATCACAAGTAAGCAGATGACAGAGGTAACTGACATCGATGGTCATAAGATCCTGATGTTCGGTTCTAATGCTTACCAGGGTTTGACTAATGATCAGCGAGTTATCGATGCAGCTAAGGCTGCTCTCGACAAGTACGGCTCAGGCTGTGCTGGTAGCCGCTTCCTCAATGGTACACTCGATTTGCATGTGCAGCTCGAAAAAGAGCTTGCTGAGTTTATGGGCAAGGATGAGACATTGTGCTTCTCTACTGGTTTCTCTGTAAACCAGGGCGTGTTGGCATGTGTTGTAGGCCGCGGTGATTATATCATCTGTGACGACCGTGACCACGCCAGTATCGTAGATGGCCGTCGTCTTTCATTCGCTACCCAGCTTCACTACAAGCACAACGATATGGAAGATTTGGAGCGCGTGCTCTCTAAGCTTCCTGAGGATGCAGTCAAGCTCATCGTTGTGGATGGCGTGTTCTCTATGGAGGGCGATTTGGCTAACTTGCCAGAGATCGTGAAGTTGAAGCATAAGTACAACTGCTCTATCATGGTAGATGAGGCTCATGGCCTTGGCGTGTTTGGTAAGCAGGGACGTGGTGTCTGCGATCATTTCGGCTTGACAGATGAGGTGGATCTTATCATGGGTACCTTCTCTAAGAGTCTGGCATCTATCGGTGGTTTCATCGCTTCTGATAAGGATACTATCAATTTCCTCCGTCACAACTGCCGTACTTACATCTTCAGTGCATCTAACACTCCAGCTGCAACTGCTGCTGCTCTCGAGGCTCTCCATATCATCCAGAAGGAGCCAGAGCGTTTTGAGAATCTTTGGGATGTTACCAACTATGCTTTGAAGCGTTTCCGTGAGGAAGGTTTCGAGATTGGTGAGACTGAGAGTCCTATCATTCCTCTCTATGTTCGTGATGCAGAGAAGACATTCGTTGTTACCAAGCTGGCTTATGATGCAGGTGTGTTTATCAATCCTGTTATCCCACCTGCATGTGCTCCTCAGGACACATTGGTGCGTTTTGCTCTTATGGCTACTCATACAAGAGAGCAGGTAGAGAAGGCTGTTGAGATCTTGAAGAAGATTTTCGTAGAGGAAGGCATCATCAAGGCGTAATGGCAAAACAATGCGGTTGCTGAAAAATCATCAATCGTCATATATAATAAGGTATAAAGGGGCAAATTCTTCGGAAGTTGCCCTTTTTTTAGGAAAAAACGGAATAAATGCATATTTTTACAAAAAAAAGTTGCTGAAAAATTTGGTGGAATAAGAAAAATGTTGTACCTTTGCACCCGCAATTCAGAAATGATGCTTACTGCAAAGAAGTAATTTCATTGTGAGAAGAAAGCGGGGTGTAGCGCAGCCCGGTAGCGCTCCTGTTTTGGGAACAGGTGGTCGCA
>OGHN01000957.1_pt1 | contig 13345 bp, 10 predicted proteins | sample 1571511 | NCBI WGS metagenome assembly OGHN01 (sample SAMEA2582024, study PRJEB24529) | metagenome | biome: Human gut stool | place: China | collected 2011 | reverse complement strand
TCGGCTTGTAACGGAGGTGATGGTGTGGGACGTATCTACGGTGTCACGTTCATCGACCATAACAGGCGGGAAGTATTTAACGGTTCGCGCATGGGCAAGGAATTTTCCGCTAACATTTACAATGAACTTTTCAAATGGTGGGACGGTATACCTGCCACAGAACGTTCCGCACATACCGGCACCGAACTATGGCAGCACCATTCGCACAAGGCGGAACCGGGAAGCGCATTGGAACAGGCGGCAGGCATATTCTCCATAGAAACCAATCCGGTGGATTACGAGGAGGAAGCCCTTGCACGCCGGATGAAGAAAAGGAGAAAAGCGAAACGAAAGTCCCGCGGTATTTAAGGAAAACTGATTATTACCCCCATTTACACATAAGTATTATGCAACAGGAAGACGATTTGAGAGCACTCGCCAAAATAATGGAATTCGGAAGGGCGGTGAGCATTTTTCTTTTGGTAGTACACGTATACGTGTATTGTTATCCGAGCATTGCCAGTTGGAATTTAAATCTGGAAGTGATAGACAAAATAATTATGAACTTCAACAATACAACCGGGATCTTCAATTGCGTCCTATGGAGCAAACTGGCAGCTATCCTGCTGTTGGCCGTCTCGTGTCTGGGAACAAAAGGTGTCAAGGGCGAGAAGATCACCCGGCACAAAATCCATGCAGCACTCTTCGCAGGATGCATCCTTTTCTTTCCCAACTGGTGGATATTGGATTTGCCCATGCCCCATGCGGCTGTCACCGCACTTTATGTATTCACATTGGTGTCCGGCTACCTTTGCCTGCTGATGGCAGGATTGTGGATGAGCCGTCTATACAGGCACAACCTGATGGAGGACGTGTTCAATCTCGAAAACGAGTCTTTCCAACAGGAAACCCGGTTGATGGAAAATGAATACTCGGTCAACCTGCCGACAAAGTTTCAGTATCAGGGGAAACTCAATGACGGATGGATAAATGTGGTGAATCCCTTCCGCGCAACTATCGTGCTTGGTACACCCGGTTCGGGCAAATCATACGCAGTGGTAAATAACTACATACGCCAGATGATTTCAAAGGGATACAGTTGTTACATTTACGATTACAAGTTTGACGATTTATCCATAATTGCATATAACACATTGTTAAACAATATGGATAAATACAAGATAAAGCCAAAATTCTATGTCATTAATTTCGATGACCCGCGTAGATCACACAGATGTAACCCTATCAATCCGGAGTTCATGACGGACATCTCGGATGCATATGAAGCAAGCTACACAATCATGCTAAATTTGAACAAAACGTGGATTGAGAAACAGGGGGATTTCTTTGTGGAATCACCCATCATTCTTCTGGCGGCAATTATCTGGTATCTAAAAATTTACAAAGACGGAAAGTTTTGCACCTTCCCGCATGCGATCGAACTGCTGAATAAACGCTATGCTGATCTCTTTGTCATACTAACCTCATATCCCGCACTTGAGAACTACCTGTCACCTTTCATGGATGCCTGGCGCGGTGGAGCGCAGGATCAGTTGCAGGGCCAGATTGCATCGGCAAAAATTCCTCTTTCACGTATGATCTCCCCGCAACTCTATTGGATCATGTCGGGAGATGATTTTACACTGGACATAAACAATCCCCAAGAACCCAAAGTGCTGTGCATAGGCAATAATCCGGACCGCCAAAATATCTATTCCGCAGCCCTCGGCCTCTACAACAGTCGCATCGTCCGTCTTATCAACAAAAAAGGCAAACTCAAATCCAGCATTATCATCGACGAGCTTCCGACGATCTACTTTCGCGGCTTGGATAACCTTATTGCCACGGCCCGAAGCAATAAAGTCGCTGTGTGCCTCGGACTGCAAGACTTTTCGCAGCTTACCCGCGATTACGGGGACAAAGAGTCCAAAGTCATTCAAAATACCGTCGGAAATATTTTCTGTGGACAGGTCGTAGGAGAAACCGCCAAAACCATCTCAGAACGTTTCGGTAAAATCCTCCAGCGACGTGAATCCATGTCAATCTCCCCGGAACAAAAATCCACGTCGATCAACACGCAACTCGACAGTCTGATTCCTCCCTCCAAGATTTCAAACCTCAGTCAAGGCATGTTCGTCGGATCAGTCTGTGATAATTTCGATGAGAAAATCGACCAGAAAATATTCCATGCCCAGATTGTCGTTGACAACGACGCCGTAGCACGCGAGACTGCCGCTTATGTCCCGATTCCGGATATAACAATCTTTCAGGATGAGAACGGAAATGACTGCATGGAAACACAAGTCGAGGATAATTACCAACGCATCCGTTCCGAGGTCAACCAAATAATCAAGGATGAGATGGAACGCATCAAAAACGACCCCAAACTCCGGCATCTTATTCCCCAGCCCAAACAGCCTGCAGGCGGAAAATAAACCGGATCGCTCCTTGGTCCATAGTGTCAGGAACGGACTGCGAGCGCCAACGGGTGACACGGAGAACAATCTAATAATCAGCAATATATCTTCGCATCATAGGACCACTAAACCTTATATTTTTTAATTATGGCAAAAAAAGAAAAACAAACAGAACCGGCGGAAAAAACGATGCCCGTTCGCCCTGATCCCAACAAGGAAACCATCCTGCTACGCTATCCTCTGGATGGCAGCGTCAAAGTCGTCAGCGCCCTCAAGGACGAGAAGGGCTCGCCGAGTTTAATCTGGGTTGAACCTTCCGGGAAAAACCAGCCTCGTTTTTACGAGTGCAACAACTGCCGCGAAGTCGCCAATTTCTTCGACATGGAGTACCGTCGGGCGTTCGCCGAAAACCGCGACAGGAAAACCATTCCTGAACTCTACAAAGTTCCCTTCGACAAAGTAGGGCTGATCGGCGAGGAACTTCGCAAGCTCTCCGACGATCCCCAAAACGCCGTGATTCTTGAAACCGTCAAGAAGTACCGGACCTACACGGCACAGCTCAACCGGATCACCTTCGACATCGCCCGTATGCCGATCGCGGAACTGGCCGCCGAGGGCTTCGACATCGAACAAATGAAAAAGGACGGAGCCTTCAAACTGCTGGAAGTCGGCAGACAGACCAAATTATACCCGGTCAAAGCGGTGCAAACCGGACATATCACCAAGGAGAGTACCTATTCTCTGCACTGTTTTTTCGACCAAAACGGGGAAATCGGCTTCAAGGCTCAATCTGCTCTTTCCGAACCTGAATACCGAACGGACGAACGTCTGCGAAGGGAACTGACGAAACAAGACATCAACGATCTTCGCGCGAAGAAGACCCTGAACCGTCTGATGCAGCATGACGGAGAGTATTGCTTTGTCGGCTTCAACAAAGATACTCAGCGCATGATCTATGTTCCCTGCAAAGATGTCAGAATTCCGGATTACATCTTCGGGCAATTCATCGGCCCTTCGCGGAAACAAGAATTCGAACGCGGCGGCAGTGTGCTGCTGGAAAACTGTAATTACTCCGGCAACGACAACCATTTCTCCGGTCATGCGCATTTCGATGTTCACCGCAGGGATTACGTCGTAGACGACCCGCATTACGAACGTCCTTATCTCCCGGAACATATCAGGACCCAAATGCCGAAAGAAGAGGTCGATAAATATTTCGCCGGCGAAGTAATGAAAGGCTACCGTTACAAAGGACGGGACGGAAGGCCATTCACCCAAGATTTCAGACTTAACACTGAGACCAATGCCTGCGAGTTCATCGACTATCAGAAACAGGCAGCAAGCCTACAGCAGACTCAGACGCAGGGACCGATCAGTGATCCTCCCGAATCGATGGAGCCGCAGGAAGCCCCCTATATGGCGCCTCACATCCCCGAAGAAGGACAGGACCGGAGTCAGGGCCCAAGGATGTAAACCAAAGCCGGTCACAGCCGGCGAATTCTTCAAGGCATGAAACGAAACCAATTAACAGACCCTCTCTATTACCGGAACCGACTTGAAGAGTTCATCCGGGAGAGACACCCCCGGCTCATCCATGCTTATAAACTCATCGGCACACGCAGTAATCTTGCGGCCCAGACTTACAAGGAAGCTATTGAATCCGGTGAAAGCCCTCTTGCGGCTTCAGCCCGTGCCGATACAGTCCTTTATGAAGATCTGATCTTCTCCCGCTTCGACACGCTGCGATGTATTCTGGCAACTGAATTCCCGATGATTCCCGCCCATCGGCAACGTTCGCTCGCCTTAACGCTGGAAACGTATTGCGAAGATGTCTTCGCAAGATATAACCTCGATGATGGCATGGTAGCCCGCAGCGAATATAATCACTTGATTGTTGAGCTGACAAACACACTTCGAATCTATTTTCAACAAAACAACATTTACACGCCACGGCGGGGACGCCCGGCAAACCAACGATAAAAATTACAACTGTCACAACAGAAAAAACACTATTAACAATGAAAAAAATGTTTATCGCGGCGCTGACCGCACTCGCTCTGTATTCCTGCGACAAAGACGAACCCGCAACCGGAACACCGGACCCCAAGCCCGATACCCACGGAGCAACCGTAACCATGACGTTCACCGACGAAACCCCGACCCGTGCGTTCTTTGCCGAAGCCGCGGCCGCCGAAGCGTGGGAGAAATCCCTGTCCTCGCTCTCCGTGTACGTGTTCAACGCCAAAGGCGACCTGATCGTGCTGCGCAATTTCACAGCATCCGAACTCACGGCCCGCTCCGCAACGTTCGCCCTGCCGCATGCCACGGCCGGTACGACCTGCGACTTTTATGCCGTCGCTAATCTGTCGCTGTCGGGCATTGCCACGAAATCCGCGCTGCTCGCCAAACTGGAGACCGCCGCCGCCGACTACAACGGCACGTTCGCCGAAGTTTCGACCAAAGCCAAGCGCAGCGGGGGCTTCGTAATGACTGCCGGAGTGAGCAAAGCCGTTGCTGACGGCTCCACGACATCCGTGCCCCTGACACTCAAACGTACCGTCGCCAAAGTCGCCGTGCAGACATCCATCGACCCGGCGTTCGCCAGCAAGTATTCCGGGACCCTGACCGTAACGGGTACGAAGCTGCTGCGGGCCGCCAGCCAGACGCCGATCATTGCCCCGGCCACGCCGACACCCGGAGCCATGAGCTTTACCCACACACAGACTGCGACAGCAACATCCGGGAAGTATAACAACCTCTTTTACCTCTTCGAGAACGGCCCCCTCGCCGAAGCAAGCCGCGTAGCGCTGGAGATCACCGCGACATACGACGCCGACGGGAACGCATCCACGACCGCCGACCGCATGGAGGTAGTTTATACCGTACCGCTGACAGGCAAGACCGGGGGCGAGATCGCACGCAACGGCTACTACCGTATCGCAGCTAACCTCACGGGCCTCGTGGGGCAGGATTGCCAAGTCTCCGTGTCGGTCGCCGAGTGGGAAAGCCCGATCACGCAGTCCGTCGATCTGGGAGCATAACCGAATTATTCACCAACACCGCCCGCACCTTTCGGGGCGCGGGCGGTTTAAACAATCACAGATGAAATATTTACTGTTCGCATTGCTTTCCCTTTCGATCTGGTTTACAGGCTGCATACACGATAAAACAGCCGCGGATGCGCCGATAAAAAACGTGTCCGTAGAGGTGGGCATTACGGCCCGACCCGCAGACCGCATTACCCGCGCCACCGACGAAACGCAGATTAAAGACCTGAACGTATATCTGTTCGGGAAAAGCAACACATTCAAACTTCACATTTATACGCAGTCGCCGCTCTTGCAATTCGAATGTCCCGTCGGAGAATACGACCTTTACATTGCCGCGAACCTCCATGCGGATATGGCAGACTTATCCCCGGCAGAACTCGAAGCCTGTTCCATAGCTTCCAGACCCGCGTATGACGATCTGCCGATGTCGGCGAAGACAACCGTAACGATTGCAGCTTCGGCGCAGGGAGAGGTGGTTACGCTCCCGACTATTGAGGTCCGGCGTTGCGTGGCGAAGATCGCCTATAATATTCGTGTCGCCAATACTGCAGGGGACATCAAACTTCAATCCGTGCGGCTGATGAGTATTCCCCGCACCTCGCTGCTGTTCACCTCCGCCCGGCCCTCCGAAAACAAGGCCGATTATACTTCCGGATTCTACTCGGAAATCCCGGCCGCCGGGGGCGCGGCATTTTCGGGCGTATGCTATATCTTCGAGAATAGGCAGGGCCGCGTTCCGGGCATTACTTCGCAAGCCGACAAAAGCGCCCGGAACGCCCCCAAAAACGCATCCTATTTGCTGGTGCGGGCGGTTCGGGGTGGGAAAGTACTGTCATATTCTATCTATTTTGGAGAAAATAATACTGATAATTTCGACATAGGGCGTAACACAATCCAGACATTCAATATCACCATCAATGGGGACAACGAAGTAGATACCCGCATCAGCAGCTACACCCTTAACGTGTACGACACGTATGCCGGCAATATGATCGGCGGCTATTGCCTCAATGATCAATATGGAGAATTGTTAATCGAGGTGGATGGTAACCCCGCACCTCTGACGCTTTGCGGGCGGATAACGGCTTCGGGGGACACGGGGCATATTCTCGTGAACGATACTCCCATCGGTTCCGGGCGTGACCTGGAGCTAACGGACCAGCCGGGATTGAACGAATATTATTTGCATTACGACAAACCCGTATATACGTCTGCCGATTCACAATTCTCCTACACCGTGACAATCGAGGACGACGGCGGCTATGCGCAGTCTTTCAAATTTGAACGGCGCTTTGCCAACAAACTCGACGTTATAGTCGATACCCCTGACAATGGCAAAGGCAAGGTGAAAGTTTCCGACGCGCTGTATTCCGTACAGGTCACCGGAGTGCGTGACCATATTGCAATGTGTTACGAAATGGGCTGCACGCTGGTAGCACTGCCCGCGGCAGGTTATCGGTTCGAGGGATGGTACTCCACGGATGGTTATAAGACGCGGCTTTCAATATCGACAACCTATTTCTATGTGCCGAAATCGGCCAACGCTGCTATCTATCCGAAATTCTCGCCTGCGACATCTCCGCTGGACAGCGACGGTACGGCAAATTGCTACATTGCACCCAAACTGAATACAGAATATTCCTTCGATGCAACCGTGCAGGGCAACGGCAAAAACACGAAGAATATTTGGGCCCTAAATCTTAACGGGATTTCCGCTCGTATGCTTTGGGAATCGGATAGCAAAGTTGTCGAAGATGTAATGTTTGCAGACAGCCGTATCTCTTTCTCGACGGGGACCGTGCGGGGAAACGCCGTGATAGGATTGTTCGACGTTACAGATAATTGCATTTGGTCGTGGCATATCTGGTCCGTGGATTACGACCCGGCATCGACAGCACAGACCTATGTTTCCGGGGCCGTGTTCATGGATCGAAACCTCGGAGCGATCACTACCGATTGCACACAGCCCGCATCCCGCGGGCTGTATTACCAATGGGGCCGCAAAGACCCGTTCATCCATCCGGCAAGCTGCAACAGCGATGAACGTGAAAGAGTGGTCTATACCGAAGGATTCGCATTTAATGTCAGCTATCCCCGGAATGCCGGAACTGAAAGCCCCTATGACGTAATGACCGTAGAGTGGTCGATTGCCCACCCGACAACCTTTATGAGCGATGCCATGTACGAAGATTGGGAAGAATGGGCATCTGTTGTGGATTGGCTTTACAATCATCATCCGAATCTTTGGGGTAACGTCACGACAAGCAACAACAATATCAGCAAGGTAAGCTACAAATCTATCTATGACCCGTGCCCCGTTGGTTGGAAAGTTCCCAGCCCCGAAGATTTTGCCGGAATCGAGCGGGTAAGTCAGTCGTCGCCCTATTATGAAACGATTCATTACAATGGTAATCGTACCACGAATATTCCTATCGGTGGGACTTTCGTTGAAACTCGCTTTATGAATAACGGACAGCTCGGACGACTTTATACCAATGCGCCCTACTATATGTTCTGGGGAACGTCATCCTGTCGGTATGGCGATATTTCCTGCACCTCGATTATTTTCTCGACGGGTTCCGTACCCTCGTTTATCGACACTTCTGATTACTATCGTTACGCCGCAAATCCCATACGGTGCATCAGAGAATAAAAAGCCATGAAGAAAAGACACATCATCATTTTATCGCTTTGCCTGCTGGCTTTTTGGGGCAAACCCCAGTTGGCCGCAGCGCAGTTTTTCAGCGCCAAAGTAAACGCATTGGCCGCACTCACCGCAACGGTGAACGTAGGAGTGGATGCCGCCGTCGCGGACAAGTGGACGCTCGACGTTTCCGCCTACTGGAATCCCATAAACTCCGATTCGTTCAGTTGTCGGCTATATGCCGCGCAGATCGGCACGAAACGCTGGCTTTACGAAGCGTTCGTGGGCCATTTCATCGGCGGCCAGCTAACCTATGGAAATTACCTGTACGGCGGTTCCCGACGCTACTACAAAGGCGGCATGGCCGGGCTGGGATTCAGCTATGGTTATGCTTGGCTGCTCTCAAAGCGATGGAACGTCACAGCCGAAATCGGCATCGGGGTCTTTTACATGAAAGACACCCGCCGCGACCGCATCCCGCCCGAATACGAATCCATCTTCATACACCACTACAAGCGGTGGGTTGTAGGCCCCTCGCGGGCGGAGATCAGTTTTAACTACTTATTCTAACAGCAGCATGAAAAAACTTATTTATACCGTCGTCTGCATGATGCTTTTTTGCTGCGCCTGCTCGGATTCGGACATAGAGCTTAACCCGGCGACGCAGGCCAAACAGCAGCTTGCAATGACGTTCCGCTGCGGGGCCATGTCCCCGACACGCGCCGCGACGGACGACACCCGCATTGACGACATTAACCTGTACTTGTTTCCTGCGAACGGCGACCCGGCCCGACACCTCTATATTGCTCCGGTGCGCCCCGTCGTACTGGAACTGCCCAAAGGCGACTACACGCTGTATGCCATTGCCAACCTCGGACACGACGCAGGCGAGCGGACGCAGGATTTCGTTCGTACGCTGCACGTCGAACGGGATCCTGCGGTCCTCGCGGATGCTCCCTTTCCCATGTCCGCGCAGCAGTCCGTCACCGTGCGCGGTGACACGCAGATCGCCGTATCGCTCATTCGCGCCGTGGCAAAGGTCAATTTCAGCTACACCGTGGCCGCGGATTTCGCAAAGTCTTTCCGCGTGAAGTTTATACAGCTTCGCAGCGTTCCCCGTTCTGCTACTCTTTTCGGCTCCAGCCGCGCCGAGAGCAGCGAAGCCGTTGCCGACATGCCGCCCATAGAAACGTCGGCCACGACCTATGCCGCAACCTACTATTTATTGGAGAACAGGCAGGGAGAGGTTGCAGGTATCGGTTACCAGCAGCAGAAAGACCAAACCCGCGCTCCGGAACATGCCACCTACATAGCCATAGCGGGCGAAGCCGACGGAACGCAGGTTGTGTACCGCATTTACCTCGGCGCGAACAACACGACGGATTTTAATGTCGGCCGCAACCGGGTTTACAACATCGACGCCCGCATCCTCGGCATGAACACCGTGGACTGGCGGGTATCGACGGCAGAACTCACCGTCACGCCATTTGCCGGGAACCATGCGCCGGGGGAACTTGCAACAACCGAACTGCGGCTTACATCCACGAACGACACCGAAAATGTCTATTACTTGTCCTATCATATCGACGCCGGGACGGGGATAGTCGCCATCGACGGTGTGGAACGGAACCCCGACACACCTTATCCGCTCTTTTCGGGCAACGGAACCGTAACGGCTGACATCAGCTATACGCAGGCAGAGCCGGGCGACGTGCGGCTCCGCCTGACGGTTACGGACAAATACGGATTCAGCATGGAGCGCGTGCTGACAACAGGATTCAAGAACCCGGAGCTGACGATAACCTATACCCAGCAGGGAAATGAACTGACGGTTTATGACCGGGCATATATCGACTATACCGTGTCACAACCCGGTTACTCCGGGAACTACACCGTAAAAGTGGAAGGTGTTCCGTCCGTGTACTATGGTCGCTATGGTTCCGACGTTCCTCTGACAACATTCACCCAATACGGGAACGGCAGTTATACGTTGCGTGTAAAACCGAATATGGTCGGTCCCAATCCCCTGAAAATTACCGTCACGGACGCCGACGGCCACAGCGCGGAGATCATCACATCGGTAATGGGTATTAAGGCCACCGCCGACCTCAAACCGACATTCAGCACATCATCGGGTCTGCTCTATGTTACCGTGGAATCTTCGCAGCCCGTAGTGGACGACCTGACCGTGAAAGTGACTGCCAATGCGGATATATATTCTTTCGGCGGGACCGTGACAAAGAAGCAGTATATCGTAACGGTGAAGATCGAAGCCGACCACACGACAGGAAAAGGGTCTGTATCATTGAGCGGATTAGGGAGTTATGCAACGTTCACGGTGGCATCCTACACCGCAGAATTTAAGCGCACATCGGATAACGGATTGGTCGAATATAAATTGCAGTAGAAAATGAAAAGGATAATGAAAACTATTGCCGTATGCTTGGCCGCGTTGCTTTGCGGCTGTTCGATAACCGGGCATCTGGAACGTCGCCAATACCGCGCGGACGTGCTGCACGTCAGCCGCGAACAGTACGAACGCGAGCAGCAGACCTACCAGCCACCCGCGTTGAAGATCGAGCGCGATAGTAACCGATTTTACCTCGTGCCGACAGAGGTGCAGGAGAACGGCGAACGCATCATGGCGATGCAGATACAGGAGGTGACGATCCGCGCCACAACCCGAACGCTCCCGGAACGACTGGGGAAAGTTACAATCGACTTTGTAATTGACATGCCCCGGCAATTACAGGGTACATGCCGCAGCATCGCGGTAATTCCCTATCTGCATAAATACGGAGAAGCACATCCCCTGCAAGACATTACCATCCGCGGAGGACTGTTCTCCCGTGTTCAGGACCGCGATTATTGGCAATACAACAAATACCTGCACGTATTCAACCCCTCGGAAATCGGAGCCGAAAGAGCTTTCGCCCGCTTTGTAAAATATCCCTACAGCGAAGGCTCACGACTGGACAGCATCGTTCAACATCCGGGGCATATCTCATACTACTATTCGCAGGAAGTACCTACGGATGAAACCTCGAAAACGATGCTTGTCACCTTACAGGGCTGGGTTATGGCACTCGACGAGAGTTACTACAAACTGCCCCCTTCCGATACGCTGACCTACCATGTGTCATCAATGCTATCCTTTGCCGATACAACCACCCGCTATAAAATCAAAATAATCGAAAAATACGCCACGGTTCAAGACAGAAACTACATCCAATTCCGCCTGAACGATACGCACGTTCTCGACTCCCTCGGCCGGAACGCCGCCGAACTTGACAAGATCAGGACACGTATGGCCGGGTTGATCGGCCAGCGGGAATTTTTCGTGGACAGCATCGTGCTGACCGCTTCGGCCTCCCCAGAAGGCCGTTATGCCCGCAACAGCACTTTGGCGCAGGGCAGAGCCCATGCCCTCAAAGGCTACCTGCGCAAATGTATCGGCCCCCAAGTCGATACACTTATGCAGATACGGTGGATCGCAGAAGACTGGCACGAGCTGACAACCCGTATCCGCAGCGACGAGAACCTACAGCACCGCGCCGAAATACTGAAGTTGATCGACACCGACTCCGATCCCGACCGCCGGGAGCGGACAATACGTGAACTATATCCGCAGGATTACCAATACCTCAAAGAATCGGTTTATCCCTCATTGCGTGCTGTGACGATGCGCTACGACCTGCGGCGTGTCGGGATGGTAAAAGACACCATACACACCCGAGAAGTCGATACCGCCTATATGCGGGGCATAAACCTGCTACAAAAAAGAAAATATGCAAAGGCGCTATATATCCTCAATGACTATCGGGACCGCAACACCGTGATAACGCTCCTTTCGCTGGGATATGACGCTCAGGCGTTGGAAATGCTGAACGGACTGGAGCGTTCGCATACAACCGAATACCTCAAAGCCGTTGCATGCGCCCGGCTGGGCCGCAAAACCGAAGGCCGGGAACATTTCCTGAAAGCCTGCGAATTGGACGAACGAATGCTCTTCCGTGGAAATCTGGACCCGGAAATAGCTGAACTTTTAAAAAACTAAGAACCATGAAAAAACTCATAAGCATCATAATCGTGCTTCTGGCTCTGGTAAGCCTGACGCACTGCAAACTGGCGGAAGTTGAAGCGATCGAAGAAATCCCATGCCCGGAGATCGGCATCGATTCGATCATTATTCCGCCGTGGGACATGGAAACAGAACAGGAGATATATCCTTTTATCGAAAACCAGTAAATACATTCGCAATGGACCTTTTTGATAAAGAATCCGGCAGCTTATATCTGACCTACGACAGGTTCCACAACATCCTTCATGCAAGTCGGGAAGGAGAGGGAACAGATGGCTTTCTCCGACATATTCACGACGATGTTTCTCTTATTCTCCAAGAAGGACATGATCCTAATGTCTGGTTTACCTATTTCGAATTCCCGGACAAACGGGATATTCCCAATTTGGCGCTTAAAGACATGTCACTTTTCTTCGAGAAAACAACACGTGCCGCAGAACGCTCCAATGCCCGCTGCCGCTATACGGTCAATGCCGCCGATGTCATCTATTGCTTCAAAAACGGCATTGTTCCCTTAACCCCTCAAGCGGAAAAAAGCGTGTTGTGCCAACAGGAAAACTACCCCCTGCCCACAGACGGCTTCGGGAACAATACCCCGCAAACGAATGTCGCATTACCTGAATACCGCTCCTATATGGCTGTTGAAACCGAAAAAGGAGTCGTGCTGTTTACAAATACCTCGGAAGGTCTGCGACAACGCAAAGCCTATGAAAAATACCTCGAACTAAACTTCTTCAATCCGTCACAACCGGGCGGCAAATTCCGGTATTGGGAAATCATTGCCAGTCCGTTCGACCTGAAAGACAAAGTAGATTGCCTCTCAAACCTCAATTCGCAGAGCAAAGATGATTTATTCCACGAGGCTTATGTCGATCCTGCCATCCTCAAACAAGGGCATTCGATACGCGAATTCGACCTCACCCAGAGTTTTGAGAACTATACCATTTTCTGCAAACGTACCGATCCGAATAAAACGCCCTATAAAGACTTGGGCGACATGACGCTCAAAGAACTTTATCAATTTTTCACATCCATGCTTCGGGGTAAAGAAAAGGGAGTAGTTTGTACGGAAAGTTTGGGATTTCCGAGCAATCCGCAGAACAAAACCTTCAAAATAAAGCGCTAATGGAATCTGAATTTAAAAAGGACTTGAATCCTGCGCCGAAATCCAAAC
>OGHN01000952.1_pt1 | contig 13376 bp, 10 predicted proteins | sample 1571511 | NCBI WGS metagenome assembly OGHN01 (sample SAMEA2582024, study PRJEB24529) | metagenome | biome: Human gut stool | place: China | collected 2011 | reverse complement strand
AATTGATACATGTGAATTAAAGATTGCATCATATCAGTCGGTTATATCGATAAAAGATGATCTTTGTTTCTTCTTATCACGTAACAAAGTGATGGTTGTACTTGATGAAGCGCATAAAATAAAAAACACTCAAGGAGCAATAACCGCTGCATCTACTATGGAGTTGGCAAAACTTGCTACGTCCCGAGTTGTCCTTACCGGTACACCCGCTCCCAATGGCTATGAAGACTTGTATAATCTGTTCAAATTTATCTGGCCAGACAGAGATATTATCTCATATAATGTTGCACAGCTTTCTAATATGTCAGCCAATTCGGATGATAACCGAATACCGGATTTGATTGAGAGAATATCACCTTTCTTCATTCGGATAAAGAAGAGCGACTTAAACATTCCTCCTGCAACTTATAAGGAAATACCGGTTCCTATGTCTGATACTCAGAGGATTGTTTATGATACGATAGAGAACAAACTTATGCAATCTTTTGATGAAGACAATGATTCTCCTTATCTGAAAAAAATTCGCCAAGCTAAAATGATTCGTCTCATGCAGGCTGCCACAAACCCAGAGCTATTAAGACACTCTTTTAATGGCGCATTTGATGAGGATGGAAATCCCATAGTAGAATCGAAAGAGGATAGCATCTTCATTAGCAATATCCTCCAATTTGTGAGTAATGAGATGCCAAATAAGTTTATTAAAGCTTGTGAGATTGTTAAAGATATCATTTCTCAAGGTGGAAAAGTGGTCATTTGGGCATCATTTATACGCAATATTGAGAAAATGAGTCAATGTTTAAGCGACATGGGAATTCCTTCTAAGTCTTTGTATGGGGTCACTCCTGTCGAAACCGCTGATGATGAGTTTGAAAGTCAGATGGAAACAAGAGAATTTATCGTGAGAGAATTCAATTCGGACAACTCGTCTTTTAATGTTATCATAGCAAACCCATCTGCTGTCGCTGAATCTATTTCTTTGCATAAGAAATGCCATAATGCAATATACCTAGAAAGATCTTTTAACGCAGCTCATTTCATCCAATCTAAAGATAGAATTCATCGATATGGGTTGCCTGAAGATACAATCACTACATATTACTATTTGATTTCAGAGAATTCAATTGATGAAACAATAAATTCCAGGCTTCAGTTAAAGGAGAAACGATTAAATCAAATAATGGAGAGTATGCCTATTCCTTTATTTGATAACAATTTGGAGGAAGGTGGAATTGATGATATAAAGGCTATTATTTACGATTATGCGCAAAGAGCTAAAAAGATATAGTTCCATTGGAAACAGAGCTGGTATACTACTTTTGTGTAGAAAGGTTCTTACTGGTAATATAGAAGACTTATCTTCCATTGGAGCTTCGTGTTCTTTTATAAATGGCATTGACCTAAACTTTAAATGTGGCATCATAGCTTTTGAGGAAATAAAACTCATTTCAATAGTTGATAACAAGTGTCAGGCTAAAGACATTTTGTATTCACATGAAGATGAAAATCTGTTTATAGCCCAATTATGCCGTTTCTGCATGAATGCTCTGATTGACATGGATTTGATAAATATAGAATATCTCAAATATAATGAGATAAAAAATGCCTTTCAAATTCCCATGTATGCATTTAGCATGGAGTGTTCCGTTTATAGAAATCTGCTTATAACATTTGGCGCATTAATTCCTGATGGAACTCTCTTTACTATTAATGAATGTTTTGAATCTGAGTTCTCAAAACGTGTTGCCCACAAACGCAAGATATCACAAGAGCAGTTATTGGCACAACTTGAAAAGGAACGCATCATAGGAGAAAAAGGAGAAGAATTTGTGATTTCGTATGAAAAGAAACGTTGTCCTTTTACCCTCCAACAGCAAAGCAAAATAAAGCAAATCTCCGTTATCGATGCATCTGCAGGCTTTGATATTCTTTCTTTAGATGATGAAATAAGTCAAGCCAAACGCTATATTGAAGTTAAGACATATTCTGGAAACGTACATTTCTATTGGTCATCAAATGAGATAGAAGCAGCCCAATTAAGAGCAGAAAAATATTTTCTTTATTTAGTAGACTATTCTCAAATAGAGAAAGATAATTATACACCTATAATAATTCAAAATCCATATTTTAATGTAAGAAATCTTTCTATTTGGGATATACGACCATCCTCATTCTTGATATCCACAAGCTGTTCTTCTGACCAATTGAGAGAAATCATTAAACCTATCCAGCATCAAAGCATTCCGTATACTCTTGATTGTAATGAGCCTTATATGATGGTTGCTGATTCCCCATTTGAAACCTTTAAATGGACAGATGTTAATCAAGAGATTATGCATGTCTTTGGCGACAATGGAACTATTTTAATTGGTGGTTATAAAAATAAAAGACAATTAGCATGGATATTGGAAACAGGCATCTATAATATCCGCCTTGGAAGAAGAGCAGGTTCCGTACTTGGTCAGAAAAAATGTGTTGAAGAGGCTGAGAACCTGATACTTTATAACATCTACAATCCTAAAATATTTCAAGTATACAATATAAATGGCCATTGTGAAAAGAAGAAAGAAGATATGATAGCTTTGAAATATCCAACTAGATGCCCAGGAAGTTTATATATGACTTTTGAAATAACAAGAAATGCTGCGCTTGAGACATATATGGACAAAAATATTATCAGCAATTTATTAGCAAACTTGGAGAATCATAAAAAAGGAACTCCTCTTTTTATCGAACCATAATTTTAAAATATATAACATATGCCCGACCATCTAACCAAAGAACAGATACATCGTAATATGTCTGCCATTCGTGCCAAGAACACGAAACCTGAATTATTGGTTCGGAAGTTCCTTTTTAACCGAGGCTTCCGCTATCGGATAAATCATCCGCGTCTTCCAGGGCATCCTGATTTGGTACTTCGCAAATACCGAACAGTCATTTTTGTGAATGGTTGCTTTTGGCATGGTCATGAAAACTGTAAATACTTTCATTTGCCCAAAACCAACATTGATTTTTGGTCAAATAAAATAGAAAGGAATAAAGAACGTGACAAAAAGGAACAATGCCAGCTTGCAGCTATGGGCTGGCATTGTATTACAGTTTGGGAGTGTCAACTAAAACCTAAAGCTCGCGAACAAACGCTTGAGTCATTAGCTTATACTTTAAATCATATTTTTCTTGAAGATAGAAAATTAAGAACCTACGAACAACCAAATACAACAGATTCACTTATGGCAGCAGAACCTGAAGCTGTTTATGAAAGGAAAAGTCAAGAATAAGAGCAGCAATTTATTACATCCAAAGGCACTATATCAATGACTATTCCAGATTTTCCGTTAGTCTTATTCCTGCTTTTTCTATCAAATGTTGATGCTGCTCCTTCACCGCCCGATACATGGAATAATGTGCAAAGGATTCTTCCTTATATTTCAGACTACTAACAGAAGCAGCAACAGCCCACATCAAAATAATGGCTACAATAGCCACAACATATCGAAGTTTTATATGATGTCCCCGTATAAACATCCCATTGATATTGGGTGGAATAACGGTTATTGGATGTTTCAGTTCATTAATTTTTGCAAGTATTTCATCCTGCCGTTTTAATATGTTTTCTGTATTAGCCTCAATAGTCATGCGATTGAGATTGTAATCACAAACGTGGCTATATATGTATTCAAGAAACCTTGATTTTTGCTTGAACAGTTCAATAAGTTTGGGGAACCATAGTGAAAATGGCAATGTATCCTGTCGTTGACTCCAAACATGTTTCTTTACTACTGACAATGCATCATTCCAACAAGAGCAGAAAGTTTTGGCAACTCCATTATAAATGGTCTTTTCATCCAAATCCACCTTTATATGTTGCTCCGGTTGGTTTGGAGTTACATTCTGCCTATTAACGCATTCCTTCAATTCATTGATACTTTGACGCAAATTTGCGAGATTTGCAGCTACTACATCTTCTTTCATTATCTTCTACGTTTTGAGGTTTTATAAAAAGGTTCGTTTCTTTGGTTATCCTTGTTCTTATCATCCCGCCATCCTTGTTCGTTACTAGTTCCTCCGCCAGCACTAGAAACAATTGCTTGATGGGGTTGCACTATAAGTTCTGTTGCCACATTACCCAATGTTGCACAAAGACGGTTAAAGCTTAGATCTGAATCAAGTTTAGAACCTGCAATGCTAAATTCATCCATACAAAAGGATATACCACGAATTTTATCAGAGTTTTCTGCATGATTAAAACGTACATCTATTCCCTTCTCTTTGAGCATATGGAAGAAGTCATGCCATGAGCGAGATGCCGCCAACGCATCAAGAGTTGAGGAACGAAGATTATATTTACGTAATTGATGAGTGCGCAAACGACTTTTATTTCTGGCTTTGCTGTTTTTAGGAGCAAAGTAAAGTTTATACTCTTTGGTTAGAGCACGACAGACTTTTGCATTTCGTATCCTTTCGTTGCTATCAGAAATGAGATTGCCGTCATTGTCTATCCGGTTGAATACGATATGGCAATGTGGATGTTCCGTTTCATGATGCCTGGCTATGATATATTGGGTATTGCGAATCCCCATTTGCTCCATCCATTTCTTGGCAATCTCCATCATAAGTGCATTTCCTTTTTCGTCATTGGGAAAACGGATGGTATCTTGCGGAGAGAAAGCAAGTGATACGTGTTTCACCGGACTTTTTACTTTCGGACGCATAGAGGCTTGTATCTGAAATGAATCTGCTATGGTTTTATTGTTGATAGCACAGATACCTTCGTATGCCAAAAGTGTGGCACTCTTTTTCTTGTTCTTTTGGTCATTGGCGTAATTTACTATTCCTCCAAAATCGGCTCTTGTTTTAATCTTCGCTATCATGACTGTTATTTTTTACTTGGGTGATAATTCTGCTGACTTCTGATATAATAGAAAAGCATTGTTGTTTCACTGCTTCCAAACCATAGATGTGCATCTGATGGGCGATCTGGTTGACATTATTGGCTATACCAGAAAGGTCACGGATTGCCGACACTATTTCCGGACTGATGCGCTGGCCGACTTCACAGCCCATTGCAGCCTGGTGGCAAAATTCATTGACAGACAATCCTGCCTGTTGGGCTTTGGATTGTATATAGATATAGTCGTTCTCGGTAAACATTACCCGAAAACATTTTGTGCGCTTCTGGTAACTCGCCAACTTTGGGCGACCACCAAGTTTCTTTTCCTTCATACTTATATAAACTTTGATGTACATAAATTGATTTTTTGAGAGTGGCAGTTCTATCCGCTTGCCACATAGGTTTTAGTGACACTAAAACACAAACTTGCCACTCAAAAAATCTTCCTATATTTACCTTGTTCTATTCGGCTCAGTTTGCCATCTTTGATAAAGGCTTCTATCCATTTGTTTGCCGTACTTCCATTTTCACCTAAAGCTAAAACAGTTGCGTCATAATCTTTTTTGGTGAATGTTTCTGGCAACATATTATAAAGGGTATTCCTTCGTGCGTAAATGCCCGTTTCTTGTGAAAGGGATTGTAAACGTTTGGGCTGATTTCCTGACAAGTTTCGATAGATGAACACTGCATGGCAAAGCAAGGTTTCGCAGATACTCATGGCTATGGAATAGTCATATTTATGGCAAATCAATTGTATAGTCTTGTCTGAGGAAGATGATTCGTGAGGCATATTCTCCAAATGTCGGACAGCAGTCAACACCATCATTATACGATAGGCAATCAGCCCCATCCGTCGGACTACACCCTGCATCTTGTTATCTACTTCGTCGCAACATTCCTCATTCACCTGACTTAGATATTCTATAAAGTGTTCCTGCAAATCAGAGGGAAGAGAAAATGAATAATTACCTTGTCTGACAAATTCTTCATGCAGATGGCAGAATTTATCCCCCATCAGTTTGAACATGGCATTCTTGGATTGGGAAATATCATTTGTGGCAAACACGTTTCTTATACCTCTCTTGAAGCGAATGATATAGAAACAAAAACGGCTCATCAGACCGTTTTCTGCATCAGGTATCAATTTTCTTACTTGTTCGGGAGTTCCTGCCAAAGCGACTGACACTCTTGGATTGCTGACTTCGCAATATTCCCTGTCCTTGCGGCGGCTTAAACTGACTAACTCATGGTGAAATGCCTTTCGTAATACATCTGAATAATTACCATAGTCCGACTTCAAAGTCTGGCTTAATGTGTCACCTTCCGATTCAAATAGCAGTCCGATTCCGTCATTATCTCCCAATATCTTCAGGAAAGAACTTGCGCTACTGTTGGCAGGAATGACAAGCATTCGCATAGGCGGTTCAGTTGGCATGGTAATTCCACCATCTTTCTTGCCTTTGATGTAAGTGTTCATTGCTTCCTTGTACTCCTGCTCCAATCGTTTGGAAAGTTCATGCAAATTACGATTGATAGGTGCTACAAGTTCCCGGCACAAAGTCAACGCACCTTTCCCCATACCGGCATCTGCTACTACAAACAGATAAAGGTTCGGATAAACGATGCGTTCATCGTACACTCCACAAATATTGTGAAAGCAGACAGACAAACACACAATCGCCCCAATCAATATTGTATCACGGTCATCCAGCGATATAGAATTGTTGACAACCTCATTTAGAAAAGAGGGAAGATGCTCAAATACACACTCAGGAAATACCGGAAGTTCTTCCTCTGACTTTATCCATTTACCCGTTTTTCCATTTTGGATATTTGGCAAAATGGATAAATGTTCTTTGCTGAATGGAGCCAGCGAGATTCCGGCTTGGTTTGCAAGATGGAAGAAAGAACGAATGGTAATACCTTGTCCTTTGGATTGCAGACAATATGTATATTGTTTGTCGGTTTCTTCCCTTTGATAGTTAGGGTAAAACCTGCTAATGCGGTGATAATACTCCCGTCCATTTTCCCCCAATCCGTCCACAAGCGCAAAACCCAATTCTACCCAATCTTTATAATTGGGTGTTATATCAATGGCACGCTGCTCTATTTCCCGGACAATATGTTCCACATCTTCCTCCACCTTATTATATAATGGAGTGATACTTGGCATATCTGTTTGCTGTATTTCAGAAGGGACATTCTCCCAATCTTGGGCGAAAAATATTTTCTTCGACATCATCTTTGTATTTAGGGTTAATATATGCTTGTGGATCATGTGGCAAAAAACATGAACGAGCAACGTCACTTCCGGACATATCTACCAACGGCAAGCCTGTTGCTTTGATACAGTTGGTAACAGCCTTAAAGTACCGGGAATGTTCCCAGCCTTTCAAGTCAACAGGTATTATCCATTTTAATCCATTACCGGACGGACTGACAAATAACAGTTCCGTATCGAAATACTCATGGTTGAGTAACTTTTGCTTTAGTTCCATAATATTTTCCACATGATCAAAATCCAGACACATCAATCCGGAGTGCATTATCAGTTCCCTCTCATTCCGCTTACGGAATAGTCCAGAAAAGGTACAATAGTCAAAATGGGTAGCTTTGTACCTTTTGGCTTCAGGAGAAGTAGCCATCAGACGTAAGGCTTCGGTTTGTGGTTGTGCATAATGCCCGGTGATATAGCGGTACACATCCACAATACCTACAGCTCTTATCGGTTCGATGTTCTGGATGGGTTTGCGAAAGAATGAAAAACAATAATCAGTCGTTCCCATCATCTGATAATCTTTTTGGATTCAACAAATCGTCTGGCTTCCTCCATCAAGTCATCCTGTGTCTTATGCGATTTATTCTTCAACCAGTCATCAATTTCTGATTGTAGAAAAGCCAGAGCCTTATTTATTTTATGTACGGGGATTTGTTTGGCTGAAACCCATCCATAAACCGTTTGCTTGGCTGGATGCGATGGTAGATAAGCACAAAGCTCGTCTATATCCATACCACTCATCTTTCGAGCAACAAGCATCTCCTCCAACGAATTTACTTTATAAGCCATATCTTTCGTATTTTAGAGTTAATGCCGCAAAAGTATATGTATGTTTATGGGTGCTAAATAGGTGCTTGAAAGCCACCAATTACCCACTCATTCACCACCGATAGATTTAGTTTTCATTAACACAAAAGGATATCAAAAGGGGGAGCAAACTCTTTTTATAGTAAAATACTCTCCATTTAGAGTATCTATGATGCAAAATACCCCTCAAAAAGCAGGTGCTTAATGAGGGGTAAATTATGATGTGTTTATGATTCTTTGTTATAAGTCATTGATGCTCAAGGGTGGAAGTTTCCACCATGACCTACAAGGTCAAAATTTCGATGTGTAATGTATTAGCAGCTTTTTTTTCTGTTCGTTTACGCTGGGCATATAAATCTGGGGGGCTAATGTTTGTATGCCACATTAAAGATTTAGCTATCCGGTAAATTTTTTTATAGTGAATCAAGTAAGTGGAAAAACCAAGTAGTTTTCTTTCTACTCAATTATAGGCTATATTGTATATAAATTATTATTATAGATTTATTTATCTATATTTTATTATTATAGATTATTTTACCTATAATCATTGGCGAAATAAAAGAAAATTCATACATTTGCCATCGAATCAATGAACCATAATATGTTTGCAACAATTTCAGCGGATATAGTAGCATCCACTTCCTTGTCTGTGAATGAAACTATAGGATTAAAGCAAAGGATAGAATCATTATTTGGCTTGTTAAAAGTGAGTTATCCTGATTTTGAAGGTCGCCAAATAAAAGGGGACTATATAGAGTGTGTAATGCAAAATGTATCAAACGTATTCCGGATAGCCTTTATAATCAAATCCTGCATCAAATCTTTTTCCACAGCTAAAAATGAAAAGACGAAAAATTTCCATACATACGGAATACGGATGGCCATTGGTATTGGAGATATGAGAATAGTGAATACCGAACAAGGCATTTGGGATGGTGAAGCCATATATCTGTCAGGACGTGCGCTTGAGGAAATGAGTTCCCTTAATAAGGGAACGATGTCTGTTCATACAAGTAAAAAGCAATTATCTGCCCCTTTACAAACTATAGCCCTATTGACCGATGCCATATTAAATGATATGACTGTGCGCCAAAGTGAAGTCGTTTACTATAAACTGCTTGGTTTCAAAGAGGCAGACATTGCCAAAAAACTGGGTATATCCCAAGCCAGTGTAAATAATGCTTCTACAGCTACAAAATGGTATTGTATAGAAGAATCCATAAAGTATTTTGAACAGATAAATTTTGAAGGATATGAATAGTTGGTTGTTTTTAAGTCTGATATTGGCACATGTTATAGGTGATTTTTACCTGCAGAATGATAAATACTGTGCACAGAAAGAGGAAAGGAAATTCAAAAGCTGGTTCCTGTATGTGCATTCGCTTATTATCGGCGTGGTATCATGGGTAGTTGTTCCTGTTTATGAATTCAGATTTTATGCCCTTGCCATTGCTTTTTCTCATCTGGTGATAGATGTTATCAAAACATATAGCCCCAAAGGATTATGGAATTTTGTGATTGATCAGGTTGCTCATTTGGCGATATTGATTATAGTGATATTTTCCTTTGACACTACAACAAAGTTGCCAATCCAATCGATGGATTGCAATGGCAGCTACTCTATACCTCTATTCATATTGGCTTTACTATTGTGCATCAAGCCTGCAAACATCCTGATTAAGTTGGTCTTAAAGAAATATCAAGTTGGAGAGACACAGTCTTGTGAAAATATCAAAAATGCAGGAGCGTTAATTGGAAATTTAGAACGTATTCTTACAATCATATTCGTTATCATTGGACAATATGAAGCAATTGGTTTTATAATAGCGGCAAAATCCATACTTCGATTCAAAGACACGGATACAGCAAAAACAGAATATGTCCTTGCCGGAACGTTTCTGAGTTTTGGAATTGCATTGCTGTGTGGTTTAATGGCAACAAAATAACAGATGGACAGTTTTCAAGAGAAATACAATGCGCTTGTCATTAAATACAATGCTCTGCTTGCCGAAAATGAAAAACTGAAGTCAATACTTTCACAGCATGGTATAGTGTATTCCTCCATTAAATGTGCTGATGAAAGTACAGCATTTTCTTCCATAACATATCCTCAAATCAAACTCTCTCTTGATGAGAAAATTGCATTGTTCCGTAACTTTTTCAAGGGACGAGATGATGTATTTGCACGACGATGGTTCAACAAAGCCACAGAAAAGGGTGGTTACCAACCAGTATGTATCAACGAATGGCGCAGAGGAATATGCGATAAGAAAAAGCATAAATGTGCAGAGTGTCCCAACCGCAATTTTGCCACGTTAACCAATCAAGACATATACCGACATCTGGAAGGTAAAGATGAGAACGGATGCGATGTTATAGGTCTGTACGTTGTTACTTCTGATAATAAATGTTCTTTCCTGTGTGCTGATTTTGATGACAAGAATTGCACTCATGGATATAAGAACGATGTGTTGGCATTTATTCCCATTTGCAGAGAGTGGAGAATCCCATTCAGTATAGAACGCTCACGCTCCGGCAATGGTGCACATGTATGGATTTTCTTTGATCAACCCATACCTGCCTACAAAGCAAGAAAATTAGGCAATATAATTCTTACGGAAGCCATGAAGCGTAATGGACGGATTACATTCGATTCATACGATCGTTTCTTTCCCAATCAGGATAAAGTACCGGAAGGCGGATTCGGCAATCTCATTGCGTTACCATTGCAGGGAAAAGCCAGGAAAGCAGGAAACAGCGTTTTTGTAGATGATCAGTTTCTTCCGTTCCAGGATCAATGGGCATACCTATACAATGTAAGAAAAATAGATGAAAGTACCGTAGATGCATTATTGACACAGCATCAGCAGGAAGATTTTGGAACATTGGCCACATCTTCGGAAAATAAACCGTGGGAAATACCGGTCATACAAGATGTGACCCAGGAAGACTTTAACGGCATACTTATAATACATAAATCAGACAGGATATATATTCCTTTAAAATCCATTTCAGATAAGGTTAGTAATCATTTGAAACATATTGCGGCGTTCAAAAATCCAGAATTTTACAGCAAACAGGCGATGCGTATTTCCATATATAACATTCCTCGTATTATCTGCCGTGCAGATTTTACCGATGAATATCTTGCAATGCCTCGGGGGTGTGAGGATGCCATTATCAACATGCTGTATTCCTTCAAAATTGATTATGAAATAGTTGATAATACAAATCATGGTAAACCTATTGGCGTAACATTCAAAGGAAAAGAACGCGATGAACAATTGGACGCGATCAATGCCCTCATGCCATTTTCCAACGGTGTGTTGTCTGCAACGACAGCCTTTGGAAAGACTGTTACAGCCGCAGCTCTGATTGCCCGAAGAAAGACAAATACACTTATTCTGGTACACTCCAAGGCATTGCTTATGCAATGGCATGAACGTCTGTCTGAATTTCTTGACATAGATTTTACAGAAGAGGAGATTTCCAAGAAGCGAGGCAGGAAGAAGGCTTTTTCTCCGGTCGGGTGTCTTGATTCTACCTCTAACACGTTGCATGGTGTTATTGATATAGCCCTTATGCAGTCGTGTTTTGAAAATGACGAAGTCAAGCCTTTTGTAAAAGGATACGGGATGGTCATTGTAGACGAGTGTCATCACGTATCTTCCATAACATTTGAGAATGTGTTAAAACACGTTACGGCACATTATGTCTATGGGCTTACTGCCACTCCAATCCGTAAAGATGGTTTGCAGCCTATTATCTTTATGCAATGCGGTCCGATTCGTTTTTTTGCCGATGCCAAGGCACAGATACAGAAGCAGTCGTTCCAGCGTTATCTTATGCCGAGATTTACATCTTATAGACCTGTTACCGATGACAAACAATCGTTTACGGCACTATCACAATCCCTCGCTGAATCGGAAATACGGAATAATCTTATAATAGAGGATGTCCTTAATGTTGTGGCTGCAGGCCGAACGCCTATAATACTTACTGCCAGAACTTCTCATGTAGAATTGCTTGCCGAAATGTTGAAGCAGCATGTAGCCAACATCATACAACTCACAGGAGAAGGGACTGCAAAGAACAAGAGAGAAACGCTGCAAAAGTTACAGGATATACCCAAAGATGCCCCTCTTGTAATAGTAGCCACGGGAAAATATGTGGGAGAGGGATTTGACTATCCACGACTTGATACACTGTTTTTGGCACTACCAATCTCATGGAAAGGATTGGTGGCACAATATGCCGGACGTTTGCACCGTGAGAATGAGGGCAAGAAAGATGTTCGTATTTATGACTATATTGATATACACGAACCTGTTTGTGAGAATATGTATCGTAAACGCCTAAAAGGATACTCTGCCATCGGTTATCGTGTACTGTCAAAAGATACTCAGACACTGTTTGATAATACAGATGACTTACAAACATCATCATATGAAGGACAGATTTTCAATGGTAACACATTCCGTTTGGCATTTATGCAAAATTTGAAAAGTTCAAGACAATCTATTGTCATATCCTCTCCAAAACTCTATCGTACAGAACGAAACACATTTGTTAAAATGCTCAGAGAGTTTCATGTAAGTGGTGTTCAAATTGCAATTCTTACATCAGAGGAAAGCAGTCAGACGAATTATCTAAAAAGTTTAGGATTATATGTAAAGATTGTACCTAAACTATCTTTATCCTCGTGTATCATAGATAGGTCCACGGTCTGGTATGGCAGTATCAATATACTTGGCTATGTAACAGAAGAAGATAACATTATTAAAATCACAGATGGTAAACTTGCAAATGAGCTACTTGATGTCATTTACGATAGCCCCAAATAGGGGAATGCAAATAAGTAGAAAATAATCATCGTTTTACTCTCTAATGACAGTATTATAAGTGTAATAATTCTTGCAGAACAGATGTAATTACTGCTAAATAGTAAAACTTTTTAGCGCGATGCAATTTTAGAGCGTTTTGCAACAAAATACCCCTCAAAAAGCCGATGCTTAATGAGGGGCAAATAACGATAAATATGTAATTTACTTAACCTGAGTTGCTGAATTTCAATAGTTGTATTTTAATGACCTATAAATTCAGGTTGTCTATATGCAGCGTATTAGCCGCTTTTTCTTTCTTCTCATTCACGATATGCGTATAAATCTGCGTGGTTCTGACATTTGTATGACCCATTAAATCTTTAATGGTATATATGTCAACACCATTTTCCAGCAATAGTGAAGCGAAGCTGTGGCGGCCGCAATGGAAAGTAACATGTTTCTTGATGTCGGATGCTTCTATCCACACTTTCAGAGGACGTGAAATCCAAGAAGCATCTGTCAATCCTTCAAAAACGAGAGATTCTTCATCGCTTGGGCGTTCACCACATAGCTGAAG
>OGHN01000942.1_pt1 | contig 13466 bp, 9 predicted proteins | sample 1571511 | NCBI WGS metagenome assembly OGHN01 (sample SAMEA2582024, study PRJEB24529) | metagenome | biome: Human gut stool | place: China | collected 2011 | reverse complement strand
ATTGCGCTGAAAATGAGGTGACGCAGATGTTTCTGGCTTGTCTGATGTGCTTTATGGCAGGATGCTGGGGGTCTGGCTGGCGTATTTTAGCTTAATTATCGGGCTGAACAATCAGTCCCGGCGGGTACACCGCCTCATTTTGATGCAATGTATCAGTCTTGGCTGTCCGGCGGGGTGTCCATGAAAGACGCTGCGTTGCTGCTGGGGATATCGGCAAAGCAATTCAAAGGATTTGCCGCCGAACGAAAGGAAGGTTCAGCCCATGCGATTCAGAACGCTTTTCACTCTGTTACTGTCTCTGATTGTTCCGGCTGGTTCCGCTCCTGCGGATATGTGCTTTAATTTTGAAAATTGCTATATTTTCATCATACACGTCACCCGCAGTCAATTATCGAAGTTCATATCATTTTTTGAGCCGCAAATAATATTTTTCAAGGCTCTTATTGCAGACATTCACAATATGCAGCCAATCTTCCCGTGTGAGCTTGCGGAAGATGATCGGGTTCACCTCAATGGTCTCCACATCCTTGCAGCGCATCAGGAAACGCATATTCCGATTGATCAACTTTGCGATACTGTTCATGTTGTAGTTGGTTCATTGCAGTTTCAGCTTACAACAAAAAATGAGATAGACAACCCCTTTTGGGGGTTGTCTATCTCATTTTTTTGTTGGGGCTATTTTGCAACAGCCCCCCTTTTATAACAACCCTGCCTTACAGTTTGGGAGAAACACTTAGTGCTTCAGTTCCAGCAGCGCATCGCCCTGCTTTACGGTGCCGCTGGCTTTAGCCACGATAGCGGCATAGTCATCAGTATTGCAGACAATGAGCGGCGTGGTCACGGGATAGCCTTCGGCCTTAATGGCTTCCAGTTCAAAGCGGATCAACGGCTGACCTTTCTTCACCTTGTCACCCTCGTTGACGAGGTAGGTAAAGTGCTTGCCACCCAGCTTGACCGTATCGATGCCGATGTGCATCAGCAGTTCGGCACCGTCAGCCGTGGTCATGCCTACGGCATGGTGGGTCTCAAAGGTGGAGGAGATCTCACCGTCAGCAGGTGCCACCAGTTCACCATCGGTGGGCTCAATGGCAATGCCGTCCCCCAGTGCACCGCTGGCAAAGGCTTCGTCCTTCACCTCGGCCAGCGGGACGACGGTGCCGTTCAGGCAGGCAGACAGCACGGTATCCTTTGCGGCTGCTGCCGGGGCTGCGGGAGCCGTTGCCGGGGCGGGTATTGCGGTCGCCGCCGGGGTCTTAGGTGCATTTTCCAGATAATCTTCCAGCTTTGCCTTGATGACGGCCACCTTGGGGCCGTATACCACCTGCACGCCGTCGCCCTTGCAGATCACGCCGGAGGCACCGGAGGCCTTGAGCACATCCTGTTTGACCAGCGCAACATCCTTGACGGTGCAGCGCAGGCGGGTGGCGCAGCAGTCCACGTCGGACAGGTTGTCGGCACCTCCCAGACCTTCTACGATCAGGGCGCTGACCGGATCATCCCCTGTGGGGGCGGTGCTGCCGGAAGCGGCGCTGCGGGCGTTCACGTCCGCACGGGTGTACAGCTTGACTTCCTCGGCATCATCGCGGCCCGGGGTCTTGTAGTCAAACTTGGAGATCATAAAGCGGAAAATGATGTAGTACAGTACAAAGTACACCGCACCGACCACGACCACCCACATCCAGTGGGTCTTGTCGTTGCCCTGCATCACACCGAACAGCACCAGGTCGATGAGACCGCCGGAGAAGGTCATACCCACGCCCACATTCAGGATGTGCATCAGCATGAAGGACAGACCGGCCAGCACGCAGTGCACGGCGTACATGGGCAGAGCCACAAAGATAAAGGTAAATTCCAGCGGCTCGGTGATGCCGGTGAGGAAAGCCGTCAAGGCGGCAGACAGCAGCAGGCCACCTGCAACCTTTTTCTTTTCCGGCTTGGCGCACTGGTACATCGCCAGCGCTGCGCCGGGCAGACCGAACATCATAAAGGGGAACTTACCGGCCATGAAACGGGTAGCGCTGACCGAGAACACAGTGGTGGACTTGGAAGCCAGCTCAGCAAAGAAGATGTTCTGTGCGCCGGTCACGGTGACGCCATCGATGATGGCGGTGCCGCCCACAGCGGTCTGCCAGAACGGCATATAGAACACATGATGCAGTCCAAAGGGGATCAGCGCACGCTCCAGCAGGCCGTAAATAAAGGTGCCTGCATAGCCGGAAGCCAGCACCAGTGCACCCAGCGCGGCAATACCGCTCTGCACCACCGGCCAGATATAGAACATGGCAATGCCGACCACCAGATACACGATGGAGCTGACGATGGGCACAAAGCGTGTACCGCCAAAGAAGGCCAGCACCTGCGGCAGCTCGATCTTATAGAACTTGTTGTGCAGCGCTGCCACGCCCAGACCGACCACGATGCCGCCGAACACACCCATTTGCAGGGTTGTGATACCCAGCATGGTGGTGGTGGAGTTGGCAGGCATCGCTTCTACGCCGCCTGCCGCATTGATCATGGCCTGAATGGCCGTATTCATAATGATATAGGCCACTGCGCCGGACAGGGCGGCCACCTCTTTTTCCTTGCGAGCCATGCCGATGGCCACGCCCATGGCGAACAGCAGCGCCAGATTGTTGAACACGGCGCTGCCGGTCTGGCTCATCACGTCCAGAATGGTGTAGATCAGGGTACCGGGGTGGATGACGCTGTTCAGGCCATAGGCCGCCAGCATGGTTTCGTTGGTGAACGAGCTGCCGATACCCAGCAGCAGGCCCGCTACAGGCAGCAGCGCAATGGGCAGCATAAAGCTGCGTCCCACGCGCTGCAGCACGCCAAAGATCTTGTCTTTCATCTTCAGTTCTCCTTTTCTCAAGTTCGTATCCAGCATATATATCCACACAGGAAAGACCTGTGGAGAATCAAAGGTGAAGCAAAAAAGCTTATTTTCCCATCCGAATCCGTTTCAGATGGATCGTAAGGAACACCAGTTCCTCGTCCGAAAGCTCCTTGTGCCAGGTGTTGCGGACATACTCCGCAATGCAGCAGGCGCATTTGTAGTGTTCGCTGCAATTGCGGGCGATCAGGGCGCGGAACACTTCGTCGTGGGTATCGTTTTCCTGTTCCTGTTTTCCTTGAAATACGCGTTGCGCAAAAAAACGCAAATGCACTGTAAAGCGGCTGAAATCCAGTGCATCCCGGTCAAAATGGCAGTTGTAAAAGTATTCCACCACCTGCACGCAGCCATCCACAAAGCGGGTGACATCGTTCACCACGCTCATGGTGGTGTTGAGCTCTGCGTTGACGATGTGCAGCGCAATGAAGCCGCCCTCGTCGTCCGAAAGGTCTGCATGGCAGCGCTGGCGGATGGTGGCAAGGCACTCCATACCAAGGCGATACTCTTCCGGGTAGAATTCCCGAATGGGAGCCATCAGCGGGTTGGAAAAGCGAATTCCCTGCTCGCTGCGCTGGATGGCAAAGCTGATGTGGTCGGCCAGCGTGATGAGCAGGCTCTCGTTCAGCGGGTAGTTCACCCGACTGCGGATCATTGCCACCAGCTCATCGGTGAGCAGCAGATGTTCATACGGGATCTGTTCCAGAAGTTCCACCAACTTCTGCTGCACGGCAGGGCTGGTCATGCGGTAGCTGCGCTCCACGGTTTCAGCCTCGATTTTATAGCCCGGCTTAACGCCAAAGCCCAGACCGCGCCCGGTGACGATCAGCTCACAGCCCGTGGGATCCACCACGCGCAGAATGTTGTTGTTGATCGGTTTTTTGACGGTATATTGCATTGTTTCTCCTCCTCAGGTTGAAAAAGGCAATAAAAAAAGACCACTCTTGACACAGCAAACATACCGAAGGCTGAAACACGCTTTCGGCTTGTGCTATGCAGAGTTGGTCTAGCCCGCCAAACGGTAACAATCCAACGACGCTGCTCACGTACAATTTTCTTTTTTGTAAGGCACAGACAAATTAAGCACTTGAATCACAATTTATTCTATGCATGATTACAGTACCATATTCTTTGCTGTGTGTCAAGATAGAAACGGGCTTCTTTTTCACTTTATCAATTTTGCCCAAACTCAGGTGATTTTCTACAGCAGATTGACAAGTAGGGATATTCCTTTTTTGCTTTATATGTGCAGTTGCATTCAATCGAGATCATTGCAAAGAAAGCTGTGCTCCATCTCGTAACTCATCACCTTCACAAAAAACGGTCAAGAATTGCTGCCCTATATACAAAAAAGCCGCCGAGGACACCTTTCCAACGGGAAGTTCCTCGGCGTTCTTCAGTATAATGTGCCTTACTGCAATGCACAGATCACAGCCACTGTTTCAGCACATCGTTCAGCTTATTCAAATCAAGCGGTTTGGCGATATGCTCGTTCATGCCGGTGTTCTTTGCCAGCTGCACGTCCTCGGCAAAGGCATTTGCCGTCATGGCAATGATGGGCACTTTGCCCCGGCTGCCGGCAAGCGCACGGATCGCAGCAGTGGCTTCGTAACCATTCATGATGGGCATCTGGATGTCCATAAAAATGAGATCGTACCACTTTTCCGGCGCTTCCATCACCTTTTCGACTGCAATTTTTCCGTTTTCGGCGCTGTCGATGGTCACGCCCGTCATGCCTATGATCTCGGTTGCGATCTCACGGTTCAACTCGTTATCTTCCACAAGAAGGATCCGCTTACCCGCATAGTTTTCCTTCGCAAAGTCTTCCAGATAGTTCCGGGCGTTTTTCTCCTTCTTCCCGGATGTAAACTGCCGCAGAGTTGCCGTCAGACGGGACCGGAACAGTGGTTTTGCCATAAACGCATTCACGCCCGCTGCTCTGGCTTCTTCTTCGATCTCGCTGAAATCAAAGGAAGTCAGGATGATGATCGTGACCTCTTCTCCTACCCGTTCCCGGATTTTTCTGGCGGTTGCAATACCGTCCATTTCCGGCATCTTCCAGTCCAGAATCACCGCAAAATAGTCACTGTTGGTCTCATGACGCGCATAGCAGCGCTCCACAGCTTCCTTACCGGTCAGGACCCATTCGCCCGCTATGCCGATCTCCTGAAGGGTCGCAACGGTGCTTTCGCAGCAGGTCTTGTCATCGTCCACAACCAGTACCGGCAGATCGAGCAGTTCTTTTTCCTGTTCCTTCTCGTTCTCCTGAAGCTTCAGATAGACCGTGACCGTGATCTTCGTTCCCTTGTTGGGAGCGCTTTCGACCTGAATGTCACCATTCATCAGGTTGACGATGTTTCTTGCAATGGCCATGCCAAGACCGGTGCCCTGCACCTTGGTCGTCCGGTGATCGTCTGCCCGGCTGAACGGCTCGAACATGATCTTCTGGAATTCCGGCGTCATACCGATGCCGTTGTCCTCGATGGAAAACTCGTAGCAGCCAAGCTCCGAGAAGCCATTCGGTTTTTCCTCGATCGTAAGGGTGATGTTTCCTCCATCCGGGGTGTACTTGACGGCGTTGCTCATCAGGTTCACAAAGACCTGCTGGATGCGCAGGCTGTCGCCGCAGACGGCTTCGTGCTCGATGTGCTCAACATGGACTTCGAGCTGATGGTGGTGCTCGTCGATTGCCGGTTTTGTGAGGGTGAGCAGGTTATCGACCAGCTCCGGCAGGCTGAAATCCTCCTCGGCAAGGCTCATTCGCCCGCTCTCGATTCTGGCCATATCCAGCACTTCATTGATCAGTCCCAACAGATGACGGCTCGATTTTGTGATCTTGCCAAGGCACTCGACCACCCTGTCCTGACTCTCGATATTCGCACCCGCAATGGCGGTCAAGCCAACGATTGCATTCATCGGTGTACGGATATCATGGGACATATTGGAGAGAAATTCTGTCTTGGCGCGGCTTGCGTTTTCCGCCGCCCGGTACGCATCCTTCAGTGCCTTATGGGATTCGATCTCGGCCTTTTTCTCCTGTGACACATCCATAGATGCCAACAGTGCTTTGACCAGCTTTGTGCCATCCCACTCCAGCGGAATGAAGGAAGCGATCTTATAGGTGTTCTCATCTATGGAGCAGTATTCAAATTTGTAGATGTCATTCTCGCCCTGCAAATTCCTGCGGATATTTTCCGGCGAGATCAAAGCAGCCAATCCGTCCAGCGGTTCCAGTGTCTTATACTTTGCAGCCACCTGCTTCACAAAATCATGGTAGGTTCCGATCGGCGCGTATATCATTTCACCTTGCAGATTATAGAACCGATACCGGTCATTCTCCAGATCGCAGACGACAAAGCGGTCCAGCAGACGCACCATGCTCTGGATCAAAAGCTCCATGGATGCGTTGTCTGAGGCCATCTGCATCCGCCGTGCCGTCTCTGCTTTGGACTCTGTGATGTCCCGCAGGAAGATCATCGCATATTCCGAATCTTCGATCTCACCGCGCATGACCACGTTGCGAACCCATCGCTCTTCCCCATTCAGAACGATGCGGCACTCCTGACACAGCTCCGTCTCAAGCCCCTTTAATTTTTCCGTGATGTAAGCGCGATTATAGAAATTCGTTACAGGCTTTTTGTCCTCTTCAACCACATAGTTGTCTACAAAGAATCTGACCAGTCCATCCCATGTGTGGTTCTGCTCAAAGGCCGTCATCAAAGAGGGCTCCACTTTGAAAGTATCGAAGGTGTTCTTTTCCAGATTTACATAGTATTCGCAGAGGTTTGCGCTGGTAAATGCACGGTGAAATGCCGCTGCCCGCTGCGCCTGCATCCGGCTTCTTTTTTCCGCGTCAATGTTGCTGATGATTCCGGCAATTCGATTGGCCGAGCCATCCAGACGGCGTATCACCTCCGCCGATGCCCGGAACCACTGGTATTGGCCATCCTGCATTTTCAGTCGGTACTCAACATTATATTTTGTAGCATTGGTTTTGTCCGCGATCGTTTCCAAAAGCAGCTGCATTACCCGGTCATAGTCCTCCGGGTGCAGAAGGTTCGACCAAGAATCCAGTTTGTTCGGAAAATCCAGAATGTCATGATAACCAAGGATCTGCCGGAACGCATGGCTCCAGTTCACATGAACGATCTCACCGTTTTCATTACACTCAAAATACCATAGTGCAGAATGGATGGATTCATTAACCAGCGCAAGGTTCTCATACGCCCAGTTCATCTGTACTGACATGATCCAGATCGGTGTTCCATCCGTATCGACTGCATCTTTTTTGTAGAGACGCACATAGACGGGAGAGCCATCTGCTGTAAGGATCCGGCCTTCTCCTTCGCCCTTGATCTGACGAAAGCGCGCATTGTCGAGGAATGTGGCATCTCTCTTATAGAAAAGATTCTTCAGCGAACCCTTTGTCTGTTCCATCAGGGATGCATAGCTGTGGTTCAGATTATGCAGCAACAGATCACTGACCGACAGGATCGACAATTCGGCATCATAGTACCCGGTAATGGTTCCGACACCGCCATTATGATAGATCGTCTCCTGCATGGCCTGAAATGCATTTTTTCCCAGCCTTACCGTATCGGAAGTGTAGATTTCATCTGTAAGTCTTCTATCGAATTTCATTTTCTTCATCCTCGTAGGGTTTCGATTCCGCTGCACACTTCAATTCTGGTATGTCTTTTGTGGTCGACTGATATATCAGTTTGCGCTCAAACTTGTACAACATAACTAGTATAGTATACTTGCGCAGCGTTTCGTTTTCAAGCGCTAATTGGCATTGGTTGTGTAAAAAAGAAAGGCCAATCTGCGTGAAAATTTACGCAAGTTGATCCCTGTACTTTTCCACGATCCGGCTATCCGTATAGACAGTCGCCCTGCGATGCGGTATACTCGAACCAAATCAACATTTTCAGGAGGAAAATCATGGTGGGAGAAAACAACAAGGTCGTCATTGTTACCGGAGGAAGCTCCGGCATCGGGCGGTGCACGGCATCCGCTCTGAAGGAGAACGGCTGCATCGTCTATGAGTTCAGCCGCAGAAGTATCCCTATGGAGGGCGTCACCCATCTATCCGTCGATGTGACCGATGAAGACGCTGTCACCGCCGCTGTGCAGCAGGTCATCCAAAAAGAGACCAAAATTGATGCAGTGATCAACTGTGCAGGCTTTGGCATTTCCGGTGCGGTGGAGTTTACGTCCATGGAACAAGCCAAAGCACAGTTCGATGTGAATTTCTTCGGGACAGTCACTGTAAATAAAGCGGTTCTCCCCTTCCTACGCCATCAAGGGAAGGGGCATATTGTGAACATCAGCTCTGTTGCTGCCGTAGCGCACATTCCGTTCCAGACCTTCTACTCCGCAAGCAAAGCTGCCGTTTCCTCTTACTCTTATGCTCTGGCAAACGAAGTCAAGCCCTACGGCATCCATGTTACCGTCGTAGAATTGGGTGACATCTGCACCGGATTTACAAAAGCACGTCAGAAAAGCATTCTCGGCGATGATGAATACGGCGGACGTATCTCCCGGAGCGTCAGTCAGATGGAGCACGACGAGCAAAACGGCATGGACCCGGCACGCATTGGACGGTACATCGCCGGTATTGTGGAGAAAAAGAACCCGGCAGTCGTTTATGTTGCCGGTGCACAGTATAAATTCCTGAGCCTTTTGTGCAAACTCCTGCCCGCCGCAGCACGTGGAAAGATCGTGGGGAAAATATACGGGTAACAGGCGCATTGCTCCGCAAAGCTGCTATATAAACTAAAAAATCCGCCGAGGATGCCTCCCAACTGGGAAGCTCCTCGGCGACTTTTTTAACGTGTCTGTGTTTTCTCGGTGGTGTTCTTTTCCTCCGCAAAAAATCGTTCTACATTTTTCTGTGTCCGAACCAGTTCCTGCATCTCGTTCCGCGCCTTGCGGTAGTCCGGGTATTGTCCTCATACTGGTCAACCTCCCTACCAAAAACAGCCCTCCCGGCCGTCATGGTCAGGAGGGCTGTTTTCAGTCGATAAGCTTTACAATTCCAGCCGCATGGAGATCAGTTCTTGAAATCCAGCGTTCCGAGAGCGAAAACCTTTTGGGTTTCTGCCATATTCCACAAATCCTGCCGTCTGGTACATGGAGATTGCTCTTGCGTTCTCCGCCACTACATCCAGCTCCAACTGAGCGTATCCGGCGGTTTTAGCGCAATGGATACAGGCTTCCATCAAGGCTCGCCCGATCCCCAGACCCCAATACTCTTTTAGGATGCTGACGCCAAATTCGGCACGATGCGCCACTTTATACTGCGCTCCGATTGCATCAATTCCAGCAGTTCCTGCCACTTTACCGTCCACAAAGGCGATCAGTTCGATCTCATTCGGACTGGTTGCTTTTTTCTCCAAGTAGCGGCTTTCCTGTTCCGCATCAAAGTGATTTTCATCGGGATAACTCAGCAGATAATCTGTTTCTGCGTGTGTCAAATCAAAGTTTTCAAGCACAGCGCTTCCATCGGATGCCACACCGTTTCGGATGTGGACTGCCAGTCCTTTTGGAGTGATAATCGTTTGATCGTATTGCATTTTTCCTCCTGAATCTCTCAATCCGCTGCGCCTGCTAATTTCAAAAATTTCTTATCCGACTGGATGCCCTGTGTCACGAATTTCCCATCACGGAACAATGCGTATGTTGTGACAGGTGCGGGTACATTCTGTGCGGTCTCTTTCTCTGTGATGTGGATGGCTTTGAACGGGATCCCATGTTCCTTTGCAGCCTCCTGCACCTTTGGCACCCAATAATAGGTGTAGGGGCACTGGTCGGTATAGTAGAGGACAAAGCCGTTTTCCTCTACCTTGGGGTGCTTGGCGCAGGCCTTGAATTTTGGCGGCTGGGCACTCTCTGCAAGGGGCAGGCACATGAGGTTGATGCCGCAATCGGAGATGTCTGAGACCTTGAATCCCTTATGGGTCAAAAACTTTGGGTCAGCGAGAAACTCCCGTTTGCGCCCCTCTGCACACAGAATACAAACGCCGTTTTTGCCCTGCGCCTTGGCATCCCGAAGACATTCTTCCAGCAGATCGCTGGAATAGCCGTGACCTTTCAGGGAACCGGAGACCCACAGACAGTTGATATAAAGCCAGCCTGCTGCATCAATGGGTACCCATGCGTTTTCTGCCGGGATGTACTCGATAAAGCATTTGCCGCGCTCTGCACTGCGGTAAAAAACAAGTCCCTCCTCAAAGCGCTGCTTGAGCCATTCTTTCTTGGCAAGGCTCTGTTTGCCGGACATGGCACAACAGATGTGTTCCTTGTCGATGTTTTCTTTTGTGATTCGGATATACTCCATCTTGTAGTTCCTCCTGCGGCTTACCGCATCCGTCCATCGCCGCCCATCAAGGCGGTCATTTCCTCAATATAGTCCAGCGGGAACGGCGGAGCGCACAGGGGCTTCATGGCAATGCTCATGAGCTTCATGGGGTTGTCGTCTGCCGCCACCCGGTTAGAACTGAGCTTTCCGCAGCGTTTGCAGCGGTGGATGATGGCCCACTCGCCGCCTTTGCGTACCCAGACGGCCACCGGCTCCATGATGCCGCCGCAGTCGGAGGCACGGTCGCCGGGTTCTTCGTCCACATGAAGGCTGGACAGGCAGTTGGGGCAGTGGTTGCGGTGGTCGCTCCCGGCGTGTAACACATCAGAGAAATTACAGCTTATTCTCCCAGCGCCGTCTCGATGTTTGCCAGCACCTTCTGGCTCAGCAGAACGAAAGCCTGCCTGGTGCGGCCTGCCGAGACACCCGGGCTGTGGACATTGGGCCGCCGGAAGAAGCCCTCACTGACGGGGCCTGCGGCGGCGTAGGTATCACAGAAGAAGTGGGTGCCGGGCTTATCCAGCCACTTTTCCAGCGCGGCGGAGTCAAAGCCGGGGCCGATGGAGGTATTGAAAAGGACTTTCCCCTCCCCCAGCGCCTCAAACTCCGGCTCGCCCAGGAGCAGAACATTCTTGTTCAAACAGGTAAAGACCACTTCGCTCTCCCGGAGCAGAGCGTCCAGCGGCTTATACTTCATGCCTGCGGCCTCGGCGTCGGGCTTATGGCTGCGGCTGTAGTAGGAGATGTCCGCGCCGAGGAAGGTCAGTGCATCGGCGATCATCCGGCCCGAGACGCCCAGACCCACGATACCCACCTTGAGGCCGTAAATTTCCACGGGCTCGTCGTGGAGCATCGGCATCCCGAAGCCGTGGAGCAGGCCGGTCAGCTCGTGGAGGACGTACTCCACCACGCCGCGGTCACCGTAGTCCCGGATGCCCAGCACCTTGATGCCCTTTTCCCGGGCAAAGGCGATGTCCACATTGGCGCTTTCCTCCGAGTAGAGGCTGCAGCACATCCCGATGTAGCGCAGGTTCGGGCAGCGCTCGATGACGTTTTTGCCCATGCGGGAGGTATAGCTCAACAGCGCCGCGTCGGCGTCTCCGATGCGGCGAACGATCTCTTCGTCGTCGGCGGGAATATCGCGGTAAAGCTCGACCTGCTCGGCATACTGATGCAGCGCTTCCTCTGCTGTGGGGATGAGGCTGACCGGCTCGATGGCTACCAGTTTCTTGAACATGAGACCCCCTCCTTTTTAATAGAAGCAGACCGGCGAGGCGAGGTTGCGCAGAAGCGCCACGGCGCTCCAACCGGCGATGGCGCTGGTGGACGAGCAGATGTCCACCACAGCCTTCACGCCCTCGATCTCGGCAGTGATGCAGTGGTCGTCGCCCACCCAGCCGGGTACGGAGTGCATGGTCACGCCGGTGATGTCGGGGCCGGTGGTGGCCAGCGAGGTGGCCACAGCGACGTTGACCCGGCGGGGGAAGGTTGCGATGGCTTCCTTGGCGCTGCCGGTGAAAACGGTGGTCTTCTCGGTGTCGGTCAGCAGATGGTCGGCCCAGACAGGGGTGTTGCGGAAGCCCTTCGCACCGGTGTGAGTCTCGATGCCGGCCTTCTCGTCCAGCTTCAGGGCCTCAGCCATGAGGGTGACGGTCTGCAGCACATCGAAGCCGCCGATGGCGCCGCTGGCCAGATGCACCTTTGCGCCGCCCTCCCGGGCCGCCTGCTTGACCTCTTCATAAAACGCGAGGTCGGCGAATGCACCGATGGACAGCACCACGAGGTTCACGCCCCGGCGCAGCACCGGAACGGCCATTGCGCGCACCGCTTCCACCGAAGCGGCTTCCACGATGTACTCCGGCTCCAGCGCCAACAGAGCGTCCACGTCCGCGCAGGCCGCACAACCCACGCTTGCCGCCGTCTTCTCTGCCGAAGCGAAGGTGCGGCTGGTGACACCCACCAGCTCGTAGTCTTCCAGCAGGCCCTTCTTCCATGCGTCGGCCACGATATTGCCGAGGAAGCCGCAGCCCACGATGCCAAATTTCGTTTTCATGTTTCCGTTTCTCCTTTTTCCCGCCCGGTCGGCGGATTTTTCTTTTCCAGTATACCATGCCATGTGCAGAAAAGCAAAACCCGGCGTTTTTCATAGTTTTTTTGTCATTCACGCACGAAAAGCAGCATTTCACGCAGGTTTGCTTGCTTACTTCCCCAGAAGTGCTATAATTGTATCAATCGAAAGTCCATATTTTTTCAACATTCAAAGGAGGTTTTTGTATGCTCTCTTATCGTAAACTTGCCATGCGTGTTCTGGGTCGGCCTCTTAATACGGGGGGGGGTAACAATTCACCCCGTCCGGCCTCTCAGCGGGCAGCGGCGTTTATCCTGACCGCCGCAATGCTCACCACCCTTGCCGCCCCGGCTTTTGCCGATACATGGTGCATTGAGAATGGTAACATCACCGTGAAAGCGGGTGACACCGAAGGGACGAACAAAGTCTCACAGGGCTCAATCATCGACAGGGAAGACACCAACACCATCATCACAAATAGTAACAAGGACACCGCTTCTTCCAATACCGTGACCATCGACGCCGGGAACGATAAGGTCGAGGTCACGCTGGACAATGTGAACATCAAGGCCGGCTCCGGTTCCGCTCTCACTTCGAAGGGCGACGTGACGCTGACCCTGAAGGGCGACAACCATCTCACCGGTGGTATCAGCGACACCGGCAACTATGGCCGCAACGGCATCGCCAGCACCGGCAGTCTCACCATCACCGGCGGCGAAAATGGCAGCCTGACGGCCCAAGGTGGCAGCGGTGCAGACGGCGGCCACGGCGGCCACGGCATCTACAGCAACGGCAGCCTCACCATCTCCGGCGGTAGTACGGTCACTGCTAACGGCGGCAACGGCGGCAATGTGAGCGGCGACGTTTATGGCAATGACGTGGACGCCGCGTTCAGCCCGGTCAGCAATAATACGGTCATTCTGTCGGGCGGCTCGGTCGGCGGCGACATCCTGGGCGGAGCCAACAATGGTGCCGTGACCGGCAACAAGGTCTCCATCTCCGGTTTCGGTTCAGTATTAGGCAGCGTCTATGGCGGCTACGGCGCTGCAGAGGGAACCGTAAACGGAAACGACGTCTCCATCTTCGATTCTGGTTCCGTAACCGGCAACGTCCTCGGCGGCTACAGCCGCTCGGTAAATTCTCATGTT
>OGHN01000932.1_pt1 | contig 13520 bp, 8 predicted proteins | sample 1571511 | NCBI WGS metagenome assembly OGHN01 (sample SAMEA2582024, study PRJEB24529) | metagenome | biome: Human gut stool | place: China | collected 2011 | reverse complement strand
GCTCGTAGCCGTTATTCCGGCATTGTTACTTTTGGTCGCTATGTTCATTATTTCTAAATATGAATTGGAAGATAATGTGATTGACAATATAAATGAGGAGATAGAATCGCGCTGTAAAAAAGGCGAATAGATAAGATAGTAGAATGTTTATTACTCAAAAATATAACGTATGAAACTCAAACGAATAATTCTGTTGTTATTGACTGTGATGTTTACTTTTTTTTATGGAGAAGTTTTTGCGAAAGATGGAAATTCGCTGAAAAAGGCTTTGAAAAACAAGTTTTTGATTGGCGTGTCAGTGAACACACATCAAAGTTCCGGTAAGGATGTCGCAGCTGTTGAAGTTGTAAAGAAGAATTTTAATTCCATCGTGGCGGAAAACTGCATGAAGTCTTCTGTCATTCATCCGAAAGAAAATAAGTATAATTTTGCGCAGGCAGATGAATTTGTCAGTTTTGGTGAGAGCAATCAAATGGCTATTATTGGTCACTGCCTGATTTGGCATTCACAATTGGCTCCTTGGTTTTGCGTAGATAAGGACGGGAACAATGTTTCTCCGGAAGTCCTGAAGAAGCGGATGAAAGATCATATCATGACTATCGTGAAACGCTATAAAGGCCGCATCAAAGGCTGGGATGTAGTAAATGAAGCGATTGAAGATAATGGAGCATATCGCAAGACAAAGTTTTATGAGATTCTGGGTGAAGAATATATCCCATTGGCTTTCCAATATGCACACGAGGCTGATCCGGATGCCGAACTTTACTACAATGACTACTCAATGGCCCAACCGGGCAGAAGAGAAGCCGTCGTGAAAATGGTGAACGATTTGAAAAGACGTGGAATCCGTATTGATGCCGTAGGTATGCAAGGGCATATCGGCATGGACTACCCGAAAATCAGTGAATTTGAGAAGAGTATGTTGGCTTTTGCCGGAACAGGAGTGAAGATAATGATAACAGAACTGGATTTGACGGTGATACCATCACCGAATCCCAATGTAGGTGCAGAGGTTTCCGCTTCCTTCGAATATAAAAAAGAGATGAATCCTTATCCGGATGGATTGCCGGAAGAGGTATCGAAAGCATGGACTGAAAGAATGAATGACTTTTTCCGTCTGTTCCTGAAACATCATAACCTCATCACCAGGGTTACTCTTTGGGGAGTAGCCGATCAGAACTCTTGGCGTAATGACTGGCCGATGAGAGGCCGCACGGATTATCCGTTACTTTTTGATCGCAATTATCAGCCGAAGCCGGTAGTCGACCTGATTATCAAAGAGGCTGAAAAAACAAAATAAGTTTCTAACAGAAAAAACAGAAATAGTATGAAAACAGAAAAAAGATATTTAGTTCCCGGTGATTATATGGCTGACCCTGCCGTACATGTATTTGATGGCAAACTGTATATTTATCCCTCGCACGATTGGGAAAGTGGTATTGCCGAAAATGATAATGGCGATCATTTCAATATGAAAGATTATCACGTGTATTCTATGGATGATGTGATGAACGGTGAAATAAAAGATCATGGAGTGGTGCTTTCCACAGAGGATATTCCTTGGGCGGGCCGTCAACTTTGGGATTGTGATGTGGTTTGTAAAGATGGTAAGTATTATATGTATTTTCCATTGAAAGATCAGAATGATATATTTCGTATCGGGGTAGCTGTGAGTGATAAACCTTATGGTCCTTTTATACCGGAAGCTAATCCGATGAAGGGAAGTTACAGCATCGATCCGGCTGTATGGGATGATGGAGATGGTAACTATTATATGTATTTCGGTGGATTGTGGGGTGGACAACTTCAACGTTACCGTAATAATAAAGCCTTGGAATCTGCTATTTTGCCGGAAGGAGAGGAGGAAGCAATTCCGTCGCGTGTTGCTCGTTTGAGTGAAGACATGATGGAGTTTGCCGAAGAACCCCGTGCAGTGGTAATTCTGGATGAAGACGGTAAGCCATTGACAGCAGGGGATACGGAACGCCGTTTCTTCGAAGCTTCGTGGATGCATAAATATAATGGTAAATACTATTTTTCCTATTCTACGGGAGACACTCATCTGCTCTGCTATGCAATAGGTGATAACCCTTATGGTCCGTTTACTTATCAGGGAATCATTCTGACTCCGGTGGTAGGATGGACTACTCACCATGCTATTGTAGAGTTTAAAGGTAAGTGGTATCTGTTTCATCACGATTGTGTACCATCAGAGGGAAAGACTTGGCTCCGTAGCCTAAAAGTCTGTGAACTTCAGTATGATGCAGACGGGCGAATTATTACCATTGAGGGAAAAGATGAATAATAGGATACATTAAAACAACCGCCTCTATTTGAAAAACATACCTACTTTTACTAGAATATTAGGTAATAGGGATTTTTCAGGTAGAGGCGGTTATTATTAACTATGAATGCTTAATTTACTTATGCTATCATACTGTAAATTAATTGTGATAACATACTTTGTACTATGAGAAATATATTTGCATTGACATTCACTTTGTTTTTTTGCTTTTCTTCTATTTGGGCAGAAGATGGAAGTGCCTTGTGGCTTCGTTATGCATCGGGAGCGAAAGCGGAAATTAGCAGTAAGAAACAATCGCCTACATTACGTATTGCAGTTTCCGAATTACAGAACTTCTGGCAGGGAGGAATCCCGGTTACTTTGGAGGTCCGGAACAATAAAGAACTTCGTGCACTTGGAAATGAGGGATATACGATTCAGACCTCCAAAGATGGCAGTCAAATAACGATAGCTTCTTCCGGTGAACAAGGAGTACTTTATGGAACGTATCATTTACTCCGTCTGCAAGCTACCGGACAACTACCGGAATCAGCTTTGCAATCCCTCAATATCTCCGAACGACCTGATTATCGAATTCGTATCCTGAATCATTGGGATAACTTGGATGGTACAATCGAACGCGGATATGCCGGACATTCACTTTGGAAATGGGACGAACTTCCGTCTGTTGTCTCTCCCCGTTATGAAGCTTATGCTCGTGCCAATGCTTCTATCGGCATTAATGCCACCGTAATAAACAATGTCAATGCAAGTCCTAAGATACTATCTAATGATTATTTGCAGAAAGTCAAAGTCTTGGCCGACGTTTTCCGCCCTTATGGCTTGAAAATATATCTTTCTATCAATTTCTCTTCTCCCGCAGCTTTAGGCGGTTTATCCACTTCCGATCCGTTGAATAAAGAAGTGATAGACTGGTGGAAGCAGAAAGCCAAAGAGATTTATTCTCTGATTCCCGATTTCGGAGGTTTTCTGGTGAAAGCGAATTCCGAAGGGCAGCCCGGTCCGTGTGACTACGGACGGACTCATGCCGAAGGAGCCAATATGCTTGCTGATGTGTTGAGGCCTTATCATGGAATTGTGATGTGGCGTGCTTTCGTTTATTCTCCTACCGACAGCGACCGTGCCAAACAAGCCTATCTTGAATTTGAACCTTTGGATGATAAATTTCGGGATAATGTTATTGTGCAGATCAAGAACGGTCCGATAGATTTCCAACCCCGTGAGCCATTCAGCCCGCTGTTCGGAGCTATGAAGAAGACGGCAGTTATGCCCGAGTTTCAGATCACACAAGAGTATCTTGGCTTTTCCAATCATCTTGCGTTCCTTGCTCCTATGTGGAAAGAGTGTTTAGACAGTGATACTTATCTACAAGGCAAAGGCTCTACCGTTGCCCGTGTGACAGATGGTTCTTTATTCTTTCATCCGCTCACGGCTATTTCCGGAGTGGCAAACATCGGTGATGATACTAATTGGTGTGGACATCCTTTTGCTCAAGCCAACTGGTATGCTTTCGGACGATTGGCATGGAAACATTCGCTCTCTTCCGAACAGATAGGAGAAGAATGGTTGAAACAAACTTTTCTTCCCGTTACCGGTGCGCAAACCGATACTCCGGCAGGAGAAGTCATTCAAAAAGAGCAAATCGACGCTCAACTCTCTTTTCTCAACTCTCAAGTGCTTCAGAAATCGAGAGAAGCAGTAGTAGACTACATGATGCCTCTCGGCTTGCATCATATCTTTGCATGGGGACATCATTACGGACCGGAACCCTGGTGTGATATTCCCGATGCCCGCCCGGATTGGCTACCTCCTTATTACCACCGTGCCGACAACATGGGAATAGGTTTCGACCGCAGCAGTACAGGAAGTAATGCTACCGGACAATACCATTCTCCATTATGCGAGCAACTGGACAATGTGAATACTTGTCCGGAGAATCTGCTCCTTTGGTTTCACCATGTCCCTTGGAATCATCAGATGAAGAGCGGACGTACACTTTGGGCAGAACTGTGCTACGCGTATGATCGTGGTGTAAACGAAGTGAGAAACTTTCAAAAAGTGTGGGACAGGATGGAACCGTATATTGATTCCGAACGTTTTCGTGATGTGCAACACCGCCTGAAGATTCAGGCACGGGATGCGGTCTGGTGGCGGGATGCTTGTTTGCTTTACTTCCGGCAATTCAGCAGACAACCGATACCTTACGAATTGGAACGTCCCATACACGAGTTGAAAGATATGATGGAATACAAATTGGATATTACCAATTTTGAATGTCCACCTTATGGGTTTAGTAAGTAAATAAAGATATTCCTTCTACGCAACGAATAAGAATATGTTTGCAATTTGGCGTCTTTTATGATAAAATTGTTACCTTTGCGGGCAATAATAAAACAGAATAAAAGAATATGAACCAAAATACATTCTGCATGGCGGGGGGCGTAGCACGCAACCCGCTTGTGCGTTTAGCCAAACCCATCACGGCAACTATCGGAGCGAATGAACACATAGCTATTGTAGGTCCCAATGGTGGTGGTAAAAGTCTTTTTGTAGATACCCTGATCGGAAAATATCCATTGCGTGAAGGAACCGTACAATATGATTTTTCCCCCTCTGCCACCCAGACTCTTTATGATAATGTGAAATACATTGCTTTCCGTGATACCTATGGAGCCGCCGATGCCAATTACTACTACCAGCAGCGTTGGAATGCTCACGATCAGGATGAAGCTCCTGATGTTCGTGAGATGTTGGGAGAAATCAAGGACGAGCAACTACAACGCGAACTGTTTGAACTCTTCCGTATCGAACCGTTGCTCGACAAGAAAATTATTCTCCTTTCCAGCGGTGAATTACGTAAATTCCAGCTAACCAAAACCCTGTTGACTGCTCCCCGCGTGTTGATTATGGATAATCCGTTTATCGGACTGGATGCTCCTACGCGTGAACTGTTGTTTTCTTTGCTCGAACGTCTGACAAAAATGTCGTCCGTACAGATCATTCTGGTACTTTCCATGCTCGATGATATACCTTCATTCATCACTCATGTCATTCCTGTGGACAAAATGGAGGTCTTTCCTAAAATGGAACGTGAAGCCTATCTGGACGCTTTCCGCAGTAGAGATGTGGTTACCTCTTTTGATGATTTGCAGCAACGGATTATAGATTTGCCATCTGATGGCAACAATTACGATTCGGAGGAAGTAGTAAAACTCAATAAGGTCAGTATCCGTTATGGCGACCGAACTATTCTGAAAGAACTGGACTGGACAGTCTGTCGTGGTGAGAAGTGGGCGTTGAGTGGTGAGAACGGTGCCGGGAAATCGACTCTGTTAAGCCTTGTCTGTGCAGACAATCCGCAATCGTATGCTTGTGACATCAGTCTCTTCGGACGGAAAAGAGGGACGGGAGAAAGTATTTGGGAAATCAAGAAACATATCGGTTACGTAAGTCCGGAGATGCACCGTGCTTATCTTAAAAATCTGCCCGCTATTGAGATTGTAGCCAGTGGTTTGCATGACAGTATCGGTCTGTATAAACGTCCTCAACCGGAACAGATGGCTATCTGTGAGTGGTGGATGGATATATTTGGCATTGCAGATTTGAAAGATAAGCCATTCTTGCAACTATCCAGTGGAGAACAACGTTTGGCCTTGTTGGCAAGAGCTTTCGTCAAAGATCCGGAACTGCTGATTCTGGATGAACCGCTTCATGGCTTGGACACCTATAATCGTCGGCGGGTAAAGAAAGTGATCGAGGCTTTCTGCCGACGCAAAGATAAGGCGATGATTATGGTGACACATTATGAATCGGAACTTCCCGACACTATAACAGATCGTATTTTCTTAAAGAGAAACCGGTAAACATTGTTTTCTGATATTTATTTTGAATTTAGATTTTAGTTAATCGGATGTGTAAACCAGAAACAAGAACCTTTCCCCGGTTCAGATTCCACTCCGATTTTGCCGCCTAACTGTGTGACGATACTTTGACAGATAGGGAGTCCCAGCCCTGTGCCGGCAATAAAATTATTCAATTTCACGAATCGGGTAAAGATAGCTTCCTGCTTTTCCGGTTCGATGCCCATTCCCGTATCTTGAACCGAGAATCTGACTTCATTTCCGTTGATTCGGTAATCAATAACAATACTGCCCTCGGAAGTAAATTTCAGAGCATTCGTTACAAAATTCAGCAATACTTGATACAACCTGTTTTTGTCGCTGGTAAAAGTAAGCTCGGGCAGTTCCGGTGCTAAGAGAATCTCTACTTGCTCTGTAGCCCTTACCTGCATAGATTGTAACAGTTCGTTGCAAAGCTGTTGTGCATCCACTTGTTCCGGAATAATGTCGAAAGTCCCTGCCTCAATCTTTGACAAGTCAAGAATATCCGATATCAGTTGTAACAAGAGCTTGTTGTTCTCTTCAATAATCTTTGCATACAGATGTTTTTCTTCTGCATCCTCCGCTTCCTCAAGCAAACTGGAAAAGCCTACTATCGCATTGAGCGGGGTACGTATCTCATGACTCATATTCGCAAGAAAAGCAGATTTTAGCCGGTCGGCTTCTTCAGCTTTCTCTTTGGCACCAATCAGCATCCGCTCTGTCTCTTTCAGTTCGGTAATATCAAAGTTGATACACAGCATTTCGATGATATTGTCCTGGGGCTGGTAATTCCTTACTAATACGTTAACCCGTGTCCAAGTGTAATTTCCATCTGCTCTGCGAATGCGGACATCGCGGGATAGCTTGGAACTTTCTCCTTTTATCACTTTATCCAGAAAGTCGATCATCGCAGCCCGATCTTCCGGATGGAAATGGGAATGAATGCCGATGATTTCCGGCAATGGGGTACCCTCTTCTTCACCTACATTCCTGTACCAGCTTCTCAAAGCATACCCATCCCGACTCAAAGCATCGAAGTGCGCGTAACCTACTTTGGCATAATCTCCTACCAGGTCGAAAAAACTCTCGAATTCCTGAATCTTATTATAAGCAATTGTATCTTCGGTCTTGTCTACATTAATTAAGAGGTAGTTGATAGGTTCGTGATTGTGATCGTATAGAGTGGTGACTTTCGTTGTTAAGTCAATGAAGCCGGTTGTACTGTTAGGTTGATAATATTTGTTGATTTTGGAAAAGTCATACCGGAATGTAAAATCTGCGTTCTCATTGTCTCTAATCTTTTGTTTTATCTCCTCCGGCAATATAGGATTCTCGAAAATGTTGACTCCTAGAATATCTTCTTTATTGGAAATACGGAACATTTCCATATCTTTTTTATTCAGGTCGACCATTTGACCGTCCTTATCATATAATTCGATGCCTACTGGAAGATTCTTATAAATATTATGCAGGATACGCTCGCTATTTTGTAGAGCCTGATGAGCAGATGCAATATGAATTCCCTCTTGTGTTTCGGCAATTCCATATACTTTGGTATTACCATTTTCGTCTGTTTCCTGAAAGCATGCCTTGCTGCGAATCCATACATGGCCTTTGGGAGTATCAAACAAGTATATTTCTTCTACAGTCTGTTGTACTTTGTCAAAAGACGGAAAAGTGGCGTATCCTTGGTCTTCTTTTAGAATACGCTTGTTGAAATCTTCGAAACTGATGAGCCCGTCTTCTCCTATTCCGAGTAGTTGGGAGATAAGTTCCGAACACTTGTAAGTCTCTGCTTTCAAGTCAGCTTCCCACCATCCTATATTCGCTTTGTTCATAAGCTTTTGTAGGAATTCGCTTTCGTTTTGTTCGTTTATTTTCAAGATATGTCTGTATTATCAGGTAGTTAGACAATAATTTGCTCGTAAAAATAATCATTTTTGTTGAATTCCACCTTAAAAAAGTAAAAGATAGTATGATTGTATCACGAGGAAAGTCCGTACTACAAAGAAAATGGGCATATATGAGCAGAATATCAATAAATTATCTTCGTGTAAAAAAAGTAATCGAAACATTCTGTAAGCGTAAAGATAAAGCGAAGATTAAATCAACGTCCAGATGAATGGAAACGGCCGGATATAGTTCTGAATCGTATCTTTCTGGAGAGAAACAGGGTGTCAAAATATTAAGAGTCAGACGATGGGAATAGAATATGTCTATAACAACAAATGTATTTATATGAATTATAATCTTTTTTAATAAATAGAATGTTTTTTGCTCCAATTGGTTATCTTTGCGCTCTATGAAACGCAAAAAGTAACTATAAATACATGAATAATAGTCAAAATGCTATAACTGTTATATACAGGGAACATTGGCAAAAACTCTATATTCATGCATATAATCTGCTGAATGATGAGGAAAGCGCAAAAGATGTGGTGAACGATGTCTTTTGTTCGGTGCTTGAGAGCAACGAACGGTTGACAACGGAAGAGGATCTGTTGCCGTTATTCTTCGTCATGGTGCGAAATCGTTGTATTGACCAAATACGCCATCAGAACGTGGTGCATAAAAATGCGGAAAGATATCTGGAAGAACTTTACAGTGGCTGGACTGTGAAAGAATACCGTGAGTATGAAGATAAGATAAACCGGATGCAGGAGAGCATTCGCCAGATGGCTCCGCAAATGCGAACCGTAGTGGAAGAATTCTTCTTAAATGAAAAGAAATGTGCGGAAATCAGTGAAAAGTTATGTATTAGTGATAATACCGTTAGAACGCACATTGCCAGAGCTTTAAAGATACTCCGAAAACAATTAACCATCTTTTTTTAAAAAAAAATCCTATCGGGGTGTCATCAGTTTCAGTAACCTTTACGTGTTTAATGAAACTATTGACACTATGATAGACCATTCAGATAAAAATTTAGATTATGCACTTCGTGCCATACAACATCCGCAATTAAGGGAAACTGATGAATTTCTTCAGTGGATAAGTATACCTGAAAATAAAGAACTTTTCTTGGAATTAATGGCTTGTAAGGAAGCTGTGATACGTGAGAATCTGGAACGGAAACGTAGAGTCAGATCAAGAATGTATATAGGGGTGGCGGCTTTTACTGCAGCTGCCGTATTAGTGCTGGTTTTTCTGATTCCTTCGTTATTTCCAACTACGCCCCAGTCAATGGAACAACCGATACGGTTCTTTGCTGCAATCACTGATGGAGAATATGTGATGCTGCAAACAGATGGTCATAGTGAACAACTGTTGGAGGATAGTGTGATGAATCTTAAAGAAGTGGAAGCATTAACTCCGGACACAATATGTTGTCAGACTTTGACTACCCCACGTGGGAAGAGCTTTCTATTGGTGTTGTCAGATGGTACTAAAGTCTGGATAAATGCTGAAAGTAGCCTGCGTTATCCTGTGGCTTTTAATGGGAAGGAACGGCGTGTAGAACTGAAAGGGGAAGCCTGTTTCGAGGTTGCGAAGAATGAAAAGTGTCCGTTTATTGTAAGTGCCGATGGTATGGAAACTAGGGTCTTAGGTACTAAATTCAATATACGTTCATATAAAACGGAGGACCGACACGTGACTTTGGTACAAGGAAAGGTGGAGGTTACGAATATGACCAGTCATCAATCCGTTATACTTCAGCCAGGTCAGGATCTCACTTATACGGAAAACGGAGAAGAAAATATCTCACGTGTGAACATTGCGACTTATACAGCTTGGACTGAAGGAATGTTTTATTTTGAAGATGCATCATTGAAAGACATTATGAGTTCTTTAGGCAGATGGTATAACGTGAATATTGATTTCGAACAAGCGGAACTATACCATATCCGGTTAAACTTCTGGGCTAACCGTGATGCCCGCTTGGAAGAAGCTTTGGAACTTCTGAATAAATTGGAGAAAGTACGTGTGGATTATCAAGACGAAACGATCACGATTAAACATATATAACTTTACAAATACAACTCTTATGAAAAAGCAACAATTTACATTGTCTTACAAAAAGGCAACGGGAAGGATCGTGTGGATGAAAACCGCCTTTTTATTGCTGATGTTTGTAACTGCCTTGCATGGATGGGCACAAAGTACGGACAACAAACTGATTTCTTTGGAACTGAAAGAAGCATCGCTGGGAGAGGCTTTGAAGCAGTTCAGCAATGTGTCCGGTTATAAGGTGAATTTCCCTAGTGAAGATGTCGGTCCGTACCGGGTAAGTGTCAGTATACGCCAGTTGGCACCTTTGTCTGCGCTTCAGAAAATTCTAGAGGGAAAACCTTTTGAATATGAGGTGAAACAACATTTTATCACTGTCCGTAAAGTGAAGCCTGCATCGCTTACTCGTAAAGTCAGGAACATCGAAGGGCGGGTAGTGGATGAAAAAGGGGATCCGCTGCCGGGTGCGAATATCCGGGGAATCGACAGCCCGTTTGGAGCTATTTCCGATATCAAAGGAAATTTCACTTGTAAAGTGATGGAGGAAACCCACACATTGGAAATCTCTTTTGTCGGTATGCAAACTGAAAAGGTATCTATTAAAGGGCGTACTCATGTCAATGTGATTATGCATGAAGATAAACAGCAACTGGGTGATGTCGTCGTGACTGGTTATCAACGCATTAGCCGCGAACGTTCTACTGCCTCTTTCGGCTTTATAGATTCCGAACAACTAACAAGGCAGATGCACACAGACCTGACTTCGTCTCTGGAAGGGCAAATAGCCGGTTTGCGTATGAATATTAATCCGAATAACGGTGATATGAGTCCCATCCTTCGTGGTGTAGGTACATTCTCAGATAAGATAGGCACAAAACCGCTAATCGTAGTGGATGACATGCCGACCGACCTGACTTTGAGTGAAATAAATCCTTATAATGTAGAGAGCATTACTGTCTTGAAAGATGCCGCAGCAGCCAGTATTTATGGCGCTTTGGCAGCGAATGGCGTTATCGTGGTAACTACAAAGCAAGCTAAGAAAGAAGGTGCGAACGTGTCTATTAACGCTGACTGGTTTATCACTACCAGACCGAATTTCAAAAGCTTGAATCTGGCTTCTACCAGTGAAATTATTGATTATCAGACGGCTGTGTTTGATGCTAATGTAGACGAAATAGGTAAATGCCACTTTGAATCAATGGCGCAATAATGACTATTACAAAGAATATCGTGACAATGCTTGGCGTACAGCCGTGACTCAGCGTTATAACGTGAGTATATCTCAAAAGGCCGGAAATAACAAACATTATCTTTCTTTCAACTATGAGACTGACAATCAGCGTATCATAAGCAGCAAGAGCAATCGGATCTCCTTGTATTACAAGTCGAACTATGCGATTACGAGTTGGATGAATGTGAATGCCGGCATAGACGTGCGCATGGAACGTAGCTACACACCGAATACAAGTTATACCAGTTATGCCATACAGCAACGGTATGAGCGGATATTGGATGTCGATGATAAACGTTATACGTCTCCTTACGTCAATGTAGGCAACATTTCTTACAATGGAAGTGTTGTGGATAGTGCCGAGGGTGTTGCACCTTACAAATCGTTTGGCTTCAATGTGCTTGACGTACTGGATGAAAGTAAGACTAAATCACATGATGTCAGTATTCGTCCCTTCGTTAGTTTACAGGCTCGTTTCCTGAAAATGTTTAAGTACAATTTTATGTATCAGTATGAATGGAACAAGAGCAAGAGTGAGCTGTTTGATTCGGAGGATTCTTACGCAATACGTATGTTGCACAACAGTATGGTTGATACGGATGGAAAAGCGCATTTACCGCAAGGCGGTCGATATTCCCAGTCGGAAATTGGAAGCAACCGCTATACAGTACGAAACCAGATAGACTTTGACAAAAACTGGAAAGATCATACAGTAACTGCCATTGCCGGACTGGAATTCCGTGAAAATAAGATTCCGAAATCTACCAGTCAATTATTTTATGGCTACGATCCGCAAACGCTGACTTCCGATCAAATGAACTGGCAGGAATTCCGCGATGGTGTGGGAACCAGTGCCCTTTCCGGCAATAGGATTACTTTGTCGGGGCTGCCCGGCACTTTAAAGGAGGTATGCCATCGTTATGCGTCTTTTTATGCGAATGCGGCATACTCTTACCTATCCCGCTATAATCTGTCGGGAAGTATCCGTTGGGATCAAACCGACTTGTTCGGTCTTGACATTCGTAAGCAGCGTCATCCTTTGTGGTCTGTCGGTGCTTCTTGGATCCTGTCGGAAGAATCATTTATGAAAGAGATTTCCTGGTTGGATTATCTCAAAGCGCGTATGACTTACGGTATCAACGGTAACGTAGACCAAAGTTCGACCACTTATTTCATTGTCAAACAAAAAACGCAGAGCAATCCTATCAAAACGACTTATCTGACGTATGAAGACGATGACCTGCCCAATCCGAAACTGCGTTGGGAGAAGACAGCCACTTATAATGTAGGATTAGATTTCCGCCTGCTCAATAATGTGATTAGTGGTAGTTTGGAATACTACAACCGCCAGTCGTCGGATTTGCTTGTACGTCGGTATATGGATCCGACTATAGGGGCAAAATCACGTGAAGTGAATAATGGCGAGATGCGTAACCGAGGGGTGGAACTTTCCCTCACGGCAAACATCGTCCGCAAGAAAGACTGGAATTTTGCTGTTGATTTCAACTTTGACCATAATAAGAACAAGATGCTGAAAGTGGATCACAGCGAGGCGGACAACGCGTCGTCCTTTATTAAGAGTCCGTTGAACTATTTCATGGAAGGTACCAGCTATAATACGTTGTGGGCTTACCGTATAGACCGTATTGAGAATGGGTATCCGGTAGCAGTAGACAAAGATGGCAATGATTTGGTGAAATTCAATGAAGATGGCACGGTGGCCAGTATCACCAGCGACTCATCGCTCAAAGGTACTGATGACTTGGTGAACCTCGGTTCGCTGACTCCGAAATTCAGTGGCTCACTGGCTTTCAGGCTCAACTATAAGAATTTCGATCTGAATGCTTTTTTTGTGTATGCCGGCGGTAATAAACTGCGTAACAGTGTAGTGAGCATGAGTGACCAAATAGGAAGCCAGACGCTGAAAGGAATTTCTAACCGTTGGAGTGCGGATGAACCGGATGCGTGGGTACGTATGTATCACGATATGCCGTCACAAGTAAAAACTTATGCGAGTACTTTTGAGGATTGGTGGAAGTATGGCGATATAAACGTGAAGGATGCCGGCTATGTGAAATTGCGTAGCTTGAGTTTAGGTTATAACTTACCACTAACGATTTGCCAGCATCTCCGTCTCAATTCGCTGAAGGTAAAG
>OGHN01000930.1_pt1 | contig 13542 bp, 12 predicted proteins | sample 1571511 | NCBI WGS metagenome assembly OGHN01 (sample SAMEA2582024, study PRJEB24529) | metagenome | biome: Human gut stool | place: China | collected 2011 | reverse complement strand
GCCCATAGTCATATCAACGGTACTATCCGCTTCCTGAAAGAACATGCCAAGGCCATTATCTACTTTCCGGAAGGTAGTTTCATCTTGCAAGATGAAAGCTCCAAGAATAAGACTATTGATATGACTATGGGCGATATCGTACTGAAAGGAGCCGGAAGGGACAAAACGATCATTGAGATGACCGCGGCAAATAACTCTGCAAGTGAAAGTCAAATGTGGAACGCCCCTGTCATGATGGAATTTAAACATTATAGCACTTGGAGTTACATTACTGACATCAACACGGATGCTTCGATCGGTAGCAAAACCGTCTCTGCGAATTCTACAAGTGGATTGAAGGCTAATGATTGGATATGCCTCACAATGATAAACACTGATGACGATGTCATCAACGCAGAACTGGCTCCGTATAAATACACAGACATCAATGTGAACAATGGAGGTGTGCTTGATATCAAAACGAATGGTGTACAAATATATGAATACCATCAAATAGAAAAAATCAGTGGTAATTCAATCACTTTCAAAGAACCCATCATGCACGCTATCAACAAGGAATGGGGTTGGAAAATCAACAAATATCCCCATTATGAAAACGTGGGCGTGGAAGACCTTACATTCAAAGGTGATGCGGTGGAAGAATTTGTCCACCATAAAAACTCCATCCACGACGGTGGATTCAAACCTATTGACTTTGTCCGCCTGACAAACTCATGGATACGCCGCGTCAACTTTGAAAGTGTCAGCGAAGCCATGTCTATCACCAATTCAGCCAACTGTTCAGCGTACGACATCAAAATTGGCGGTAAACGCGGTCATTCTGCCATCCGTTCGCAAGCTTCTTCTCGCATCTTCATTGGAAAAGTGATTGAAAACAGTGACGGATATACCCTCAATAAAGGCGAAGGGGATAAAACATTGGGGACTTACCAAACTAATGTAGGACAATATCACGCTTGTGGTGTCTCCAAGCAAAGCATGGGTGCTGTGATATGGAATGTAAGATGGGGAGATGATTCCTGTTTTGAATCGCATGCAACACAACCACGTGCTACACTGATAGACTGCTGCTCCGGTGGATTCATGCACTGGAGACAAGGCGGTGACTCTGCACAAATGCCTAACCATATGGAGAATTTGACTATCTGGAACTTCTGCTCAACAAATACTCAGACAGATGCAGATATTGATGCCGAAAGTAAATTCAGCTGGTGGGATGCAAAAGGATACTGGTGGAAATTCTTGCCGCCTATTGTAGTAGGTTTCCACGGACAATCCCTTCAATTCAATGAGTCACAAATGAAGCACGGAATAATACATTGTTACACAAGAGTATCATGGTATTGTCAGAAGAATGAAATAGAATATGAAAATCCAAACGATTTAGTATTAATCGGTCTTTGGAAAAAACAGTTTGTGTTCAAACTCTTCGCTCCGGAAAATGTAGAATACATCGTAATCCCGGACGATACGGTATTGACCGACTGTTTTCTATGCGACAGTGAAACGGATGAAGTAAAATATATCAAATGAATTAAAGCTTCCCAAAATTAAAAAATGGGAAATTTAGTAAAATAGAAACTACTCAAAACATAACAGAATAGATGAAACTAAAAGCATTTATCACTATGGCACTATTGAGCGTGTCCGCTTTAGGAAACTGCCAAACGAACGGCAATCCCAATGTAACAGAACTTACCAGAGAACAGAAAGAAGACTTAAAGAAAATGTACGGAAGGTACCAGCTTTTCACCACGACTTCCGGTATTCCGGAATACTCCGTGGCTAAGGCAAGAACAGAACCTCTTCCGTGGGTAAAAGCGGAAAGGGAGTTTGACCCGACTCCGGAAGTACCGTCTGAGTAATGCATAGCTTTTTATAGAGAGAGTTAATTAAAAAATATTGCGAAAATTCAAATATCAAATATGAGAACAATTATGGATATTACAACACTTTTGATTATGGGATTACTTAGTTTTGGGCTTGGCGGATGCTCCAATGCTCAAAATAAGCAAGAGCACTCGAATGTCAAAGAGATTGGTAATGTACCCAAAGAAAATGTGGACTCTTATGTTTATAAAAATGAAAGCAGACCTGTGTACTATGCCAAATATGGTAATCGGGGTTGCTTATTTGAATTGAGAGTAAATGATATATTGATGACAGAAATAACCTATCCGACTAATATAGGAGAAGCATTGATAACAATTAATCCTACTATATTTAAATCAGGAAGGCAAACTGTTGAGATTCATTTATCTCCCATAGAAGGAGAACACGTTATAAGTAATAAAAAGCCGTTTCGTTTGGAAATTGGTTATTATGATTCTACAGAAGAAGTAGATGAGTCAGGAGAAGCGACTTGGCATACTGTTTTTACTCTTCCAGATATTGAAATACCGGAAAAAGGGTTGCCATACATTGATATGAAGGGGGAGTTCGAAGCAAATGTACCTTATCAATATACTTATTGGGATGATTGTGTTGATTTAAGAACAATACCTGATATTGAACAGAAAATCGTCAAAGAGTATGAATATGTAAGAAAATTAATAGCGCAGAAAGATTTAGAACAGTTAAAGAAATATTTTATGCCCTCCTATCGAGAATTTGCAATTACCATATATCAAACAAAAGAAGATATTGAGACAAGTTGGAAAAGTACCCATAATATTATAAAGGAATACGCTACAAGTGAGCTTCAGTCAATAGAAGATTATCGCATCGTGTATTCCAGTAATGGTCGGAGCGTATCTTTACGATCAAATAAATATGGTGGATTCCCGAGTGTTTTGCTTTTTATCAGAAAAGTAAATAATGGAGATGAGCTAGAGTATGGATATATTGAGTTACATCTTGGGATGAAAAAAGGGACTGATAAACTGATTCCTCTTATGATATAAATTCTATTTTATGAGCACTCAAGGTTAAAAAACGGATGCTACTTTATTTCTACTTTGAACGGTTAGCAAAAAATAATCGGAAAACGAAAAAGGGAGTTTAGGGGTGGCGGTATAACTTTGAAACAGCAACTAAAAAATTAAAGATATGAAAATGAAAAGCAGTATGAAACTAAAAGCGATAATGATTATAACGATGCTGGGTATGAACCTTGCAGGATGCGCTCAAGCACAAAAGAAAGACGGTACATTCGCTTCTGAATCAGGTATGGAAATACAGGTGGACTCTATGGTTTACAAAAATGAAAGTAGGCCTGTTTATTATGCGAGATACGGAAACAGAGGGGGTCTATTCGAACTAAGAATAAACGACAATGTATCAGCAGAAGTTACAGAACCTGTAAATATCGGTGAAACATCCATAACCATAAATCCGGTAATATTCAAATCTGGCAAACAGAGTATATCAATCAGTCTGAAACCATTTCCAGGCAGGAAAAATATAATGAATGATAAACCTTTCAGACTGGAAATTGGATATTATGATTTTACCGAGAAACTGGATAGTATGGGTAACAGAATATGGCATAAGGTATTTGAATTACCAGAAATAGAGATTCCCGAGGAAGGGCTATCGCAGATTAAAATAGAAAAAGAATTTGAAGCACAGGTGCCATACGAAATCACAACATGGGACGAGTATGTGGATTTGCGTGAAATACCCAATATTGAGCAGAAAGTGGTAGAAGAGTATAAGCGCGTTAGACAAATGATTGCAGAAAAAAAGATAAATGAATTGAAGGAATATTTTTGGCCTTCCTACCAAGAAATAGGTGTTACTTTGTATCAATCTCAAAAAGAAATAGAGTTAGATTGGAAAAGTACTGTTGATATTATTAATAAGTACTCTGCAAATGAATTACAACCAATTGAAGAATATAGAATTTTATTTTCAACAAATGGAAAAAGTATAACTTTAAAATCAAAAAAACTTAATGGATTACCAAGTGCTTTAGTTTTTATAAGAAAAAAAGAGAATGGTAATGGTTTTAAATATGGATATATCGAACTCCATTTAAGCATGAAAAAAGGAACAAACAAATTGATTCCCGTTATGATTTAAAGCCAGTCAATATGGTATCATGCTCCTATTTTTCACACTATTCAATGCCTTTTATCATGAAATAAATTCTCTTGTTCAGGGATATGCAAAGAAACTCAATACAGAATCCCATCAAATTGTGGACGACACCTATAAAGAGATAGATGGGATAAGAGAAAGCAAAGAGCAGGAAATGAATGCAGAGACACAATTAGAATAATTGTCTTAACTACAAAACAGAATGAGATATGGAACCAAAAACAGACAGTAACAGACCCTCTACAATCAGAATAATAGCCGGAATCTTAGTTCTATTATGTATATACCCAATATTCGTGTACGGCAGCTTTGGTATTCATGACCTTATGCAGTTTCCTTATGAAAAAATGAGTTTTTTTGAACATATATGGGGTAAATTGTTAGTCATATTAGTATCAGGAACAATCTTCCTGACACTATTAGGAGTCGTAACTATATTCTTATTAATAGCATTGAAAATATGGAGTGGGAAAAGAGAAAAATCAAAGCATATCATATACCCGTTCCCAGCCGTATTAACAACTGAAATTGCCGATTTCTACAAGGTGGAAAGGGCAGATGACCAATTTCTTATTTTCACTACACCTTCTCAAATACGCGGATTTCTGATAGGTATCGGAGCAGCTATTTTATGTACTGGGATATTCTTCTTCTGCAAAGAAATAGACAACCCTTACAGTGAAATTTATTGGCCTGTCTCAAGTGGAGCATTTATTTTAGCTCCATTTATTCTGCTGGTCAGCCAAGTATTTGCACATAAACGTAGGTTTGTACTGGACAGGATGAACGGTACTGTAACATTTCCACGCCATCTGTTCTTTCCTCGTTGTACTGTTCCTTTCTCGAAGGTCATTCCGGGATATTCAAAAGGTACTATGAACCTTGCATTTAGGTTTTGTTTTTTACATCCGCGAACTAAAGCAGCCATACCTGTTCTTGCAGATTATGATTCCGATTGGTGGCCATTCTATGTACTCTATATGGACAAGAACCGCCCGCTGCCGCAAGGCGAAGTGTTCGACCCCTACCGCGAGAAAGACTTCCTGCGCAGAAAGGCGGCAGGTTTCCCAAAACCGATATATCCCAATACCATCCTCGTTACTGACGCATATATGGGATATATATACGGTACGGATGAGTTCAAGCAAAGGCTCTCTAAGATAAAACACAGGATAGTGCATTACTACGACAGAGTATCATGGTATTGTCAGGAGCATGGAATTGAAATACCAAACGACAACGATTTGGTATTAATCGGTCTTTGGAAAAAACAGTTTGTGTTCAAACTCTTCGCTCCGGAAAATGTAGAATACATCGTAATCCCGGACGATACGGTATTGACCGACTGTTTTCTATGCGACAGTGAAACGGATGAAGTAAAATATATCAAATGAATTAAAGCTTCCCAAAATTAAAAAATGGGAAATTAGTAAAATAGAAACTACTCAAAACATAACAAAATAGATGAAACTAAAAGCATTTATCACTATGGCACTATTGAGCGTGTCCGCATTGGGAAGCTGCCAGACGGGCGGCAACTCCAACGTAACGGAACTTACCAAAGAACAGAAAGACAACTTGAAGTATTTGTACAAATGGTATCAGTTTTTCACCGAAACGAAACCCGGCATTCCGGAAGGAGACGAGGCGAAAGAAAGAACCGAACCCCTGCCGTGGAAGGAAACCGGAGGCGAGTTCGACCCGGCTCCACTGAAAGAGTGGATGACCCATGCCCGGCTGGGGGAGGACGAGTCTTATGTGGCTTCCGGCAGGCTGGCGCTTGACGGAGTGTATGACCCGGATGAGAACTGGAACCAAGCAGACGAAATCCCGGACAACATCTCCTCCGACAATCCCTACGAGCAAAAGATCGCCTCCATCAAGATGTTTGGAAACATGCGGTTCAACCTCCTGTCCCGCCTGCGGAACACGGAAGGAGATACGCTGAAATTGCTCGGCTCTGCCATGCTCTACATGTCCCCGATAGAGAAGAAGTTCTCTCTGTCGTTCCGCACCAACAATCCGCGCTCTGCCGACATCGAAGGAAGCATCGAAGCGGAACTGCTTCCGCCCCTGCGCTGGAAGTACGTCCGCATCCCGCTGCTGCCCGAAGGAAAGGAATACGAGTTCGACGGCGTGAAGTTCAAACTGTTCAAGTCTGCGCCCGGCGATGTGATACTCGAGTACGATAAGAAGTATAACGAACAGATAGGCAAGCTGGAAATCATCCCGATAAAGGGAGAAAAGCCGATGAGCTGTAGAGGGGGATATACGACCGGCGGCAAAGGACTGCTGCAATGGTACCGGAATCCGCACATGGGCTTCGGAGAATGGTGCGTCACGTATATGGAAGAGAACTGCGACTCGCTCGGTACTACGCCCCAAGCGCTGGAGCTTGCCGCCCACCCGCACTACCGGCCTACGGAAGAAGAGCTGCGGCACTTCCACGAAACGGCAGGCGAGATAGTGGGACTCCGGCTGGAAGACCTATTGAAGAACGCCAACTCAAAGAACTACAAGGAGTTGTATCGCGAATGGGTGAAGAAGGGATACGAAGCCGCCGTAGAGTGCAAGGACGATTATTCGGGAGCAATGGGCGGCTTTCACGACCGCTACGGCGATGACGTCGTGTCGTATATCGCTTTCCAGATCGGCGAAGGAATCGGCAGCCAGTATGTCAAGGCAGACCTGAAGCCCGATTGGGAGACAATAGACCGTTGCGCCACAGCCCTGATGGACCGCTACACCGACGCCGCCGCCGACTCCCTGAGTAACGAATTGGACAAGCACGTGGAGGAATACATCGACTCCCTCGTAGAGCGGCGGGAAGTTCTGACCTTCCTCACCGATGAGGACATCCGGCAGTTGTCGAAACCCGTAGAGCCGGACGACAGCCCCCTCATGTACCGCTGGTACAAGACCTACACGGAAGCCGACGCCCTGTACATCTACCTCCCCGACACCGCTGCCGACCGTCCGCTCCTCAAGGTGCGTTACCCGATGGGCGGCGGCAAACCAGAAGTACTCTTCTCCCGGTAGTCCGCCCCTCCGGTGGGCCGCTCTCCGTGAAACATCCGATGTGAAACCAAAAACTAAATCACCTCATGAAACAGAATACAGATATTCCCTCCGCCCGTTCAAGTCTGTGGAAACGGTGTTGGCGTTTCGTAAAAAACGCCCATCTTCCGGAGTTTTTTCTCTATGCAATCGTACTGCCTTGCTTTGCCCTGCAAGTGTCGGTAGTGGCAGGCATCTTTCTCTTTCTCGGTGATATGTCGGTTACGGGCATAGGTTGTACCTACGACCCGGCAGGGTTCGTGCTGCTCGCCTTGTTCGCCCTCATCGCCATAGCGGTCTTTTCGGCATTACTGCTCCTGCTGCTGAAGGTAAACAGCAGCAAGACGAGCCGTTATCGGGAAGATAACCCCCGACGCTCTTACCGCCGGATAGCGGGCGTACTTCTGTTTCTGTTGATGGCAGGTGTATCCCATTCTTCTACAACGGCACCGGAACATCGGGAAGGAATTATCCTTCCACAGAAATCGTGGCTGGAAGAGACTGCGATACCCGTTTACCTTTCCATCTTCGATTCACGGACAGGACGGATTACACTTTTATTGATAAACCTTGCTACCTTTGGAGTAATGCGTCGCAAACTATGTCTCAAATCCGATACTCCGGAAGCCGCCCTCGAACTACTTGCTACCCGTCGTCCGTTTACGGTACGCACATTAGTGGCCATGCTGTGGCTCTTCCCCGTATGGCCCGCCATATTGGCGGCAATACACTATCATCGTTTACAGAAAATCAGACTGCTGCGCCGCCACTATCCCTGCCCCAACTGTATGGGAAGGAAAGTACACTCTCTGCCCCTGCCTGTTGGAGAAGAGAATCTGCCCCTGCTCACCGATGGCGAGCGACTCGAACTCAAACTGAAAACAGCCTATATCCTCGTCTGCGAGTGTCCGGACTGTGGCGAACGGTTTAAACTGCGTATGCCTCTCACCAAGGAAGGCTACGAGCTTTGTCCAGAATGTAGCTACCTCACTCTGCACCGCACGGAAGATTATCAGGTGGTAAAGCCGGCCACCGGCTCGGACGAAGGTCTGCGCGAGGCACGCCACCAGTGCCGCTTCTGTGGAGCGGAATACATGGTAGGTTACCAAATGCCAAAAAACAGAGTCTAATATGAATATTAACATGAATACAAAACTATCAACTTATTAATATGAAGCTAAAAACATTTATCATTATGGGACTAACAAGTATTTCAAGTTTAGGAAGCTGCGGACATGCACAACAACCTCAATATTTAGGTGAAAGTCCGTATAATCTTGCAGATGTGGATTTCAACACAGACGTAGTTAAGTTTTATTCAAAAGTACCAACCGATGGTTATTTCAAAGAAGAAAACATCTGTCGGGGAATTGGAAACAGAACGATGGTCATATATGACTATTATCAGTTTTACTCCGAGTCTTCAGATAAAATGGCTGTATTCGAGGACTTCTTTTTCCCGAAAATCGAAATGTTAAGCGATGAGCAAGGAAAACTGATAGGCGTGGCAGGCACAATTGATTTCAAAAATGAAGAAGGAGCCAACAGTCTGTTTGCTTCTATAAAGAGCAAGTACGGAAAGCCTTGTTTCACGTCGGAAGACCAATACGAAAACCCCATATACGGATGGATAGACAACAGCATGCGGATACAGTTGCGTAATAAGGAGATGAGTGATGGCGACTATAGTTGCGAGTTGCTGGTATCAGAAAAAAAGTATGGCGAATTTATGGCAGACCTTCACTCAAGAGCATGGAGTAACTTCAACTGGTTCGAAGACACAGAACTCCCGTCTGCCTCCTCTGATATTATATTGACAAAAGACGATGTGGTAAACGACCACCGGCGAGGATGCACAGCTATCATAGACGGAACCATGCCTGATTTCACCATCTCAACGTATGCCGGTTCAGACGATTTCCTGTATGATTTGGACAAGTATCTCACGCAGCAAGCCCGAGAAGTCTCGCCCAAAGTTTATGGGCGTGTTCCGGTATCGTTCCTGATTGATACAGATGGAAAAGTCAAAGACATCAAAATAGAAGAAGAAACAGCCGATGAAAAGGTAAAAGATGCAGCAACCAATCTTATAAAATCTTTGCCCAAGTTCAAGCCTGCCACAAAAAACGAACAACGCGTTTCTTTTAAAGTATCAACTACCATCGATTTCTAACACTGCAACCTCCAGCAGGGTATCCGCATCCTACCGGGCAGACGGATGTCGGGCAACATACACGTAAATACGAAACTATCTTAAAATCCAATCACATGAGACAGAAAATACTTATCGCCCTTGTACTGACGGGATTGTTAGGCTTGGGCAATTGCGCCAAAGCACAATCGGGAAAACAAATCATCGACTTGGACTGTCCGGACTACAGTCTCGACGTGGCACACTTTTACTCCGAATCTCTCGGAGCGGACTATTCTGCCGTCGGCGAATGCGGCACGGAAGCGGGCTACAGAAGAGACACGATTAATACACTCGGCGATAATCCCCGTCCGGTCATCGTGTTCTACCGCCCCCAGAACGACTCCCTGTATAAGGAAGCCACCTTCTTCGGTCTCGATTTCGGGAAACTCGAGATGGCAATAAACATGCAGGGCAGGCTGATACGGACGGATGCCCAAGCGGAGACAGACGAGGAAGGCTTCGGCAGGATGATGGAAGCCGTCGTGCGGAAATACGGCGAACCTGTGGGCAAGACGATGGAGACGGGCAAGGAAAACCTCGACAAGATACTGAAGCAGGCCCTCGAGGAGCTTTCCGTATATCACTGGGATGTGGGCGACGATGAATACATCGAACTGGCAGCCGAGCGGCGGAGCGACCCGGCCGAGGACGAAGAAGGAGAGCCGGTGCAAGAGGAAAACGCTTCCCCCTGCGTGGAGGTAACCTTCAGCCGGACCAAGAAAGAGTTCGACCTCCTGTTCAAAGAGGTATTCTCTCCCCTCGCGGAAGACACCGAGGAACTGCTGAAAGACTTGAAAGAGGCGGAGCAGGAAATTCGGCAAAAATGGGAAGAATCCCCAAAAGTAACATCGGGAAAAAAAGAATAACCCATGCCCCATCCGTATGAAACCGAAAATGCTGCTGCCAACGGCAGCCGTCAAACCCTAAACCCCAACCCAATTATATGAAGCAGAGCAGAAACAGCGATAAGAAACGACACCACGAAGAAACCATTCATGACAGACAGTACCGAAGCATGGTAAAGCGATACAAATGGAAAAACCATGCCATCATAGCGAGTGCTCTTCTGGGATTCAGCGTGCTGATATTATTCATCATAGTTAGCGACATTCCGCTCACCGCAGCCAATGTGGCGGTTGGGCTGGCGGTCCTCAATGGTGCATGCTGGCTGCTTCTGCGACTACTCTGCAGACCCGCCTATAACCTCAGCATCCAAATACCAATGAAGAACGACGGACACTGGCTGTGGCGGGGCGGAGAACTGATATACAGAGAACTGACGCACGATGATGCTACCTGCCCGATACCACCGGAATATCTGGTCCGGGTAGATGACCGGCAAATCATTATCGACAACGACAGCACGAGTGGAAGAATCCTCATTTTTCTATTATTTTCCTTCATGTTTGGCCTTTTCATCTATTGGTCATTCCTATCAGACTCTACTGTTCCGCCAGAAGATTACGGCTCCGCATTGCTTTTTGCAGAAATGGGCGTTATATTGGCATGGGGAATGGCCTATACCTTGCTGAATCCCCGGCAACGCATTGTCTTCGACCGTACTGCCAAAACCGTAACCATTCCCGGCAGTCTGCTGATGAACAAAACAGAGACCATTCCCTACGACCAAGCGGAGCTTTCATATTACCACGACATGAGAAGCAAGATTGACGAGGTGATAATCTATAATCCCTCAGGACTACCGCTTGGAATCTCCGTGATGCCGGGCCGCACCGACGAAGCCTTGCGCCTTGCACGCTTCATACATCGCTATATGGAGGAAGAAGTCGTAGATAAGGCAGAACTTGAGAAATTCAAGAACAGGGAAAAGCCACAACAGGAAGAAATGGAATATTTTAATACTTGGTAAATATAGCTCATAATATAATGTTGGAATGTATATGTAAATGTAAAACTATAAATCACAATAATATGAACAAGCATCCATTCCTCCCCGCTTCAGCAGCCGTTGCCCTATGCTTCGGACTGTTTTGTATGTCCGCGCTCAGCTCGTGTACAGGGTGCAGCTACAACCACCAAAAGGCGATGGGAAGCATAGATAACATTTTGGGCAAAGTAGATACAATGATGAAAAAAACAGACCGGTTTTTGGAAGAACACCTGCCGGAAGAACCGCCTATAGACTACGAAAAAGAGGGGGTAAATATGGAGCACCTGTTTGTATTTACAGATACGACAATGACCTACAACGGCAAGCCGTTCATGCCGGGAATGTCAATAGGAGAACTGTGTGAGATATTCGGACATTACGAGCGTCTTGCAGAACCCGGAATATTTATATGGGATTCTATGGGAATCATTATGGTATCACACGATGAAAGCGGAAAAGACAGTGCCCCTGTAAGTAGAATAATGATTAACTGGAATATAGAGTTAAGCGGGTTTATAACCGATGAAGACCTAAAATGGCTAAAGAACCGCTGCCCACGTCAGTATTTTACGGGTAAAATGATTGTCGGTGGAGCGGTTTTGGGCAGAGGTATGCACATGGATGATTTTCTGAAAAAAACAAATCTGAAATTTGATAACAATCCGTTCCCTCTGCTTTACTATTGTCATCTGCATGACTGGGACTACACCAAAGCGCCTATACACCGCAGAGAAAAATATTATACCTATAGAATCAGGAAGTCTGATGACGGTAATGATATCTCACATTTTGATATTGACATTAACTCACGAGGTTTTGGTGACCCACCGTACGAAGGTCCTGAATATAAAAAGTACATAAATCACCCTGATTAAAACATAGTTATCATGAAAATACGAATCAACCTCTCAGTCTATCTTATGGTATTGTTCTTCACGCTAACAGCCTGTGGTGAAAGAACGGACGGTCTGTATGGCACCCGCTACAGCCGCTCGGAACTGGAAGAAATGGGTGTAAACACCGAGCATCTGTTTATTTTCGACGGCGATAAAATATCGTATAACGGCAAAGAGTTTTGGCCGGGAATGAGTATTGAAGAGGTGACGGAGATATTCGGTGAACCTTATACACGTACGTATAAAGGAAAGGCTTTCTTTCATGAGTATATAACTTACTTCTGGGATGATTGGGGAGTAATGGTCAGTACCCAATTGAGAGATAGTATTCAAACAGTGATGATGGTGGATATTCGCTGGAATTTGACAATTGGCAAAGCACTGAAACTTGCAAATAGTGATAACTTGCGAGATTTAGTAAAAAGTATGAAAGAAGACAATCCCAAGACTTATTTTAAAGGCAATATTCTGGTTGGTGGCATGCCATTGGGAAGGATGACAAATGTAAAGAAGGATTTTATGGAAGAAAATGAACTCATTTTTTTTCAACGGCATAGAGGAGATCGGATAGTAGAACATAGGGTTTTGCATTCTTATGATTATACAAAACTTAAAAATTTCAAGAAAGAGGATCGTTATATGTTTTACTATACTATTTTGATGTCTACGGATTATACAAAAACGGAAAGTTTTATGTGTATACTTAATAAGTACTACCTGTGATTATTGAAGCATCAATGATACAAATTTTATTTGATATACTACTAAAAAGTATTTAATATGAAGTCTATTATATTTATTTTTTTTATTGTTTTTGTGGTGGGATGCAACTCCCATGAAAATATCGTTTCTGTAAGACAAGTACAAAACGATAGTCCTGTGATATTGAGAATAAGAAAAGACAGAACGGCTATTCATAGCTTATTATATCCTATAGCATTTGAATTTAAGAAAAATGGTAATAGAGAGATATATTATTTTGAATCCTCTTACTTTGCTAAACATGATGAATTATGTCCTGGAACTGGCGAATGTTGGTTAAAGTCAGAGAGTCAAAATGATAATTTAGCTTATTCTTATAAGAAGTTTTATGGAGGGGTATTATTTACCATTGAAAACAATGATACAATCCAAACACATTTATATAAGTATTATAAAAAGATGATTAAAGAAAATAAAGACACCATTCATGTTTCTTTAAAAGAATTCAATAGAAACTTTAAGGAAAATATTATAAATAATTTCTTTGAAGGAGATTCTATTTCTTTACATTTTCATGATCGCAAAAGATGGATTGATGTTCCTTTAAGAGTTTCTTTCAATTGATAGCCCATGCAACTTATGGGCGTGGGCTGGCACGTAAAAGAATAGGAGACAAACGTGGAGCCTGCGAGGACTGGATAAAAAGGTAACCATTCTATTTTCCGCCTTGACACGCATGTTCCCTAAACCTACCTTTGCGC
>OGHN01000928.1_pt1 | contig 13547 bp, 10 predicted proteins | sample 1571511 | NCBI WGS metagenome assembly OGHN01 (sample SAMEA2582024, study PRJEB24529) | metagenome | biome: Human gut stool | place: China | collected 2011 | reverse complement strand
GACTTCTCAAGTAGTATCTTCTACTTCTCAGACTGTCCCTCCAACCCCTCCTGTCCCACCAGTACCTCCTGTACGTCGTCCTGGTGTTACTGCGAGCGGAAATGATGGCGGAGAGGGCAATATTCCTCAGGAACCACAGAAGAAAAAGAACACCCGCTCTATCTTCATCATCTCATTCATCTTTGCTGTCTTGGCGTGTGGCATTATGTATTACTTCTACGACAGTGCCAATCGCAACAAGGAGATGGAAGCTTATGAGTATGCGATGCAAAGCAGCGATCCGATGGTACTGCAGAGTTATCTCGATACCTACAAGGATGCGGATGAAGCACATCGCGATTCCATCATGGCTCATCTAGACCAGTTGAAGCAGAACGACCAGGATTGGACCAATGCGGTAGTGAGCGGATCGAAAGAAGCTTTGGAAGCATATCTCCAGAAGTATCCTAACAGTTTGCACAAACAGGAAGCTTTGCTTAAAATCGACTCTTTGGATTGGAATGTGGCTAAGGCTGCAGATACAGCTGATGCCTACCAGGCATACCTGAATGCTCATACAGATGGTGCTCATATCGAAGAGGCAGAAAATGCCTTGAAGAAGGTGAAGAGCCGTGACCTCCAGCCAGAAGAAAAGCAGATGGTGAGCGGATTGTTCCGTCAGTTCTTCCAGAGCATCAATTCCCGTAATGCGGATGGCTTGACAGCTACCTGCGAGGATATTCTCTCTTCCCTGCTTGGTAAGAACTCGGCTACCAAGGCTGATGTCGTTACCTTTATGGACAAGCTCTATAAAGATAATGTAGCCAATATGAACTGGCACATCAACAACGACTACCAGATCAAGAAGCGCGAGGTTGGCGATGAGGAATATGAGTATCAGGTACAGTTCTCTGCCCGTCAGGACGTAGATTTGACAGATGGCACCAAGAAGGAACAACTCTTTAAGATTTCTGCTGTTGTTTCACCTGATGGCAAAGTTTCTGCCTTCAATATGAACAAGGTTTCTGAGCCACAGCAATAGAATTGTTCTGATTAAAAGATTCGTAGTTCTAAAACAATATAAAAGAATCATAAGATTCAAAAACAATATAAAAAGAAAGCTCCGGTGGATTGTTGAGTCCATCGGAGCTTTCTTTTTTCCTTTTACTTTGCTTCCTTCATCTGTCGGAGCAATTCCTTCTGTTTTTCATTCAGACCAGTAGGCAACTTCACGTTGTAGGTAATCATCAGATCACCGAAGGTTCCATCACCTCTGTCATACCCCTTGCCGCGAACACGTACCTTGGTACCATTCTGGGTTTCTGGTTTGATCTTCAGTTTAATCTTCGAACCATTGCTCAATGTGATGATACCCTCACCACCGAGCAGTGCGGTGTACATATCGATATTCACATTCATGTTCATCTCGCCCGTATTCGTTCTGGCGCTATGACCACCGCAGCCGCCGTTACATCCGCCTGTACCATATTCAGCACCGGCACCGAAACCAGCACCTGCTCCGCCGAATCCACCAAAGCCACCGAAACCGGCACCTTGTGAACTGCGGGCACGACCTCCGCCGAAGAGATTTTCGAAGAAGCTGGAGAAACCTCCTCCTCCACCGAAGCCACTGAAGTCGAAGCCTTCGAATGGATTTCCACCAGCGGCACCTCCGCCGGCAGCACCATCATAGCCTCCACCGCCGAAGCCTCCTACATTCTTCCACTGTTCGCCGTACTGGTCGTACTTAGCACGCTTTTCCGGATCCGAAATCACCTCATACGCCTCGTTCAGCGCCTGGAACTTAGCCTTTGCCTTTGGGTCGTTAGGGTGCAAATCTGGATGAAACTGTTTAGCACGCTTGCGATATGCAGCGCGCACATCCTTCTGCGGGATGTTCTTATCTACACCGAGAATCTTGTAATAATCTACAAATGCCATAGTATAATACCTCCTATTTTTTATGTTTTTTATAAGAATCCAACAAAAAGTATGCCGTAATTGCCAACTTTTTTGTAATTTTGCAGTTGAAACAAAAAAATCGAGAAAAAGTATGAAACAGTTATTCGCAGCGCTCCTCTTGGCGCTCACTTTTAATTCGCAGGCAATGGCTCAGCCGCGCACCGTCAAACTCAGAGTGATTCAGACGAGTGATGTCCATGGTTCTTTCTTCCCATACGATTTCATCAATCGCAAACCGAAGGCAGGAACCCTGGCACGCGTATCCTCTTATGTAAACGATCTGCGCAAGACCTATAAGGACAATGTCATCCTCCTGGAGAATGGCGATATCCTTCAGGGACAACCTACCTGCTACTTCTATAATTATATCAACACCCAGGCTCGTAATGTAGCAGCTGATGTCGTCAACTATATGAAGTATGATGCCCAGGCTTTCGGTAATCACGATGTAGAGACCGGTCATGCGGTTTATGACAAGTGGATCAGGGAGTTAGATTGTCCGGTGCTGGGTGCCAACATCATTGATACCAAGACCGGTAAGCCTTATGTGAAGCCTTATATCATCCTGAACCGTGAGGGTGTGAAGATAGCCGTTCTCGGTATGTTGACTCCAGCTATTCCCAACTGGCTGACAGAGAATCTCTGGAGCGGAATGAAGTTTGAGAATATGGTGACCAGTGCCCGTAAATGGATGAAGATTATCCAGGAGAAGGAGAAGCCGGACGTTGTCATTGGTGTCTTCCACAGCGGTAAGGATGGCGGTATTGTCACTCCCGAATATGAGGAGGATGCCTCCCTGCGGGTAGCAAAGGAGGTGCCAGGCTTCGATATGGTACTCTTCGGACATGACCATACCCGCTGCAATGAGACGATCCTGAATGTGGAGGGTAAGCCTGTGGTATGTCTCGACCCTGCCAATAATGCACTGAATGTGGCAGATGCCGAGGTGACCATCACCCTGGACAAGAAGAAGGTGAATGGCAAAAAACAGTATGTTGTGACAGACAAGAAGATCGTTGGCAGTCTGCCAGATGTGACAAAATGTCCTATTGATGAGGATTTCATGAAGGCATTCGAGCCTCAGATTGCAGAAATCAACAAGTTTGTCAGCAAGCAGATCGGAATTTTCAAGAATACCATTCACAGCCGCGAGTCTTTCTTCGGCAGCTGCGCCTTCAATGACTTCATCCTCAACCTGCAGCTACAGATCACGAATGCTGATATTGCCTTCAATGCGCCCCTCCAGTTTAATTCTACCATCCAGGCGGGACCTATCTATGTTGGTGACATGTTCAATCTCTATAAATACGAGAATCAGCTCTACGTGATGCGCCTTACAGGTGAGGAGATCCGCAAGCATCTGGAGATGAGCTATGATCTCTGGGTGAATACGATGAAGAGCCCTGATGACCATCTTCTCCTGCTCGATACCCAGACCAAGGGCGACCAGCAGCGTCTGGGCTTCAAGAACCTCTCCTTCAATTTTGACAGTGCTGCCGGCATCGATTATGAGGTAGATGTTACCAAGCCAGACGGCGAGAAGGTGAAGATTCTGCGTATGAGCAATGGCCAGCCTTTCGATGAGAAGAAGTGGTATAAGGTGGCAGTGAACAGTTATCGCGGCAATGGCGGCGGAGAGCTCCTCACCCGTGGTGCCGGTATTCCAAAGGATAGTCTGGATAGCAGAATCATCTATCGCAGTGAGCGCGACCAGCGTTACTACCTGATGGAAGCGATAGAAAAGATGGGAACCGTTGAGGCGAAGGCCAACAACAACTGGAAGTTTGTGCCGGAAGCATGGACCAAGCCTGCTGCCCAGCGCGACTATGAATTGCTTTTCGGAAAAAAGCAATAGCCCACTAGTCCCCAAAAGCCGCTGGGAACTACCCGTCAAAGCATATCATAAAGTTCAAAGTTCAATATTCAAAGTTCAAAGTAAAGAATGAAGTATTGGTTTATATTTTGCAAGACAGATATCTTGCTAGAGAAGAGAGAAGACGGAACCTATACGATTCCATGTAGTGAGGAAAGTCCGATAGCAACCAAGCCTTGGACCCATATTCTCAACATCACACCGATGAATGACGGTACGGAAGTGAAGACTTTCACCATTCCAGAGCCCGTAACCGACAAGCCGAAATATGAGATGTGCGGTTTGCGTCCTAGCTTTTACAAGCTCTCCCCAGAGTTGTATCAGAAGGCTGGAAAATGTCAGGAGCTGAACTATTGGGATATGAACACCCAGTTTTGCGGTGTATGCGGTTCACCTATGAAGATGTCAACAGATATCAGTAAGAAGTGTACCGAGTGTGGCAAGTCTGTCTGGCCCTCTCTCGCTACAGCCATCATCGTTCTTATCAAGAAGGGCGATCAGGTGCTGCTGGTTCATGCCCGCAACTTCAAGGGTAACTTCGATTCCCTGGTAGCAGGTTTTGTGGAAACAGGTGAGAGTCTGGAGGAAGCTGTTCATCGTGAGGTGATGGAAGAGACAGGTCTGACCATCAAGAACCTCAAGTATTTCGGTTCCCAGCCATGGCCGTTCCCAAGTGGCTTGATGGTAGGATATGCAGCCGAATATGTAGATGGTGAGATTCATCTTCAGAAGGAAGAGCTTTCCCGCGGCAAATGGTTCAGCAAGGACAATCTCCCTGTTCTGCCGGAGAAATTGTCGATTGCCCGCAAACTCATTGATGCCTGGTTGGAGAATAGAATATAAACTTTCGCAAGCAGACTATACTCGCCCAGGACTAATGATAAGTAACTGGACTAATGATAAGTATAGGGTAGAATCTTGAAATTAAGAAATACAGAAGAGATGAAAGAAAAACTTTGGAATGCGAATTACATCAAGGTGATGACCACCAACTTTCTGCTCTACTTTGCCTTCTATCTCCTTACCCCACTCCTACCACTCTATCTGAGTGAAACTTTCGGGGCTACGAAGGATGTGATAGGCATTGTTCTGAGCGGATATACGGTAGCGGCACTCATCATCCGTCCGTTTAGCGGATATGTGGTGGATGGATTTTCCCGTAAGAAAGTGCTGATGGTCTGTCTGACGGCTTTTGCCATCTTCTTTGCAGGATACATAGCAGCCAGTACCATCCTGATGTTTGCCATCTGCCGAACCCTGCATGGTGGACCTTTCGGAGCGGTAACTGTTGCCAACAGTACTTGTGCCATCGATGTCTTGCCAGCGAGCAGACGCAATGAGGGTATCGGTCTTTATGGATTGAGCAACAACTTCGCCATGGCGATAGCCCCTTCCATCGGTATCTATCTGCACAATCTGGTGGGTAGTTATATGGTACTTTTCTGGATAGCCTTTGTGGTAGCCATTGCTTCTGTAGTGATAGCTGGAACGGTGAAACTTCCAGAGAAGGAAATCATCAGAAACAAAGAGAAGCTCTCGCTCGACCGCTTCTTCCTGACCCGCGCCTGGCTGTTGGCCATCAACATCTGCATGTTTGGTTTCTGCTGGGGTGTATTGAGCAACTATCTCGCCATTTACAGTAAGGAGGAATTAGGCATTACCGGAGGAACGGGAACCTATTTCGCAATCCTCTCTATGGGATTGTTCATGAGCAGATTGCAAGGCAGAAAGGCTTTGAGTCAGGGGAAGCTGACCCAGAATGCTGCCGAAGGAATGCTGATATCGCTCGTTGGTTTTACGATATTTGTAGCCATCAAGCATCCGATAGCCTACTATCTTTCAGCTGCATTGATAGGATTGGGAAATGGTCACCTGTATCCAGCCTTCCTGAATATGTTTATCAATGTAGCCCGCCACGACCAGCGTGGAACGGCTAACAGCAGTATCCTGACCGGTTGGGACCTGGGATTCGGAATCGGTTGTCTTCTGGGTGGTGTTGTAGCCGAGCATTTCGGGTATAGTGGTGCCTTCTGGATGGTAGCAATCGAAAATGCCGCCGCAGTAGTATTGTTCTTTGCTGCCTCCCGGACATTCTTTGAAAAAAGAAGACGAAACGATTAGCAAAGGAATAAAAAAGTATAAGTTTTTTCCAGGTTAAAGTTTAGCTTCCATCAAGGGCTAAACTTTTACCCTTAAGGCTAGAAATATTTTCCCTTAAGGGAAATTATATTTTTCCTTAAGGATAAATCTTTTTTTCCTTAAGGGTAGTTTTCTGCTGGTTAAACCGGCATAAAAGTCCAATTAAAGAAAAAAGAGCATTCGTAAGGATTGTGGAAATAAACCCTTTCGAATGCTCTTTGCAATTTTCTTACATGCTTTCTCTCTTAGAATGGGAGATCATCTGCGCTGCCACCTGCTGCTGGAGCTGCTGGTTGAGCTGGAGGGAATGGAGCAGTTGCACCCTGAGCTGGAGCAGGAGCTGCCTGAGGAGCCGCACTTACTGGAGGGAATGGAGAACCAACTGGCTGCATGCCACCCTGCATGGCAGCAACAGCATTAGGATCTACACGCTGAATATTCCAAGCGCGGACACTGTTGAACCAACGACCATTATATTCGTGTGCATCCAAATCAAAAGAAACCAAAAGTTCCTCACCACTCTGGATGTTGAACTGAGCAAGACGATCTGCTCCGAAAACATCGAAGCAAAGCTTCTTTGGATACTGCTCGTGAGTTTCGATAACGAACGACTGAGCCTTCCACTCACCTCTTGCAGAAACGCCGCTTCTTTCAGGTAAAACGGCAATTACCTTTCCTTGTAATTCCATATTATTATTTTAAAAATTGTTTCAATCCTTCGCCTGCCGAGCCCCATTTTCATCGAGAATCAAAAGATGTATGAAGAGGCTCAAAAACGAGTGAATCTATCTGTTATTTTTCTTTCTGACTGCGAAATTACTAAAAATAGTTTTAAAACAAAAACATTTCTTCGATTATTTTTGTCTATCCCCAATATTTTTTGTATTTTTGTGCTCATAATTGCGCAAATGCTCCAATTTACCCATCAAGTAAGGAGCATCAGCAATGAAAATGAGATAAGTAATATAGAAAATTAATAATATAAAATAACGACTCATGAGATTTACAGTTTCAAGTTCAGCATTGAACAGCAAGCTCAATATGCTTGCTAAGGTGATTGGCAGCAAGAATTCTCTGCCTATCCTTGACAATTTCCTGTTTCAAGTTGCCAACGGCGAGATGACCATCACCGCAAGCGACAGTGACAACATCATCAAGAGTACCATCGCTCTCACTGACTGCGATGGCGAAGGCGAGTTCTGCGTTGCCAACCGCGTCATCCTGGATGCATTGAAGGAGTTGCCTGAGCAGCCTCTCAGCTTCGATGTAGATACAGATAGTTATGCCATTAAGATTGTATATCAGAATGGTCTCTATAATTTCACAGGCTTGAATGCAGAAGACTATCCTCCAACACAGGATATGGGTGATGCCTGCACTACCCTCGTCTTGCCAGCACAGGTGCTGATCGACAATATCAACCGTTCTCTCTTTGCAACAGCCAGCGATGAGCTGCGCCCAGTAATGAATGGTATCTATTTCGACCTTACTCCCGAATCGCTTGCCATCGTAGCTAGTGATGGTCATAAGTTGGTAAGAAGCAAGAACTTCACTGTCAAGAGTGAGACTCCTTCTTCATTCAACCTGCCAAAGAAGCCAGCATCATTGCTGAAGAACATTCTGAGCAAGGATGATGAGGCAACCATCAAGTTTGATGCACGCAGAGCTGAGATTCAGTTTAGCGATGGCGTATTGAAATGCCGCCTCATTGATGGTCGCTATCCTAATTACAACTCAGTGATTCCTGCCAACAACCCATGTGAGATTACCGTAGATCGCAAGGGCTTGCAGAGTGCATTGCGCCGTGTTTTGCCATTTGCCAGCGAGAGCAGCCAGCTGATCCGTTTCCATATCGAGAGCGGCCGTTTCGAGGTTTCTTCAGAAGACATCGACTTCTCTACTTCTGCCAAGGAAGTATTGGCTTGCGAATATAGCGGTTCCAGCATCAGCATCGGTTTCAAGGGTAGCAGCTTGATGGAAATCCTTGGTAATCTGAACAGCGATCAGGTTGTCTTCCACTTGGCTGATCCTAGCCGTGCCGGTATCATTGTACCAGCTGAGCAGCCAGAAGACGAGGACATCCTCATGCTCATTATGCCAATGCTCCTTAACGAATAAGGAGCTTGGTTCATCTAAACACCCCTTCCCTATCAGTAATATATAGTAATAAATACTAGAAGTAATGAAATTAAATCTTACTAAGCCTCTGATCGTGTTCGACCTAGAGACTACTGGTCTTGACATGGTGAAAGACAGAATCATCCAGATCTCCTATATCAAGGTGTATCCAGATGGAACAGAGGTACGTAAAAACCAGTTTATCAATCCAGGGAAGCCAATCCCTGAAGAGGTGGTTGCTCTTACAGGTATCAGCAATGATGATGTGAAGGATGCACCAACCTTCAAGCAGTTGGCGGCTACCTTCAACCAGGAATTCTCTGGTTGTGATTTCGCTGGCTATAACTCCAATCATTTCGATGTACCTATGCTTGCAGAAGAATTCCTGCGTGCAGGCATCGATTTCGATTTCTCTAAGTGTCGCCTTATTGATGCTCAGAACATCTTTATGAAGATGGAGCGTCGTAACCTGGCAGCTGCCTACAAGTTCTATTGCGGCAGAAAGATGGAGGAAGACTTCGAGGCACACCGCGCCGACCAGGATACCGAGGCTACCTATTGCGTACTGAAAGGCGAGCTGGACCGTTATGCCCCTGGTGTTCAGGAGGAAGCCGACCGTGTGCTCAACAATGACATGGACGAGCTTGCGGAGTTCTCCAAGCGCAACGACAATGTAGATTTTGCCGGCCGCATCGTTTGGCAGGAGTTGAAGGATGCCGACGGCAATGTGATACTCGACGAAAAGGGCAATCCTCGCAAGCACGAGGTATTCAACTTCGGCAAGTACAAAGGATGGGATGTGGCAGAGATCCTGACCAAGGATCCTGGTTACTTCACCTGGGTATTGGGAAGCGATTTTACCAACAATACCAAGCAGGTACTCACCCGTATCCGTCTGCGCGAGTTCAACAAGAGAATGGGAAAATAATATGTTAAAAGGAAAGAAAATCGTATTGGGCATTACGGGTTCCATTGCAGCCTACAAGTCATGCCTTATCATCCGTGGTCTCATCAAGAAGGGAGCTGAGGTGCAGGTGGTCATTACGCCTGCCGGTAAGGAGTTCATTACCCCTATCACCCTCTCGGCGCTGACCCACAAGCCTGTGGTAAGCGAGTTCTTCTCGCAGCGTGATGGTACCTGGAATTCGCACGTGGATCTCGGTCTCTGGGCGGATGCGATGGTCATTGCACCATGTACGGCATCTACCATGGGCAAGATGGCGCATGGTATTGCAGACAATATGCTCATCACCACCTATCTCTCCATGAAGGCACCAGTCTTCATTGCTCCTGCTATGGACCTTGATATGTACAAGCATCCTTCTACCCAGGCTAACATGAAAACCCTTCTCGACTATGGTAACCATATCATCGAACCGGAAGTGGGATTCCTTGCTTCTGGATTAGAGGGAAAGGGACGTATGGAGGAACCGGATGTCATCGTGAATTACCTGGACAGATACTTCAATATGATGGAGAGTGCCGATGAGGTTGCTGATGTAGAATCAGAGAACCAGAAGAATACGGAGAAAGACCTCTGCGGAAAGAAGGTGATGATTACAGCTGGACCAACCTATGAGAAGATTGACCCAGTGCGTTTCATCGGCAATTATTCTTCAGGAAAGATGGGATTCGCACTTGCCGAAGAATGTCTTCGCCGTGGTGCGGATGTTACTTTGGTGGCAGGTCCTGTTTCATTAGACTGTAGTCCTGCTATCCACCGCATCAATGTGGAGAGCTGTGAGGAGATGTATCAGGCAGCCACAGCAGCCTTTGCATCATCTGATGCTGCCATTCTCTGTGCAGCCGTAGCAGACTTCCGTCCTGCCAATGTAGCGGATAAGAAAATCAAGCGCGAAAAGGATGACCTGGAGTTGACACTGGTGCCTACCCATGACATCGCAGCAGCTTTGGGACAGATGAAACAAAAGAATCAGCGAATCGTAGCTTTCGCCCTGGAAACCAACGATGAAGAGAGTAATGCCCAGAAGAAGAGAGTGAAGAAAAACGCCGACTTCATCGTGCTCAACTCTACCCGTAATCCGGGCACTACTTTCCGCACTGATGACAATCAGATTACCATCATCTCTGAAAAGGGAAAGAAAGAATATGAAAAGAAACCGAAGACTGAGGTGGCTCACGACATCATTGACGAGCTGGCTCTCCTGTTTTAGTCCGGTATCTTTAGCTGGTGGTCTCCTGTGCTGCAGTCCTTCTGCGATTTCAGCACAGGAGCTGCAAGCTAAGATTACCATCAACCATGCCCAGATTTCGGGCACGGAAAAAGGCGTATTCGACAATCTGCAACAGACCTTGCAGCAATTCGTCAACAATCGCCAATGGACTCATCTTCAGTTTCAGAAGAACGAACGCATCATCTGCAACTTCAACATCACCGTCACCAAGTATGACAGAGACCAGAATCTCTTTACCTGCAAGGCGCTGATACAGGCCAATCGCCCCGTCTTCAATTCGGCATACACCTCCACCTTATATAATAATGTGGACGATAACTTCACGTTTCGTTTTGCCGAATACGACCAGTTGGAGTTCAATGAGCAGCAGATAGACAATCAGCTTACAGCTCTCTTTGCCTATTATGCCTATCTTATCATCGGCATCGATCTGGATAGTTTTGCACCCAAAGGCGGTGAAGACATTCTGCAGCGCTGTATGAATCTGACTAACAATGCCCAGAATCTGGATTATCCCGGATGGAAGGCTTTCTCTGATGACCGCAACCGATATGCCATCATCTCAGACTATCTGGATGGAGCACTGGAACCCTTCAGACAGTTGCAGTATGACTATTACCGGAAAGGACTCGACGAGATGGCGAATAATGCGGAAAGAGGTCGTACCGAGATAACCGCAGCCCTGGAAACAGGACTGAAGAAGGCGAAGGAAAACCGCCCACTCAGTTTGTTGCCACAGATATGGACCGACTTCAAGAAGGATGAACTTGCCAACATCTATCGCGGTAAGGGAACCCAAAAGGAAAAGGAGAGCATCTATGAACTCCTCTTCTCCATCAATCCTTCACAGAATAAATATTGGGATCAGGTCAAGGAATGATTTTTCAGGAATCATCTGTCTGGATAGATTTTTCAGGTTGGAATCTTCATGAGATCATCTTCCAGAACAGAAGCTTCTGAAAATCAGAATCAGCTTTCCCTTTATATCTTTATCAAAAAGTAGAATAAATATGCTCAAGCAATTATATATCAAGAACTTCACGCTCATCGACGAGCTGAACATCTCTCTCTATCCTGGCTTCTCCGTCATCACGGGCGAGACAGGAGCAGGAAAGAGTATCATCCTCGGTGCCATCGGACTGCTTCTGGGTAACCGTGCCGACAGCAAGGCGATCAAGGCTGGAAGAGACCGATGTGTGATAGAAGCTCACTTCGATCTCTCTAGATATGGTATGCAGAAATTCTTCGATGATAACGACATCGACTATGATGCCGATGATACGATTATCCGAAGAGAGTTGACTGCAGCGGGCAAGAGCCGTGCCTTCATCAATGACACCCCGGTGCCTCTCACCCGTATGAGAGAATTGGGAGAGCAACTCGTGGATATCCATTCGCAGCATCAGAATCTTCTTCTGCAGAAAGAAGACTTCCAGTTGAATGTGGTGGATATCATCGCTCAGGATGCCGACCAGATCAAGGTTTACCAAAAGGAGTATTATGCCTATCGCAAAGCCAAGGAACTTCTGGAAGAGCTGAAAGCCGAAATTGCCAAGAACCGTGAGAACGAGGAGTTTATGCGCTTCCAGCATAAAGAGCTGGATGATGCAAATCTGCAGGAAGGCGAGTTGGAACAGCTGGAACAGGAAGCAGAAACCCTGAGCCATTCGGAGGACATCAAGACCGCTCTCTTCGAAGCAGACAATGCGCTTTCAGGAGAAAACGACAGCATACTTGACAAACTGAAGAACGCCACTCATCAACTGGAAAATATATGTGATGTCTATCCAAGCATGGCTGATGTGGCTGGTAGAATGCAGAGCAGCTATATCGAACTGAAGGACATCGCACAGGAAATCAGCAGTAGTGTAGATCACGTGGAATTCGATCCTAACCGATTGGATGCCATCAATACCCGTCTGGACAAGCTCTACACCCTGCAGCAGAAGTTCCATGTGGAAACGGTAACTGAACTCATCGCTACCCGTGACCGCATCGCAGAACAGCTTTCGCATATCGATAATGGCGATGAAGACATCGAAGAGAAGGAAAAAGAAGTTGCTGCTCTCCTTGCCAAGGCTGAAAAGCAAGCTGCCCTACTCACTTCTATCCGTCAGAAATCAGCAAAGGCCATCGAAAAAGAGATGAAGGGCAGACTCATCCCGCTGGGCATTCCGAATGTGAGATTCGAGATTGCCTTCGCAGAAAAGCCACTGTCAGGAAATGGTGCCGATAAGGTCAGCTTCCTCTTCAGTGCCAACAAGAGTACCCAGCTACAGCCTGTCAGTCAGGTAGCTTCGGGTGGTGAGATTGCTCGTGTAATGCTCTCGCTGAAGGCAATGATCAGTGGAGCCGTGAAGTTGCCAACCATTATCTTTGATGAGATTGATACCGGTGTAAGCGGAAAGATAGCTGAAAAGATGGCAGATATCATGGAAGAAATGGGACTCCAGAACCGACAGGTACTCTCTATCACTCACCTGCCACAGATAGCAGCCAAGGGTAGCCATCATTACAAGGTATTGAAGGAGGAAACCGAGAATGGAACCATCTCGCACATGAAAGAACTCAACAACCAGGAGCGCATTGAGGAAATTGCCCAGATGCTCAGTGGCAGTGACATCACACAGGCAGCTCTTGCCAATGCCAAAGAATTATTGAGAATATGAAAAGAATAAATATGATACTGATGGGACTGATGCTGGGTGCATCATCCCTCTTCGCTCAGCCAGGCTCTGTACAGAAAGCCGCCAAGAGCGTATTTACACTCACCACCTTCAACAAGGATGGTAACATCATTTCTTCTACACAAGGTGTGTTTATTGATAACAAGGGAACGGCTATCGGTACCTTCAAACCGTTTATCGGTGCTGTGAAGGCTACCATCGTGGATGCCAGCGGAAAGTCGATGGACGTGGATGCTATCCTCGGTGCCGATGAACTTTACGATGTGGCTAAGTTCAGAGTATTGGGTAATACCACGGCAGCCAACATTGCAACGGCAGAATCACCTGCGGGCAGCAAGGTTTGGCTCGTTCCTTATTCTATCAAGAAGTCACCTTTCCAGCAGGAGGATATCGCAAGCGTTGAGAAGTTTAAGGAAACTTACAATTACTACATCTTCTCCAACACCGTACCGGACAATGCAGTGGGTTGCCCATTCGTCAACAAAAGCGGACAGGTGATTGGTATCATGCATAGCAATGGTCAGGTAACTGCCATTGATGCCAACTATGCCAAGGAGTTGAAGGTGACGGGTCTTTCTACACTGGATGCAGCCC
>OGHN01000921.1_pt1 | contig 13676 bp, 8 predicted proteins | sample 1571511 | NCBI WGS metagenome assembly OGHN01 (sample SAMEA2582024, study PRJEB24529) | metagenome | biome: Human gut stool | place: China | collected 2011 | reverse complement strand
AGAACCTCTACCGTGGACGTATCCGCGAATATGCAGAGCAATATCCGGGCGTTAAGTATGTGGAAGGTGCACGTCCCTGGGGCGAAAAAGCAGATATCGCTCTGCCTTCCGCCACTCAGAATGAAATCAACGGTGACGATGCCAAGAAACTTATCGCCAACGGTGTAATGGCGGTATCCGAAGGTGCAAATATGCCTTCTACTCCCGAAGCCATCAAAGTGTTCCAGGAAGCCAAGATTCTGTATGCTCCGGGCAAGGCAGCCAATGCCGGCGGTGTATCGGTATCGGGCCTCGAAATGACCCAGAACTCCATTAAACTGGGCTGGAGCGCCGAAGAAGTGGACGAAAAGCTGAAAAGCATCATGAAGAACATCCACGAGGCTTGCGTGCAGTACGGAACGGAAGCCGACGGTTACGTAAATTACGTAAAGGGCGCCAACGTTGCCGGATTTATGAAAGTAGCCAAGGCAATGATGGCACAAGGTATCCTGTAAGCAGGATGATTGTTACGGTATAATAAGAGGAAAGCATGTAAGATTTATTCGAATTTTGACATGCTTTCCTCTTTTTTTATCTGATAATATTGTTTACATTTACTTCCGTTTTCCAAAAAACAAAAAGTAAATGATATGAAACGATTACTTCTCCTTCTATTCAGTTGCGTCCTGTTTCTCCAACCTTACTGCCAGGCGCAGCCTCTCACATCCGAAGAAAGCCCTGTAACACTAAGTACCGCTACCGGCGACATCAAAGGCAGACTTCTCCTGCCTGCCAATGCCACAACCTGTCCCGTAGTGCTGCTTATCGCCGGTTCCGGCCCTACCGACATGGACGGCAACAATCCCATGATGAAAAACAATTCGCTGAAATTCCTTGCCGAGGGACTGGCACAGAAAGGCATCGCCTCGCTCCGTTTCGACAAACGCGGCATAGCCGGCAGCGCCGCAGCAGGCAAAGAAGAATCCAAACTCCGCTTCGAGGATTATGTAAACGATGTGACGGGCTGGATAGACTTGCTTGCCAAAGACAAACGCTTCACCGGCATCACAGTGGCCGGACATAGCGAAGGCTCGCTCATCGGCATGCTTGCCTGCCAGAGCCGCCCCACAGTAAAGAGTTTCATTTCCATTGCCGGCGCAGGCAGTCCGGCATACGAAATCATAGAAAAGCAAGTGGCTGCCCAAATGATGCCGGAGTCCATACGGAAAGAAGTGGCGGACATCAACCGCTCGTTAAGAAACGGAAAAGAGGTGGCGCAAGTCCCTGCCTATCTGCAGGCACTGTTCCGGCCTTCCGTACAGCCCTACCTCATCTCCTGGTATAAATACAATCCGCAGACCGTCATCGCTTCCCTGAAAATGCCCGTGCTGATTCTTCAAGGCAAAAACGATATTCAGGTAAAGGAAGAGGATGCAATGCTGCTGAAGAAAGCATCTCCCAAGGCAGAACTCGTCCTGATAGACAAAATGAACCATGTGCTGAAAGATTGTGAGAGCACCGCACCGCAGCAACAAATGGCAGTGTACAATAATCCTTCACTGCCCGTCAATGCCGCGTTGATGAATGCAACCGTACGGTTCGTCAATAACAACAAATAAAAACCAATAACAGATATGACAACAAAAGAAATTCCCGTACTGCTCCTCACCGGTTATCTGGGCAGCGGTAAAACAACGTTAGTAAACCATATTCTCGCCAATAAACAAGGTATCAGATTCGCGGTTATCGTCAATGACATAGGCGAGGTAAACATCGATGCAGACCTCATCCAAAAAGGCGGCGTTGTGGGCAAGAAAGACGAAAGCCTCGTTGCGCTTCAAAACGGCTGCATCTGCTGCACGCTGAAAACGGACCTGATAGAGCAAATAGGCGAAATCATGCGGATGGAACGTTTCGACTATATCGTTATCGAAGCCAGCGGCATCTGCGAACCCGAACCTATCGCACAGCATTGCTGTCGACCCTCCTTCTCGCGGGATGCACTCCCCGGGAGACAATGCCGGAACTGACCGATCGCGTCTTCGCCGTAGCCGCGGCCCAGTACGAACAGCTCGAAGGCCGGCTGACCGACGAGACGCTTCCGAGATCGGTGGCCTCCGACGGAAAATTCATCCCTTCCAACATCCGCTGGTGGTGCAGCGGATTCTATCCCGGCTCGCTCTGGTATATATATGAGTATACCGGCGACAAGACATTCCGCGAACTGGCCGAAAAAAACACCTTCAAACTCTATCCCCTCAAACAGAAAGGCACGGACCACGACCTGGGATTCCAGATGAATTGCAGTTTCGGCAACGCCTACCGGATCACCGGCGAGCAGAAATACCTCGAACCCATCCACACCTCGGCGCGGGTCCTCGCCGGAAGGTTCTCGCCCGTGACGGGCGTCATCCGCAGCTGGGACTTCGTGCGCAAGGGCCGCGACTGGAAATACCCGGTGATCATCGACAACATGATGAACCTCGAACACCTCTACAACGCGGGCCTGCTCTTCGGGGACGACACCCTGAAGAGCGTCGCGGTGACGCACGCCAACACGACCCTCTGCAACCATTTCCGGCCCGACTTCACGAGCTATCACCTGGTGGACTACGCCCCCGCCGACGGCCGCGTCCGACGGAAGGAGACCGTGCAGGGCTTCAGCGACGAATCCGCCTAGGCGCGGGGACAGGCCTGGGCGCTCTACGGCTACACGATGATGTTCCGCCTGAGCGGCTACAAATGTTACCTCAACCAGGCCGAGAACATCGCCGGCATGCTGTTGGAGCGGCTTCCCGACGACGGCACGGAATTCAAATGGAGCTAGGTGGCCGGGCTTGAGAACTGGGACCAGCTGACGCCTAGACAGAGGGCCGTGTTCTTCTGCTGCGACGGGCTGAAAAGCAACGCGAAACTGGCGTCGCAGAAGACCCAAGCGATCGGCATCTGCGGACAGGACATCTTCGACCGCTACTACCTCGACAACGGCAACGAGGCCCGGATCAAGGCCGCCTACGACAAGCGCGACCCGCGGCTCAAGCAGACGATCGTCACCCCCTACGAACCGGTGGACTGCTTCACGGCGGGACTCAACGGCAACGAGAACATGATCGGCAAGCAGCTCCGCTGGCCGCTCTACCTGCAAGGAACCAGCGGCGGCGACTTCTGGCTCGACAAGCGCACCTCGGCCTACTACTGCTACCGCAAGTACGTGCGTTTCCTCAAGGGCGAACTGATCGACCGGCAGCGCTGCTACACGGACTTCCCGCTTATCCGCTACACCGACGTCATCCTGCAATGGGCCGAGGCGCTGATCGAGCTGAATGAGTTCACCCCGGCGAAGAACCTCATCGACCAGGTGCGCGCCCGCGCCCACATACCGGGCATCACGATCGGCGACCTCGACGCCATGCGCGAGGCCGTACGCTACGAGCGCCGCGTGGAATTTCCGGTCGAGGCGGTGAACTTCTTCGACGAAGTGCGCTGGGGAACCTATAAGGAGACCAAGTCTCCAGGTCTGCGAAGGGGGGGGGTACACACCCCCGAACCGGCCGATAACCCGGAAGGCCGGCAGCCGGAGACGAAACCCTTCCACATCATGGTCGTGGAGGACACTCCCGACCTGCGAGAGTTTCTGGTCAAGAATTTCGAGGACACCTACGGCGTCCTTTCGGCGAAAAACGGCGCCGAAGCCCTCGCCATCCTCGAAAAACAGGCCTGCGACCTGATCATCAGCGACGCCCTGATGCCCGAAATGGACGGTTTCGACCTGCTGATGAAGGTCCGTAACGACGAAATGCTGTGCCACATCCCGTTCATCCTGCTCTCGGTGGTCGACTCCGTGGACTCGAAGATCAAGGGACTGGAATACGGGGCCGACGTCTATATCGAAAAACCCTTCTCGCTGGGTTACGTCAAGGCGACGGTGGAGAGCCTGCTCGAAAACCGGAAACGGGCCTTCCGCCACTTCGCGTCGCGGCCCGGATTCCAGTACGAGAAAGACGATATGGGCCGCAACGACCGGCAGTGGCTGGACAAGCTGACGGGCATCGTCCGCGAGAACCTCACCTGCGAGACGCTCTCCGTGGACCTGCTCACCGAGAAAATGGCCTTGAGCCGTTCCAGCCTGCAACGGAAGCTGAAAGGGCTGACGGGCGTCTCGCCCAACGAATACATCCAGTTGGTACGGCTGAAAACGGCCGCGCAGCTGCTCCGCAGCGGCGAATACCGGATCAGCGAGGTCTGCTACCAGACCGGATTCAGCAGCATGTCGTGGTTCGCCAAATGTTTCACGAAGCAGTTCGGCATGCGCCCGAAGGATTTCATCCGGCAGAATCAGGACGGGAAATCATCCGGATAAGAGTGCGGGAGCGCTGTTCTTCCAAAAAATGCTCCCGCTCCTGCCGCTATCTGCGGAGAGCCCGGTTTTCAGGGTTTGGTCACGCGCCACTCCGCAGGGGCCTTGAAGCCCTCCTTGCCCTGCCCGTAGGGCAGTTCGGGATGCGCGGGACGGATCGTGTCGTAGCGGATGATGTATCGGCGCAGGCGCTCGGCTTCGGGAAACAGTGACGCCCGCCGTCGGAAAACGCCCGCCGTCGGCGCTAAAATCGCGGCAATCCCGACACGGAAATGCCGTTCGGCGGAAAATTCCCGGCAAAGCCCGGCCACAAAACGCACGGAATAATTAACTTTGCAGACAAGAACCCAAAAAACCGACCCATGAAAAGAAATTTCATCGCATTATGCGCCCTGCTGCTGGCCGCCTGCGGAAGCCAGGAGCCGAAAATCACCCTCTTCAGCAACGAAGCCTTCCAGACGGAAGCGGACGGCAAACCCGTCGGAATCTACACGCTCCGCGCGGGCGACGTGACCATGCAGGTCACCAACTACGGCGCCCGCGTCGTGTCGCTCTGGACTCCCGACCGCGCGGGCGACTACGAAGACATCGTGCTCGGCTACGAGACGATCGACCGTTACATCAACAATGACGGCGAACGCTTCCTCGGCGCGGTCGTGGGACCCTACGCCAACCGCATCGCCAAGGGAAGTTTCACGCTCGACGGCACGGAGTACAACCTGCCGATCAACAACAACGGCCAGACGCTCCACGGCGGAATCGACGGCCTGGACCGCGTGGTCTGGGACGTGGTTTCGGCCTCGGAAGACCAGCTGGTGATGAAGTACCTCCACGCCGACGGACAGGAGGGTTTTCCGGGCAACCTGCAAATCGAGATGACCTACTCGCTCACGCCCGAAAACGAATTCCGGATCGACTACAGCGCCACGACCGACAAGCCGACCGTGGTGAATCTCTCGCACCACCCCTTCTTCAACCTCAAGGGCGAGGGTAACGGCACGATCCTCGACCACGTCATGACCATCAACGCCAGCCACACCACGCCGGTCGACTCGGTGCTGATCCCCACCGGAGAGATCGCCGACGTCACGGGCACGCCCTTCGACTTCCGCCAGCCGCACGCCATCGGCGAGCGCATCGGCGCCGACAACGAGCAGCTGCGCAACGGCGCGGGCTACGACCACAACTGGGTCCTCGACCGCAAGACCGCGGACGGCATCGAGCCGGCGGCCACGGTCTGGGAACCCGCTTCGGGCCGCACGATCGAGGTGCTGACCGACCAGCCCGCCATGCAGTTCTACAGCGGCAACTTCTTCGACGGCAAAGCGAACGGCAAATACGGCAAACCGCTGCGCTACCGCGAATCGCTGGCGCTCGAAACGCAGAAGTATCCCGACAGCCCCAACCACGACAACTTCCCCTCGACCGTACTGCGTCCGGGCGAAGAATACACGCAGGTCTGCATCTACCGCTTCGGGGTGAAATAACGCCCGCCCCGGTGGAAACACACGAACGCCGCCGCAGGGGATCATCCCTTGCTGCGGCGTTTTCCGTCGGACCCGGAACGCCGGATTGTCTGCGGGCATCCGTCAGGCGAAGACGCCCTGCGCCGGAAATCCGCCCTACCGGCAGCTGAACGCGACGCTTCGGGAGGCCCCGTGCTCGTCGATCACCGTCAGGCGGTGACGCCCGGGAGCGGGCCGGACCGAAAGTTTGTGCTCCAGCGAGGTCGCGCCGAGATACCGGTCGTCGAGATGCCAGAACAGCACGGCGTTGCGGTCGCGGTGCACGGCCGTGAAGACGAGGCTCTGCTGCCGGCCTTCGAGCGACTTCGGGGCCACCAGCACGCGCCCCGGCTGCGGATAGATGATCTCGATGGGGTCGTTTCCCGCCCCGCGGCCCGACAGGCCGGGGTGCAGCGGCGGCAGCGGGAGGTAGTCCGGATGCTGTCTCCGGTAGTACCACTCCTGCGCGGGCGGCAGAATGAACATCGGCCTGCGGACGATGCGGGCCGGATCGCAGCAGTCGGTCGTCACGCGGTATTTCAGGTCGGGACTCAAATTGACGATCCGGTGATAGGGGCAGACCTCGCCCGGGGCGGCGGTCCGCGGAATCATCAGCGTATCGCGGTCGGGGCACACCTGCGAGGCCAGAAATCCGCTCTGGCGGCAGACCACGGCGGGTTCCAGATCGCCGTAAGGCTCTGCGAACCACTCGCTCCCGGGCAGCAGGCCAAACACCTCGAACAGGACGGGCGCAGCGTACCCCACGCCCGTCATCAGCGGCCGCCCTTCGCCCGAACAGTTCCCGACCCAGACGCCCACGGCGTAGTCGGGCGTCGCCCCGACGGCCCATGCGTCGCGGTTGCCGTAGCTCGTCCCGGTCTTCCAGCCGATCTTCTTCGACGAGGCGAAATACTGCCACTCGCCCTCCTCCTCGGGGCGCGTGACGCGGCTGATCGCCTCGAACATCAGCCACAGCGCACCCCGCGAGAGGGGAATGTCGCCGGCCGCAACGGTCTCGGCCGACGACGCGTCGTAGTGCGGCCGGCGGATCGTCTCCTGCCCGCCGAGTTTGGCCGCCATCAGCATATAGGCGGCCGTGAGGTCCCACAGCGTGATCTCCGCGCCGCCCAGGATCAGCGACAGCCCGTAATGGTCGGCGCTGCGGTCGATCGTGCGGAAACCCAGCCCCTGCACCAGCGACAGAAAATTCTCCCGGCCGTATTTGTCGAGCATCCGCACCGACGGGACGTTGAGCGAACGCTCGACCACCCGGTTGGCGGGAACCGCGCCGTCGAACGTGCGGTTGTAGTTCTGCGGCGTGAAATCCCTGTAATAGGTCGGCACGTCGGGGAAAAGCATCGTCGGAAGCGCCGTGCCGTCGTCGAGCATCCCGGCGTAGAGGATCGGTTTGAGCACGCTGCCGCTGCTGCGCCGCGCGGGGATGACGTCGACACCGGTTCCCGCACTCCGGTCCCCGGGGTCGTAGACGTTGCCGGCATAGGCCAGCACCTCCCCGCTCCGCACGTCCATCACCACGACGGCCAGGTTGTTAATCCGGTTGCCCCGGTACTGCGCATTGTAACGCCGCGCCAAGGCGTTCACCCGCCCCTGAAGGTCGGCGTCGAGCGTCGAGCGCAGCGCCCCCGTGCGCATCTTGCCCAGCAGGTGCATCGCCTCCATCGGCATCGGTTCGGGAGCTTCGGGCAGCGGCTCCAGCTTGGCCAGGGCGCACGTCAGGGAGTCGATGTGCCCGCCGCTCCGGATGCGGTCGAGCAGCCTGTCGCGCTTCTCGCGCAGCCGTTCGCGGTTGCGCTTCATGTGGATCAGCGAAGGCGCGTTGGGCAGCACGGCGAGCAGGGCGCTTTCGGCCCACGAAAGGTCCCGCGCGCTGCGGCCGAAATAGTACCACGAAGCGCTCTCCAGCCCCACGACATTGCCGCCGAAGGGCGCATGGGCGGCATACAGGGCCAGGATCTCCTCCTTACTGCACCGCATTTCGAGCCGCAGCGCCAGCACCGCTTCGACGAACTTTTCGCCAAAGGTCCGGGGCTTCCCGCCGCGGCTCAAACGGATGGTCTGCATCGTGAGCGTGCTGGCACCGCTCTCGATCCGCCCCGCCGCGAGGTTCTGCCCCACGGCGCGCGCCAGCGCCAGCGGATCGACTCCGAAATGACGGTCGAAACGCTTGTCCTCGTAGGTCGTGATTGCGGTGCGGAACTTCCCGGGCACGCTGTCCGTCGGAAAGAACCGCCACTGCCCGTCGGGGGCGACCTTCGCCGAAAGAAGCCGCCCGTCGCGGCTCCACACCGTCGCGGAGAACGGCTCGTCGAAGAGCGTCCGCGGCAGGGCGAGGAAAAAACCCGCGGCGAGCAGCAGGGTAAGCCCGACCGCGAGGAGGCAGATTCTTTTTTTCGACATCATTTTTGACATATTTTATATATCTTTGGTGGAAGATATGCGCACCCCGCCGTATCCAACGCAAAGTTACCTAAAAAAATGCACCATGAAACCATTCCGCGCCGCATTGTTTGCCCTCATCGTCCTGCTGTCCGCCGCATGCAGCCGCCCGGCGAGCGACATCGTCGAGTCGTCGACCAACGGACTGTCGGGCGTCCGGATGCCGGTTCAGGTGACCCTGCGCGAGGGCGTCGAACTGGCCGAAGACGACCTGGAGGACGCCGTATCGTTCACCCCGTCGGCCGACGTCGAAGTTTCCCGGCTGGGCGTGCGGACGCTGCGCATCGTCCCGAAATCGCCCCTGAAGAGCGACACCCGCTACAAGGTGGCGCTCGACGCATCGAAACTCACCGGCGGAAAGGCCAAAGGCGTCGCCGAGTTCGAATTCTCGACGCCGAAACTGCGTTTCTCCTACAACCCCTGCTGGTTGCAGCAGAGCGACGACCTGAAATACTACGTGCTGGTCGGCGAAACGGTCTCGTCGGATTACGCCGCCGACGACTACGTGGAGCAGCGGCTCAAGATCAAGGGACTTCTGAAACCCGAAGTGACCTGGACCCATTCGGAGGACGGCACGGTCCACAAATACCGGGTCGAAAACATCCCGACCCGCAGCGACGAAAGCTACAAGCTGACCCTCGACTTCGACCTCGACCCGAAGCGGAACGTCGAGATGGAGGTCCCCCGCAAGGGCGAATACATCGTACTGGACCACACCGTGCAGACCGAGCCGCTGGCCGTGGTCGTCACCTTCTCCGAGCCGCTCAAACCCAACCAGGATTTCAGGAACCTGATCCGCTTCGACCCGAAATTCCGGACCTCGGTCGACCGGAACCGCCTCTACATCTACCCCGAAACGCAACTCACGGGGAACTACGAGGTCGAAATCAGCCGCGAGGTGCAGAACAAGGCGGGGCGCCGGCTCGACGAAAGCTACACCTTCACCGCGGCGCTGCCCTCGCAGGCCCCCGCGATCCGCTTCACGGGCAAAGGCTCCATCCTGCCCTCGTCCAACCGCATGAGCCTGCTGTTCGAATCGGTGAACTTCGCCCGGGCGCGGGTGCGCGTGCGGAAGATCTTCGCCAACAACCTGCTGCAATTCTTCCAGCGGAACTACTACGGCGACACCTATTTCTCCGACATGGAGTACGTCTCCCGCATCGTCCGCGACACGACCATCGACCTCGGAGACAAGGCCTCGACGCGGCTCGACCGCACCAACAGCTACTCGCTCGACCTCAGCCGCCTGATCACCGACAGCCGGAAGTCGATGTACCTGCTCGAAATCAAGGGCGTCGACCCGCTGATTCCGGTCGAGAGCAACGATTACGACTACTATTTCGGCGACTACCGGACCTACGCCGAGCGGTCGAAGGTCGTCATCCAGTCCGACATCGGCATCATCTGCAAGAGCAGCGGCGACGGGGAGCTGATCGTCTACACCACCGACCTGGTCTCGGCGCGCCCGAAAGGCAGCTGCAAGGTCCGGGCCTACGACCGCCAGAACCAGCAGCTGGCCGAAGCCGTCACCGACTCCGAAGGACGCGCCGTGCTGAAATGCGGGGACGAACCCTACACGGTGCTGGCCGAGGCTAACGGCGACGCGGCCTTCGTCCGGGTGGAGCGGGGCGCGGCGCTTTCGTTGAGCAATTTCGACGTGGGCGGCACGACCGACACGAAGGGGATAAAGGGCTATCTGTTCGGCGAACGGGGCGTCTGGCGCCCGGGCGACGAAATTTACCTCACGCTGATCGTCGCCTCGGACAACCCGCTGCCGGAGAACCACCCGGCGTCGCTGGAGTTCTACAACCCCAACGGGCAGTTGGTGCAGTCGGCGGTCAGCAGCGGTTCCACGGACGGAATCCATACGTTCAAATTACGGACGACGCCCGCCTCCCCCACGGGAATCTGGCGCGCGAAAGCGACCTTCGGCGGCGCGACGTTCGAGAAAAACATCCGCGTGGACGCCGTCAAGCCCAACCGGATGAAGATCGAGATGCGCCTCGGCGACGGACAGACCGTCGACGCGAAGGAGTTCACCGGCCGGCTGACGGCCCGGTGGCTGCACGGCGCACCGGCCGCAGGATCGAAAGTCACGCTCCAGGCGCAGCTGTCGCAGATTCCGACGCGCTTCAAGGGTTACCCCGACTATTCGTTCGACGACGCCACGAAGCAGTTCGCCCCCGAGGAGCGGGAGATCGTCTCCGGCACGACCGGCACCGACGGCGCGCTGCAACTGACCACCGACCGGCTCTCCTCGCTGGAAGGGTTGAGTCCGGGGATGCTGAACGGCAAATTCACCGTCAAGGTCTTCGAAAAGAGCGGCGATTTCAGCGTCGACCAGCAGATCGCGGCCGTCTCGCCCTACAACGCCTATTTCGGAATCGGCGTAACCGCCCAACAAAGCGACTGGGGCGAGGAGTACCTCGACAGCAAACGCGACCATGCGCTGCGGCTCGTCCTGCTCGACGCCCGGGGCCGTCCCGCGACGGGCACGGAGGAGGCGACCGTGACGGTTTACAGGATGAGTTCCTACTGGTGGTGGGACGCCTCGTCGGCGGCTTCCCAGGCCCGCTACGCCAAAAGCGCGCTCAACGCCCAGTACAAAACCCTGCGGGCCACCCTCTCGAACGGCACGGGACAGGTCACGATGCGCTGGAGCGCGGGCGATTACGGCTACTACCTCATCCGCGTGACGGGCGCGCGGCAGGCGCATTCGGCGACGTGCGTCGTCTGCGTGTCGTCGTCCGATCACCGGGGCGGCATCTCCTCGGTGACCGACGCCGCGACACGCCTGGCCATCGCCCGCGACAAGGACAAATACGTGCCGGGCGACAAGGCGAAGATCACCATCCCTTCGTCCCCGGGCGCCCGGGCCTTGGTGAGCGTCGAGAGCGGCAGCTTCGTCCGCGAAAGCCGCTGGATAGCATGCACCGACCGGCAGACCTCCTTCGAGATTCCCGTCAGGGAGGGCATGGCCCCGAACGTCTACGTCTCGGTGACCCTCGTCCAACCCCACGGCAACACGCTCAACGACGCGCCGATCAGGCTGTTCGGCGTTCTGCGGCTTCCGGTCGAGGACGCCGGCACGCGCCTTGCGCCCGTCGTCGAGATGCCCGAATCGGTGAAACCCGAGTCGGAAATCACGATCCGGGTCCGCGAGCGGAACGGCAGGCGGATGAGCTACGTGCTGGCGCTGGTCGACGAGGGACTGCTGGGGCTGACGCGTTTCAGGACGCCCGACCCCTACCTCTATTTCAACGCCACCGAAGCGCTGGGCGTCCGCACGTGGGACCTGTTCGACCATGTCATCGGCGCCTACGGCGGCCGCATCGAGCAGCTGTTCGCCATCGGCGGCGACGCCGAGCAGCCGAACACCGGAGCGCTCCGGGCGCAGCGGTTCAAACCCGTCGTGCGGTTCCTCGGCGCCGAGAAGCTGGGCGCCGGGAAGACCAACACCCACAAGATCGCGCTGCCGCCCTACTTCGGGTCGGTGCGCGTGATGGTCGTAGCGTCCAACGGCCGCGCCTTCGGCTCCGCGGCGAAGGAGGTCGCCGTGAAAAAACCGCTCCTGGTGCAGGCGACCCTACCCCGCGTGGTCTCCACGGAGGAGGAGATCGAACTTCCGGTCACGGTCTTCGCCCTCGAAAAAGGGGTCGGTAAAACCGACGTCCGGGTGAGCGTGAACGAAGCGTTCTCCGTGGTCGGGCCGCAGAGCCGGAGCGTCTTCCTCGGCGACGAGGGCGAACAGGTCGTCACCTTCCGGCTCAAGGCGGGCCGGCAGACCGGAATCGGGAAGGTCCGCGTCACGGCGGCCTCTTCCGGCGACAACTCCGCCTCGGAGATCGAGATCGACGTGCGGGAGCCGAATCCCTACGTCACGACCTCGGAAGAGCACATCCTCCAGCCGGGCGAAACGGTCTCCGTCAAGCCCCTGAAATCCTCCGGAACGGCCCGTCTGGAGCTTTCGTCGATTCCTCCGATCGACCTTTCGCGCCGCCTCGAATACCTCGTGCGCTACCCCCACGGCTGCATCGAACAGATCACCTCGGGAGCCTTCCCGCAACTCTACCTACACTCCATAGCCGAGTGCGACGAAGAGATGTTGCAGGACATCGACCGCAATATCAAGAGCGTCCTGTCGCGGCTGGGCGGCTATCAGCTCTCTAACGGCGCATTCGCCTACTGGAGCGGCGGAACCTCGCCTTCGGAATGGGGCACGGCCTATGCGGTCCATTTCATGGCCGAAGCCGCGAAATACGGCTACGCCGTCGACCGGACGACGCTTGACCGCGCACTCAAATACCTGCGCGGCAACACCTTCGACAATCCGCTGACGCTGGCCTACGCACAATACGTCCTCGCACTGGCCGGCACGCCCGACCGGGGCGCCATGAATCGCCTGCGGGAGAGGTCGGCGCAGGCCGGCAGCGACGCGCGATGGCTGCTGGCCGCAGCCTACGCCCTCGACGGCAACCGGAAGGTGGCCGAAGAGCTGACCGCACAGACCGCCGGCACGGCGGCTCCGAAGGCCGACCCCTACGACGGGACCTATAACAGTCCCGAACGGCAGATGGCGATCGTGCTGATGACGCAGACGCTGCTCGGACAGCGCGAAGCGGCGTTCCGCACGGCGCTCAAAATGTCCGACATCCTGAAGAAGGACAAGTGGTTAAGTACGCAGTCGACGGCCTGGATGCTCAACACGCTGGCGAATTTCGCCTCCACGGGACAGACGGGGATCGACGCCCGGATCGGCCGGGAACCGATCCGAAGCGCCAAGTCGATCGCCTCCATGCCGCTCACCGCCCCAACCGAAGTGAAGAACACCGGTACGGGCAGCCTCCATCTGGTCGTGAGCCAGAGCTACACGCCCGGCAAGGGCGAGGAGGCGGAAGCCGCAAGCGGCCTGAAGATCGACGTCCGCTACCGGGACATGAACGGCGCGCCGCTCGACCCGCGGTCGGTCGCCGTGTCGACGGACTTCTACGCCGTGGTGACGGTCACGAACACCAGCGGCTACGAGCGTTACGCCGACCTGGCCCTGACGCACATCGTCCCGGCAGGCTGGGAGATCACCTCCGAACGGGACCTTTCGACGGTCACCTACCAGGACATCCGCGACGACCGGGTTTTGAGCTACTTCGACCTCCGGAGCGGCGAAAGCAAGGAGATCCCGATCAAACTCACGGCGACCTACAAGGGCCGCTACTACCTCCCCTCGGTCTGCTGCGAGGCGATGTACGACAACTCGGTGCGGGCGCTCCGGAAGGGCGAATGGGTCGAGGTCGTCGGGCAGACGCCGGCCGGAAACTGAACGACACGGCCCTGAAATAACGGAACATCCCCGTAATGCGCATGAATTTCCGGCCGGCGTC
>OGHN01000918.1_pt1 | contig 13732 bp, 8 predicted proteins | sample 1571511 | NCBI WGS metagenome assembly OGHN01 (sample SAMEA2582024, study PRJEB24529) | metagenome | biome: Human gut stool | place: China | collected 2011 | reverse complement strand
CGGTAAATGCCGGAACCGGCATACCACCGACTGTTCAGACCTTCATTCACCACTTTGACGGCTATTATATTCGGAATGCCGGGAGCGTTGCAGTATGGCTGGATGTCGATTTTGAAAGGGATATATCCATAAGGATTAAAACAGGCTTTCTGCCCGTTTATCCAGACTTCTGTCTGGTTATAAGCTCCTTCAAAATAAAGGGAAATAATCTTATCGGCATCTTCAGGCTGTATGGTGAATTCTTTTCTATACCATCCTTCACCTCCTACGGTTTGTCCGGTATCTGCCCCGCCTACACTCATGCGCGAAAAAGGACCGATTGTTATACCTTCTCTTTGTACGGGCACAGGATCCATGCTCCAGTCATGAGGCAAGTCGAGTACTCTCCATTGAGTGTCTTTGAAAGATGTTTGTTCGGCATTGGCAATGCAACCCCGGTAAAACTTCCAGTTCTCATTCATACTGACTTTGCGTTCCGATGCGGAACTTTCAGTGATAAAACAGGGTATTAATGCTAAAAGAGCGAGTAGCCTAACAGAAGATTCGAAGTAGTTATTCATCATTTCCTATTCTTTGTTTAATAATGGGCAAAGATAGGAGAGTGACAGGTGATGTGCGGAATAGAAATGTAACAAGATGCTGCAACAAATGTATCAAACTTCCTTTTCATAGGGATTAAACTTGCTTGTCCCGGCAGGAAAACGTATCTTTGTTGGTAAGAAAACTATAACCGCAAGTTCTGATTATAAAACCGGAACTTTTGATTATGTAATCAGAAGTTTCAGTTATAAAACCAGAACTTGCGGTTTTAGTTTGCCCTAAGGGAAAAAGAACTTTTCTTCTAGGGGAGAACAAGTTTTCTACCTATAGCGAGTAAGTTTTCTATTAGTAATCAATATTTCATATAAACTTTTGTATTATGGCAATGTATATAATGGAAGAAATGCCCGATATTCATGGAACGGGCGAACAGGTACTTTATCCGCGGTTTGCAATGATGGAACAGGTATCTACCGAGGATTTGATACGTCAGATAGCATCCAGTAGTGGTTTTAACGTCGGAGATGTGGAAGGCGTAATTACACAGATAGGTATTGAGATGGCACATCAGATGGCAGAAGGCAAGTCTGTGAAGCTGGATGGCATCGGAACATTCTCTCCTTCGTTGGCGTTATGCAAAGATAAAGAACGCGAAAAGGCCGGAGAGGGTGAAACCCATCGTAACGCGCGAAGCATTGTGGTGGGAAACGTGAACTTTCGTGTAGACAGGAAGATGATGAGGCGTATTAATGGAAGATGTCTGCTGGAAAGAGCTCCGTGGAAGTCGCAACGTTCTTCACAGAAGTATACACCGGAGCAACGACTAGCATTGGCTGTTAGATATTTGGAGGAACATCCTTTTCTGACGGTCTACGAGTACCGGAAACTGACAGGTCTGCTGCGTACAGCGGCTACTAATGAATTACGCCAATGGGCGTATACGCCCGATTCCGGTATCGGGATTGATGGCAGAGGAACACATCGGGTATATATAAAGAAAACATAATTCATTATATTTGTATGATGATACGTTGAGAATTGGAATAAAGAGCATTGGGGGGAATTGCGGTGAGGGCGCTTTTCTTCAGGGACATGCTTGAGTGATAACTAAAATTAATAAAAATGGGGAATTTGATTTCATTTATGAAGGAAGTAGCTGAAGGGCTTCGAAAAAGTGGGAACTATGGAACTGCTCATGTTTACAGGAGTAGCATGAATGCTATCATTGCATTTAACGGGAGTAGGAATCTGCCATTCAAGAAAGTGAATCAGGAGTTTCTTAAAAGCTTTGAAACGTATTTGCGGGAAAAGGATTGTAGCTGGAACACAGTTTCAACCTATATGCGTACGTTGAGGGCGGTATACAACCGTGCGGTTGACCGTCGGATGGCGTCTTATATACCGCATCATTTCCGGTATGTCTATACTGGAACGCGTGCCGACAGAAAGCGTGCACTGGAAAAGGAGGATATGGAACGGTTGATGAAAGAGCTTCCCAAACAAATTCATCAGGGAAGAGGAGAATTACAACGTACGCGCGCGTACTTTTTCTTAATGTTCATGCTTCGTGGTATGCCGTTCGTAGATCTTGCGTATCTTAAAAAGCAGGATATGGTGGGGAATGTACTTACTTATCGTCGTAGAAAAACCGGAAGGCTTCTGACCGTGACGCTTCTGCCGGAAACTATGAAACTGATGAAAAAGTATATGAACACCGATTCTGCTTCTCCTTATCTTTTTCCCATACTGACTGGCGGAGAGAATACGGAAGCTACCTACAGGGAATATCAGATAGCTTTGCGTAATTTTAACTATCAGCTTCTGTTGCTGAAACAAGTACTTGCATTAACTTCTGATTTAAGCTCGTATACGGCTCGGCATACCTGGGCTACAATGGCATATTATTGCGAGATACATCCAGGCATCATTTCAGAGGCGATGGGGCATTCATCCATTATTGTCACAGAGACTTATCTAAAACCTTTTAAGAATAAGAAAATAGATGAAGCGAATGTGACGATTCTATCTTCGCTGAAAAGGAATTATATTTGTGGCAAGTAGCTGATTTTTAGTGCTGTTACTTTGTAGGTAACGGGAAGAAAAGACGCTGCAAATATGAGCATATTTCTTAAAACATCCAAACAAAATCGTACATTTTTTCTAATAAACTACTCAAAATAGGAATAAACACAGAAGAACACGTGGATTCTTTGTCTTAGAACTTTGTTAACGTCTAAATTTTGCAATAGATTTCCCGCCCCTCTACTTTTTCTCATAAGCAGGGGTAAGAAGATTCGTCATATATCGTATTATTTTCTAGTATAGACTACTCCAAAAGAGCAGGCACAAGGGTTTTCCCGTTACCTACAAAGTAACGGGAAGAGGGGGAGTGAAGCGAAATAAATCATGAATTAGTACAAACAAATTTTTTATTTATTAATTGTATAACATTTAATTTACTTTTATGAGAAAATGGACGTATTTAGTCGCAACCTTGCTCATGGCAGGTACGACGGCGACATTCACGGGATGTATTGATACCGATGAACCGGAAGGCATTGCAGAACTTAGGGGAGCAAAGTCTGAATTTATCAAAGCTCAAGCTGCAGTTGAGCTTGTAGAGGCTGAATTGAGAAAAGCACAGGTTGCAGAGCAAGAGTTAGTTAATGCAGGTTTGGCACTTCAGAATAAGTCTGCAGAAATTGATTTGCAGTTGCATGAACTGGATATTCAGTTGAAGCAACTCCTGATCGAAAAGGAAGAAGCTGCTACTGCACAAGCAAAAGCGGAAGCGGAAGCTGCCATTGCAAAAGCTGAAGCTGACAAAACTAAGTGGGAAAATGAAAAGGCATTGATTGTTGAGCAGTATAAGGAAAAAATGCTTCTTGCCGAAACAGCCACTGCTAAAGCACAGGAAGCTTACAAACAAGCTATGGAACAGATTGAAGCTTCCAAGTTATTGCTGACAGATGAAGAACAAGCTCGTTTGAATGGTGTACAAGCGCAAGTTGCCTATGCAAAACAAGCAATGGACAAGGCAATGTATGGATATTCAACAACTGTTATCACTAGAATTCTATCATCGGAAGTTGCGAATTCCACTACTACTACAAATCCGGATGAAAGCACGGAGACTAATTCTTCTACGACTAAGTATTATGTTTATCTTATTACTGAAGATCCTACCCAGTCTGCGGGTGGCTATAAAGCCGGTAGCTTGAAAAAACTTCAGGAACAATTAGCTAACTATTCTGATATAGTAGCTGATAATAACTTAGAAGCGGTCTTGGATAATGCACTGAAAAATGCAGAATTTGCTTTAGAGATGACGCAGAAGTATGCTGATAACTTGAAAGCTATCTTGGATAATGAGTATACTACTGTTGCAGATTGGGAAGCTGAAGTCAAGAAGCTGGAAGAAGAAATTGCTGCTGCAAAAGTTAAGGAACAACAGTATAATATTGAAAAAGGCAAGCTGGAAGTTGCTAATCCTAAACTGATATCTGACTTGGAAGCTACTGGGGATAAGTTGACGACTGCTAAAGATAACCAGAATTCTAACAAGAACAAAGCTAAAACAGCTGCAGCTTATTCTAAGAAAGTAGAGGCTGAAATAAAGAATGGATTGAATGATGTAATACTTGGTGGAACAACTGTTGCTGGTTATAATTCTAATACTGGTACTTTTGCCTATGCTAAAGGTATACAAATTACTGAAGCACAAAGTCAGATTGATGGTTGGGTTAAACTGATTGATAAGGCTACTAAAGGTGTTGATTTGGAAAATATAGAGTGGGCCAAACCACAATTGGCTACAGCTCTTGCAGCACAAAAAGAGGCAGAAGAGAACTACGCTAAAGATTATAAAGCATGGGAAGATGCAATGGCAGCTTATGATGAAAGTCTGAAAATAGATTTGGAGAAATCAGAGGCAGCCGCTAATGCTGCAATAAAGAAATATAATGGGCTTAAGCCAGAAGATAGAAAAAAAGAAGCTAATATTGATGCTGTAGCTACGGCTTTAGTTGCATATTATAAGGATGTATTGGCTAAAGAAGCACAAGTTACTAAGGCAACTGCGACAAAAGGAAGTGACACGAAAAAAATCTCTGCTTGGCTGATAGCAGACGCTGATAACTTTAAGAAAGTTGTTGGAGTAGATTTAGGCTTTATCACTTGGGATGCTGGTGACATTGCTACTGCAAATGAAATTAGTACTGCAAATATTGAGAAGTTAATAGATGTAGAGCGAGATTCCAGTGTAAAGACTCCATTGGAAAAGTGGAAATCTGCTTCTTCTGATGTATTTAGCGATAATTTCAATTCAGGTAATAATCCAAGAAGATTGCCAGTATCTAAGGATGAAGTAATAGCTGCGGCTGGTGGTAATCATGTAGACGCTTTGAAGAATGGTAATTATGGTTCTCTTGGTAAGATGATTTGGGCAACAGCAGAAACAGCTAGTCTACAAGCTATAATTGAGCAGGTAGAAACTTATAAAGCTTTGAAAGAGGCATTTACTGCTCAAAAAGCTGTAGAACAGACTGCTCAAGATAAAGCAAATGCTGCTTTGGCGGATGCTGTAGATAAAGCTAAGAAAGCTAACGACGAAGCCCAAGCTGCTTATGACAAAGTATTTAAAGAAGTAAATGATAATATTGCAACAGTACAAAAAGAATACGGCAATAATGAAATTATCAAAGGTAAGATTGAAAAGGAAATCACTGTTTATTTGAATAATAACTTTACTAATGGTGATTTAGGTTCTTTGGAAGCGATCAAAAACTTGGTTAAGGAAGAACATATGACTGCTCTGGCAGGTGTTACTACTGCTAAGGCTGATGTTGCTAAAGCTAAGAGAAATATAGAAAAATTAGCAGCTGGTACTTATACTAATACAGATATTACTGAATCATTGGTAAGTATTCAGGAAAAGATCAAAGTAAAACAGGCTGAATATGATGCTGCCAAGGTAGATTATGATACTGCAAGCGCTCAGTTGAAAGCACTTCTTGCTATCTTCTTGAAATAATTCCCTAACTACGTAAAAGTAACAAGATGATAAAAAAACTATGCACATTACTTTTGCTGACCTGTATGACAGCTGCGCCTTCAATGGCGCAGCGTTACAGCAGCAGTGATGATGCGTCGTTTGCCCCGAAGAAAGGACAGTGGCAGGTTTCAGTCCTGCTTGGTAGCGGAAAGTTCTTTAACGAGAACACTTCTTATCTGCTTCCCAAGTTCTCCAATGACGGAGGAGTAGTCGGACTTCCCAATGGAGGGAAGGATAACTCCGGCGATCTGAACCGCTATCTGAACATCGGGAGTCTGAATAATAATAGTCTGGTCAATATAGCCGGAATTGAAGGTAAGTATTTCGTGTCTGACAACTGGGATGTAAATTTCCAGTTCAGCATGAATGTCAGCCTCACTCCTAAGAAAGACTATGTAGAAGGAGACAACAGTGTACCCGACATGATTATCCCTGCGCAAAGTTATATTAATGCGCAGATGACCAACAACTGGTATGTATCTGTCGGTTCCAACTACTATTTCAAGACTCGCAACGAACGTATTCATCCGTATCTTGGAGGCGCACTCGGCTTCCAGATGGCACGCATTGAAACGACCGAACCATACACCGGAGACACTTATAAGGATAGTGACGACTCGGAAGAACTTCCGTCACAGGTCTATGTTTCCGGAAGTAAAGCCGGTCAGATGTACGGTTTCAAAGTAGCTGCCGTAGCAGGTATCGAGTATAGCATTGCCAAAGGTTTTGTTTTCGGTTTCGAAATGCACCCTCTGGCTTACCGCTATGACCTGATACAGATTTGCCCGAAAGGATTTGATAAATATAACGCCAGTCACCACAACATCAAGATATTTGAAATGCCTGTGGTAAAACTGGGATTCAGATTCTAAGGATGAATGATTATACAAATGTATGAATGAAAAGAGAAAGCCGTTCAGCTGATAGTGCGGACGGCTTTTCTTTTTTAAAGAAGAATGAAGAGCTTAATGAACAAATATGTGAAACTTTTATCTTTTCTTTCGGGAGTATGCCTGATAGTGGCTTGCACCGGGCATCAGATAAGAGGTTACGAAATTAACGGCAGTGCACCTTTGCCCGAGTTCGAAGGAAAAATGGTTTATATGAAAGATGCTTCGAGCGGGCAGCCGGTAGATAGTGCAGAAATAATCCATGGAAAGTTTGCTTTTGCCGATACGGTGACTATTGTGTCGCCCGTAGTAAAAGTGCTTTCTATTTGTGCCAGCAAATCGGGACTGGAATACCGCCTCCCTGTCGTCATAGAAAATGGTAGTATCCAAGCCGATATTTCCGATGTGGTTTGTACGGGAGGAACAATGCTGAATGAACGGATGCAGGATTTTCTCATGGCTGTTGATGAATATTCCACAGCCTGCGAGAACAAACAAACGGAACAGATAAAATCCGGATTTGCGGATTTATTGAAAAAATACATAGAAATCAATGATGACAATGCGGTAGGAGAATATATCCGGACTGCTTATCGTTCATCACTTTGATGCAATCAGATTGCTTTTAAGACTATAAACTAAATTTCCCACATAATAATATCCTCTCCAGATATTTCCTCCATATTTTTATAGAAGGGAATGTTGCATACGAGAGACAGAAATGTGCCCTTGTGAAAGTCCGTATTTCTGTATTGTTATGTTTTGAGGACGTTCCCGTATTTCCCATTCCCTTTTTCCCCCGGGGACGTCCTTTTTCCCTTTAATCCTGCGAGTGATATTGTGTAGGCAACACTCCGAACATCTCCTTAAAACATTTACTGAAATAACTCGGTGTAGCGAATCCCACCTTTTCCGATATCTCAATAACGGTCAGTTCCGTATGAGTCAGTAATCCGGCAGCTTTCTTCAAACGGATGCTTCGGATAAATTCTGTGGGTTTCTGTCCGGTGATAATTTGCAGTTTACGGTAAAGATTCATTCGGCTCATACACATGTCGTCACTGAAAGCTTCCACGCTATAATCACTGTTATCCAGATTTTTTTCGACCAGTTCGATTGCTTTTTCCAGGAATCGCTCATCTACTTTGGAGGAAGTGAGATCTTCCGCATTAACCTCAATGCCTGACAAGAATATCTGTTTCCGCTTTTGCTGCAATGCCAGCAGATGCTGGATCCGGTTCTTTAAAATATCCATGTTGAAGGGCTTTGTCAGGTAGCAGTCTGCTCCCGATTGGTATCCTGCCAGTTCGTTTTCGTCACCTGTGCGGGCAGTAAGTAGAATAATGAAGATGTGTGAAGTCTTCATATTCTCTTTCAGCCGGAGACATAATTCAAACCCATCCATTCCCGGCATCATGACATCACTCACAATGATATCCACTTCTTTCTCATTGGCGATGGCCTCCGCTTCTTCTCCGTTGGAGGCTTCCCATACCTGATATTCTTGTGTTAACTGCTGATACATGAATTGGCGGAATTCTTCATTGTCTTCTACAATCAAAATGGTCTTCCGGGCATCTAATGAGTTCGTTTCAGTTGCTCCGGATTCATCCGGTATGTTCTCCTCTCTCGGTAACAAACGTTTATCAACCAGATTGGTAGGAAGATAGACACAGAATTCAGTTCCTTCTTCCTTATTACTTTCCACTTCTATAAAGCCTTGATGCATGGCGACATATTCTTTCACAATATGCAGTCCGATGCCGCTTCCTGCTGTTGCCTGTCTGTGGGTGTTTGCCCCGATCTGATAATAGCGGTCGAATATATGGGGAAGTTCATCTGCTGCTATTTCCTGGCCGGTGTTCTGCACGATGATGCAGACGTACTGTATCCCTCCTCTGTTCTCCATTTTGAAAAACACATCGATTCTTCCTTCAGGAGGTGTAAATTTGAAAGCATTATTAAGTAAGTTGTAGAGGATCCTGTGTACTTTATCCCGGTCAAGATATATATAAAGCGTTTGTTTCAGTGGTATGACTGAAAAGCAAATCTGCTTGTTGCTCGCATACGACTCGAAAGCTTCGCAAGTAGTTGTGACAAATTCACTGATATCTGCATTCGTCAGATTCAGTTTTTCTTCGCTCACTTCCAGTTTACGGAAGTCCAGTAATTGATTGACTAATTGCAGCAATTCTTCAGCATTGCGATAGATGGAAGATAACTGTTGCTTTAACTTGCCGTCCTGAATCTCCGACAGTAAACTGCTTAGAGGAGTGATAATCAGTGTCAGGGGAGTGCGTAAGTCGTGGCTGACATTCGTAAAGAAACGGAATTTCATCTGTGTCAGTTGTTCTTCCAACTGTTCCTGTTGCTTCCGGTGCAGACGGTTGAAGTAGATCTTTATGACTCCTGTCGCTATCAGAATAAAAGAAAGTATATAGAGGGCGTATGCCCACCATGTCTCGTACCATGCCGGTAGACGATTGATTTGCAGGCAGGACATGGGCTGTGCCCAACAACCGTGAATGTCCGTCGCTTTAATTTCCAGTGTGTAGTTGCCTTTGGGAAGTTTGGTGAAATACGCAGTGTTTACTCCTGGAGGAAGTGACTTCCAGCTTGCATCCCATCCTTTCAGACGGTAAGCATAACTGATTTGTCCAGCGTGCAAGTGTTCTAGCGTAGAAAAGGATATTTCTACATTGATATTATCAGGATTCAATTCTATTTGTCGGGTATTTATACCTGTTATTTGTGTTTTTCCGTCTATTTTGATGGAGGATATAACGGGCTTTATATCGTTGGGAGATTGATCCAGCTCTGCGGATGGGGTAATCAGACAAAAAGCACCGATTCCTCCGAGGCAAATCGCCCCATCTTCCATTTTGCGGATGGAAAGGAAATAATCCACTTGAATGAAGCGGTCGGAATTATACAGTATTCCAAATGAATGATTCGTAGGGTTGTACTCTTTTACGTATGGGTCTGCCAATATCCACAAATGTCCCAAGTTGTCTATCTCCATTCCTTTGATAGCATCTCCGTTTGTGTTGCAGGCATTCTCTTCCCGGGTGATAACTTTAGTTTGCGGATGATAGCTGTACACATTTCCTTCCAAAGTAGCTACCCACACTTTACCATCAGGAGCGATGAGGACAGATGAATAGTTTTCTCCTTTCCGAATCGTATGTCTTTCTCCTTCCGGGGAAAAATATTGGAACTCCAATGCTTCTGTAATGCAGAATATCGTTCCGTCCGGGGCAACTGCCAGGTCGTTTATCATATCCGTGCCCCCCTGAAACTTTTTGAGTTTCCCTTTGGAAAGAGAATATTGATAGATGGCATTTTCTGTGCCTATCCATAAGTTTCCCTGATTGTCCTCGCTCAATACACGAATCTGTCGGGCATCCGGCAGTTGGATCTCTTTCGTCAGTTTCATCTTCATGCCTTCATGTTGCAGATGCAATAGACACGCATTATCGGATGCAGCCCAGATTCCAGATTGGGTATGACATTTCTCGATACATTTTATGATATTATACTTTCCTGTTTCTTCGGAAAAATCCGATGCAAAAGAAATCTGTTCGGAAGCGGGATGGTAGATGGATAATCCGGTTCTTCCCTGCCATATCCAATAATAGTCTTCTTCTTGAATCGTTCTGTCTGCCATCACCGGATAACCGGTAATAACGGACATGGCGGAAGTGGGGTAGCGTTTGATTTTGTTGGCGTCGAACGAGAGTATAAACGTATGGGGAGAATATCCTGGAACCCATACATTGCCGGCACGGTCTTCAATGATTCTATCCAATATCTTTTTGCCTTTAGGAAGAAAACTTTCCGTATCGACGGGATGCAGCGCATTATCTACAATTCGGTAAGCATATAAATTGTCCATCGCTGAAACCCACAACACTCCCTGCCGGCTGTCTTTAAGTAATCCCAGTATTTGAGTTTTATGCGGTGTCTGTTCGTACCCTTCTAAGGTGGCGGGTTGTAACTTGCAGATTACTTCCTCCGATTGTGGATTGGAAGAAGGGATTAATTGTACAACTCCTTTTCCCCAGGTGGCCACCCAATAGCATTCATTTTGTACATCTTCAATCATTTGTATAGGCGATGCGTCACACGTCCATTGATAAGGCGAGAAGCTGTCTGTTGGCGGATGATATTGTAGAAGACCTCCCGATCCTTGCAGTACCCAAAGTTGATGTTTTCCATCTTCGTAAAAGTCAGTAACGTTTCGTCTCGTGCCCTTCCATTCTGAAGGATAACTCCCAAGACATTTGCCTTCACTGGAAAAGTGGTAAATCATACCTTCGGCCGAAGTCCAGATAGTGCCGTCATGAATAGCCCGGACAGCATCGACTCTTTGCTTCTTGAGTTCCCCGTTTGTTATTTCGTAGATTTGATAATTAGCTTTATCTAATCTGTATAAACCACGTTTGGTGCCGAACCAGATATGATGTCCGTTGTCTTCTGTTATACAGGTAATGTCGTTGCTGGATAGCAGGTGAGGCGTATTTAAATCCGAACGGAAGACATTAATCTGATAACCGTTGTCACGGCACAGGCCTCCGCCTTCTGTTGCATACCACATATAACCTTCGCTATCCTGAAGAATCCGGTGAATATGTGCTACCGGTAACAATCTTTGAGTAGGAAGCTCCGTGACGACGACTTGTTGAGACGAAACGGAAAGAGTAGTCATTAGACTGAGAATGAGACTATAATAGTATTTTAAAGTCATGCTTTTTATTTTAATACAGATAGCTATGTTTTTTCCAGACAAAGATAGTCTTTTTTTACAAATACTTTATATCTTTGCAAAACAATGGCATATGCCGCGATTTAACCATACCACTGAAAATATGAAAACAAAAACTTTATTAGGCTTCTTTCTTCTTTCTCTCATGGCTTTTTGTATATCAGCCTGTCAAGATGATGCAGAGATTATTTTATTTAGCGGTTCCGAATTAATCGACGAAACGGGAACCTGTACGAACACGATTTCTTCTACAGTCCTGTATCTTAATGGATGGGAAGCGGAGAATATCGGGATAGCTAATGGAAAAGGTGGTTACTCGGCACAAAGCTCCGATGAGACGATTGTGACGGCAACAGTCAACGATAACAGGTTATGGCTTAGCTCACACGGTAAAAAAGGGAAAGTAACGGTTACCGTTAGTGATAAAGACGGCAATTATGTCACGCTGCCTGTTACTGTTTCTTATGGTGTACTGACTTTTACATGTCTCGACCAACCTGAATTCCAAGTTTCCAGACCTAGTGAGGATATGTTGTTATTGTTGGATGCAGAAGACGACTTGCAGGAGAAGGTGAATGTAGCAATGGCTCCTTATGCTTTTATTAATAGAGGAGATATCTGTGTGTTACGACCGGATGATGTGTATCGTTTGTCTGAAGAAGGAGAAGGAGGGAAATTCACCTATAAAACAAAGGATGAACAGGTGCTTGTTGAAGGGACATATCGGATAGAATGGGCTTCATTGGCCGGAAAAAAGAAAAAAGCTTTTGTCTTTACATATACAGGTGAAAATGATGTAGAGAAACAACACACCTTCTTTAATTTTAGTCCGTATCTAGGAACTCAAAGTCTTACAAGAGAAAGAGGTCCGATTACTACGGCATGGTTGGAAGATGTATCTGATTCGCCTTATCTCGAAGGTATTTTACCTGTGGATAGAACAGTTGTATACTGGGTGGATACAATGATCTCCAGTTTATCTGCGGAGGAGATCTAAATGATTCTTTGATAAATAAATATCCTTTTTGTGGATAATAAAAAGGCACAAGAATGAAAAATTTCCCGTGCCTTCTCTGATGGGTTTATACCTTTATGGTATCCTTATGCGTTTAATGCTTGTTCGATATCGGCAATAATATCATCTGCATTTTCGATACCTACCGATAGACGGATCAAGTCCGGGCGTACACCTGCTTCCATCAGTTGCTCATCCGTCAACTGGCGGTGAGTATGGCTCGCCGGATGGAGCACGCAACTGCGTGCATCCGCCACGTGAGTAACGATCGCAATGAATTCCAGTGAATCCATAAACTTGATAGATACGTCACGTCCGCCTTTTAGTCCGAAGGAGATGACTCCGCAGGAACCGTTCGGCATATATTTCTGTGCAAGGCTGTAATATTTATTGTCCGGCAGTCCGCAATAGTTTACCCAGGCAACTTTCTCATTTTTAGAAAGATATTCGGCTACTTTCTGCGCATTACGGCAGTGTTGAGGCATACGCAGGTGCAACGTTTCAAGTCCCAGATTCAATAAGAAAGAATTTTGCGGGCTTTGGATGCTGCCGAGGTCACGCATCAGTTGGGCAGTTGCTTTGGTGATATAAGCACCTTTGCCGAATGCTTTAGTATAAGTCAGTCCGTGGTATGACTCGTCCGGAGTACAAAGCCCCGGGAATTTTTCAGCATGAGCATCCCAGTCAAAATTACCGCTGTCTACGATACAGCCACCTACGCTTGTAGCGTGTCCGTCCATGTATTTGGTGGTAGAATGAACCACGATGTCAGCTCCCCATTCAAATGGGCGGCAGTTGATCGGGGTCGGGAAAGTGTTGTCAACAATCAAGGGAACCCCGTGACTGTGTGCGATACGTGCGAACTTTTCAATATCCAGTACTTCAAGAGAAGGGTTGGAAATCGTTTCACCGAATAAAGCTTTTGTATTCGGTTTGAAAGCTGCAGAAATTTCTTCTTCGCTGGCATCCGGATTAACGAAAGTCACATCGATGCCTAGCTTCTTCATGGTCACGCCAAACAGGTTGAACGTACCTCCGTAAATAGCGGAAGAGCAAACAAAGTGATCTCCTGCCTGACAGATATTAAAAATGGCATAGAAGTTGGCAGCCTGACCGCTGGAAGTCAGCATAGCGGCTACACCACCTTCAAGAGCGGCAATTTTGGCGGCAACAGCGTCATTCGTTGGATTTTGCAGACGGGTATAAAAGTAGCCACTGTCTTCCAGGTCGAACAGGCGGGCCATCTGCTCGCTGGTATCGTATTTGAAAGTTGTACTTTGATAGATGGGCAATACGCGTGGTTCGCCTTTTTTAGGCGTCCATCCTGCCTGTACACACAGGGTTTCCGGTTTGAATTGTTTTGCCATAATGTTATCGGGTTTTAATGTTTTATTTCAAAAAATGTTTTAATGCTGCAAAAGTAGGGAAAATAATTGTATTTTTGCCCTGTTTATGAGTGAAATGATAGT
>OGHN01000910.1_pt1 | contig 13835 bp, 8 predicted proteins | sample 1571511 | NCBI WGS metagenome assembly OGHN01 (sample SAMEA2582024, study PRJEB24529) | metagenome | biome: Human gut stool | place: China | collected 2011 | reverse complement strand
GGATTTCCTGTGTACGATAGCAGTAAGGATAGATAATAGTGTCACCTGCCATCAAAGCGGCAACGCCGGCACCCAATGTGGGTCCTACGGCATAGCAATCCATACCGTATCCATGATCGATATGGTAAGAGATGGCATTCTGCAATTCGGAAGCGGCTTTCGGGTCTGTCTTTTTCAGTTCGGCTATCTTAGCACGCTTTTCAGGATTGAGCTCTTCAGCATACAGAGATTCCAAAATCGGCTCCGTAGTGTTATACTTCGTAAAAAGATCGTAGCCGAAACCACGTTCTCCACGAGCCTGCAAAGCAGGACCATAAGCACGGAATCCGCCAAGATCATTCTCCCAGGCAACGTCGTCCAGACGTTCGGGGTAATATTTACCGCAAGCAATGACATCAAAAGGCGCCGGTGTGCCCGGTTGAATGGTATAAGTAACCGCACTGTTTGCCCCTACCGTAACGGGGAAGACCACCTTCTCATCATACGTCACCTGATAAGGCACTTGCTGACCGTCGACGTCAAGCACCACAATCTGTGCCGTATCCGCCAGTTTCAATTTAGCGACCACATCGCTCATCGGCACCTCAACCATCTCTCCTGCCCGTTCAAGAGCCAAAGGATTGGTCACTGTGACTGTCATTGACTGCTTGCTGTCGGCACAGGAAGCAAAACCGATCAAGGCTACAGCAAACAGAATTAATATCTTTCTCATAATTAGTCTACATTGAATGAATAACATATACTTTGCAAATCAGAGGCTATTATATCCGGCAAAGGGAATAATAAAAAATAAGGTGACAGATGAAAAGAGGATGCTCTTTGCCATTCTATCACCTTACCGGAATCTCTTCTATCAGCTATTATTTCGGTTGTTTTCCGATATAAGCAAGAATACCACCATCTACGTAGAGAATGTGACCGTTAACAGCGTTAGAAGCTTCAGAAGCAAGGAACACGGCAGGACCTGTCAGTTCTTCCGGATCCAACCAACGACCGGCAGGAGTCTTAGCGCAGATGAATGAATCGAATGGGTGACGGCTTCCGTCTGCCTGCGGCTCACGAAGAGGAGCAGTTTGCGGAGTAGCGATGTAACCCGGGCCGATACCATTACACTGGATGTTGTATTCACCATATTCAGAACAGATATTGCGAGTCAGCATCTTCAAACCACCCTTAGCGGCAGCGTAAGCAGATACAGTTTCACGACCCAATTCAGACATCATAGAACAGATGTTGATGATCTTACCTGCACGTTTTTCCATCATAGCCGGCAAAACAGCCTTAGCAACGATGAACGGAGCATTCAAATCGATGTCGATTACACGACGGAAATCAGCAGCATCCATCTCGTGCATAGGAACACGACGGATAATACCTGCGTTATTTACAAGGATATCAATTGTACCTACTTCTTTTGCAATCGTAGCAACCATCGCCTGAACAGCCGGTTCGTCTGTCACGTCGCATACGTAACCGTGAGCTTTGATACCTTTTGCAGCATAAGCAGCCATACCTTTGTCTACCAACTCTTGATTGATGTCGTTAAAACAAACTTTAGCGCCTTGTTCTGCAAATGCAGAAGCAATAGCAAATCCGATACCATAAGAAGCACCTGTAACGAGAGCTACTTTACCTTCCAAAGAAAAATTCAAAAACTGATTCATAATTCTTTTTGTTATTAAATTAGGAAAACTATTGTAGTTGTTATTTCAAATCTGTAATCAACGAGAAGTCCTGATCGCTGTAGTCAAGGTTCTCGCCACCCATTCCCCAGATAAAAGTATAGTTGTGGGTAGCAGCAGCCGAGTGGATTGACCATTCGGGTGAAAGAACGGCCTGATCGCCTTTCATCCATACGTGACGCGTCTCGCCTACCTCACCCATGAAGTGGCAGATAGCATGATCTTCGGGAATTTCGAAATAGAAGTAGGCTTCCATACGACGGCTGTGTACGTGTGCCGGCATCGTGTTCCACACACTTCCCGGAGCGAGTTCCGTCATACCCATCTGCAACTGGCAGGTAGGCAACACCTGATTCACCAACATCTTATTGATGTTGCGGTGATTGGAACCTTCCAAAGAACCCATTTCAGCTACCACGGCATCGGCTTTCGTCACCTTACGGTCGGGATAGTTGCGGTGTGCAGTCAGTGAGTTGAAGTAGAATTTAGCAGGATGAGCAGCGTCTTTGCTTTCGAAAGTCACTTCGCGATCGCCCGAACCCAGATAAAGAGCTTCTTTATAGTCCAGTTCGAACTCTGCGTCGCCTGCTTTCACAATACCGGGACCGCCGACATTGTAGATACCCATTTCGCGACGGGTGAGGAAGAACGGAGCTTTCAGCGGATCAATCGCTTCAAGCGTCAGCACCTCTCCTACCGGAAGCGCACCACCTACCACCATACGGTCGTACATGGAATATACCATATTTACTTCATTGGGGACAAATATCTTTTCGATTAAGAAATCTCTGCGGATTCTTGTTGTATCATAACTTTTTGCATCTTCCGGATGCGCAGCATAGCGAATTTCATAGTTCGTTTTCATACCTTATTTATTTATAGTTATTGAATAAGTTCTCTTTCTACGTGCACTTCGTTTACGTACACGATGCAAAAATAGCAAAAGAAAACGGGTTTACCTTGCAATTTTGTTCCAATTATCCACCAAAAATGTCCAGAATCTGTGCAATGTACACTTTTTTAACGAACTATAATACGATTGGAAGGAGATTTTCACCTATATGAAAGAAAAAGCGCGAAAGCTTTACTTTTTTTAGTATTCCGGAACAAAGTCATCAAACAGGAGGTAAACCAGATGTCCGACCTCTTTCGTAACATCGCCATGAACCGTTCACAATTACCGTCCGCCCAGAATCATACTTTGGCGGATGAAAAGAGACAGGAAGATATATTCAAGATACAAACCACACATTATCAACCGATTATTCATCTGTGTAGTATAGAAATAGTAGTCCGATTCTCCATTTTTTTCATCCTGACGTATTCGATACGATGCCCGGAATTTGAGTGAATAACAAGAAAAGCTTTACTTTGCCCCAAAATAAAAAAGCTATGAATCACTCCTTACTCAAAAAAACAGTATTCAGTCTCCTGTTGGCGTGTGCCACATATATATCGGGATATGCCGCGCCTGTCCGGGCGACCGCCACATTCTCCTACCATCCCGATTCGGTACGTGCGATATTAGAAGAAGAGCAACGTGCCGCATTCAATCATTTCTGGCAATTCGCCAATAAACAGACCGGTATGATTCACGCAGGCACAAACGTCAATAACAAGAACCTGACCACCGGTGGCAGCGGCTTCGGCGTCATGGTGATACTGACGGGAATAGAACGGGGATGGATTACCCGCAAAGAGGGGGCAAAGCGTATTCTCACACTTGTACGCTACCTGGATAAAGCCGAACGCATAAAAGGGGCATGGTCGCACTGGATGAATGTAGAGGGGAAGCCTGTCAAGTTCGGCAAACAAATAGAATCCGGCGACCTGGTAGAAACGTCTTTTATGATGATGGGGCTTTATGCAGCCCAGGCTTATCTGACGGAGAACAACGCTGTAGAAAAAGAGATACGGAAAACAGTGGACAGTTTCCGTAAAACGATACAATGGAATGAGTTCGTGCACAACGGAGAACTTTACTGGCTATGGGAACGTACCAACGAAACGTTTACATTGCCGCTACGCGGATACAACGAAGCATTGATTACCTATATCCTCGCCATGGGTGCCCCCGACAAGTATGCTGTCGATGCGGATGTATACAAAAACGGATGGCAGCAGAACGGCAAGATATTCAAGCCCCGGCAGGCGCACTACGGTTACCCTTTTGTTATGGGAACCCATCTGAGCGGCCCGCTCTTCCTGTCACACTATTCGTTTTTGGGGATGAATCCCAAGACAATGCAGGACAAATACGCAGACTACCAGCAATATGGCACATACCACGCCATGATACACAGGCATTATTGTATGGAAGAAGCGCCCGGAGAATATCAATACGATGCGTTCAACTGGGGACTAAGTGCAGGTTCAGGCCCCAACCAGCCTGTCAAGAAGGGGTACAAGCCGCGCACTCCGAAACGCGATGACGGCGTGATAGCTCCTACCGCTGCCCTTTCGTCCATGCCTTACACACCTTTCTACTCCATACAGATGTTGCTCAACCTGCATTACAACTGCCCGCAGCTACGCACTCCGGGGGGATTCGGCGACGGTTACAGCCTTGTGGACAACTGGTACTTCAAAGGTAGAATCGCCATCGACCAGGCACCGGTTGTTATTATGATAGAGAACTACCGCAGCGGCTTCCTGTGGAAACTGCTAGCCAATCATCCCGACATCCGGAAAGGAATGGAAAAGGCAGACATACATCTTCCCGTCCATCCCACAGGCTTCCCGTATGCGATTGCGGATACGCGCACAGGCTATTACGATATGCTCCGTCACCCGGACAGGAAAATGTACGAACTGGATTTTTATCTGGAAGAAGCAGGTACAGCCTCTTTCCAGATTGCAAACGAAACCGGTACGCAAGTTCTTTCGGAAATCCGGGCGGAAGAGTATCCGCAAGGTCTCAACCTGCTCTCTTTCGACCGCAGCGGGTTGAAAGATACAAAACGCTGCATCATCCGTCTGCTGAAGGATGGCAAAGTGAAAGCAGAAATAAAAGTCCAACTCAACTAATCCCCTTATCGAATATGAAACTTCAACCGATACTCTGTCTCTTCCTGCTGGCTACCGCCTGTTCGTGCAGTTGCTCGGACGAACCGGTCTTCCACTCGGACGAACAGCCGGAGCTACCGTCTCTCCCTGCCATTACCGAAGGGAGCTATTTTGCCGATTCACTGGAATATACGCCGGAGAAACAAAGACAGACACTGACCGACATACAGCAAGGTTATTTCCGTTTCTTCTATGAAGACTATCAGAAAGATAGCAAGATGGCGCTTATCGGTACGGAACGTCCCGCAATAAACGTGGCGTTAGCCGGGTCGGCTTATGCCGCCACCGCCATTCCCGTAGCCGTAGAACGCGGATGGATAAGCAGGAAGGAAGGAGCACAGCGCTTCTTGGATATGTGTACTTTCCTCAACAGAGCCGAGCGTTATCACGGTGCATGGTCGCACTGGATGAACGGAAAGACGGGAGCAGGCTCGCCTTTCAACCCCAAACAGCAGTCGGCAGGCGATTTGGTAGAGACTGCCTTTATGATGATGGGGTTATTCATCTGTTCGGAGTACTTTGACTCGGAAGACGCAACGGAAACCAATGCAAGGGAACTTGTGGCAAAGTTCCACAACGAAATAGACTGGAACTTCTACACCAACGGCGAGCAAACCCTCTATTGGGCATGGGACAAGAACCTGGGCTTCGCCCCATTGAAAATAACCGGTCCGTGCGAAGCTCTCCCCGCCTACTTATTGGCATTATCCGCCCCCGAAGAGTTTGCCATTACAGAAGATGTATATACTCACGGATGGCGCGGGAAGAAGTTCTTCAACGAGGGACGTACTACCTACGGATACACGTTCGAACTGGGTGGAGAAGAAAAAGGCGGCCCGCTCTTCACCACACAACACCCGTTCTTATGGATAAACCCTTTCATCTATCAGGATAACTATGCAGATTATTGGGAGTTCTGCACCAACCACGCACTGATAAACCGGCAATACTGCCTGAATGACGCCCCGAAAGAGTATCTGTACGACGAGCGGAACTGGGGGCTGAGCGCTTGTTACGGCCCGGCACCGCTAGGTTACAAAGGTCGTTCACCCGCGCAGGGACGCGATGACGGCACTATTTGCGCCACAGGAGCCATGGGAACCGTCACGGTCACTCCATTCTATGCCCTGCAAGTCATTAACTCGCTCTACCAAACACCCAGCATGAAAGGAACTTACGGCATTACAGACGCGTACAATACAAGCCTGGCTTGGGCAGACTCCCGATATTTATCCATCTCCGTAATGCCCATCGTGTCCATTATCGAAAATTACCGTACCGGACTAATCTGGAAACTGGCTTGGCAAAGCGAACCTATCCGCAAGGGACTTGAACTGGCAGGATTCAGGGAATCCGCCTATACGGAAGGATTCTGCCAGAACCCCGTCAATCTTCAGACAGGGGCGGCCGATTTGACCGCACACCCCGATACGGAGAAGTACATGATACGATACTGGAGCGATACAGCCTCAGCGAATATCCATTTCACCCTTAGCTGCGGAGACACGGTGCGCAAGGTTATCCCCGACACAGTAGACAAAGGCATCAACACCCTGCTGCTTCCCTACGGCCAATGGAGCAAGCGCGCATACCGCCTGAACATGTATAAAGACAATAAATTAACAGACACTTTAAACATTAACCTAAGATGAAAACCCCATTCCTTCAAAAGGGCATCAGCACGGCAGCCCTCTCTCTGGGCGCCGTAGTCGCCTTTGCCGCAGAAGACCGCCCGAACATACTTTACATCATGTCCGACGACCATTCTTTCCAGACCATCGGCGTATATGCGTCGGTACTGAAAGACTACGTGAAAACTCCGAATATCGACCGTATCGCGCACGAAGGGGTCAGGATGGACAACTGTTTTGTCACCAACTCCATCAGCACCCCCAGCCGGGCAGCTATCCTGACGGGACAATACAGCCACCACAACCAGGTATATACCCTCGCCGACGAACTTCCCGCCGGACACCCTTCCATGGCAAAGGAACTCCAAAAGAACGGTTATCAGACCGCCATCATCGGCAAGTGGCACATCGGCACACAGCCCGAAGGGTTCGACTTTTACAGCGTCATGCCCGGACAAGGCAAATATGAAAATCCCGGTTTCATGGAGAGCGGACTTCCTTTCGACGTGAAACATGCCGTACGCACCCAAGGCTACTGCACGGATGTCATCACGGACAAATGCATCGACTGGATGGAGAAAGCGGACAAAAACAAGCCCTTTTTCCTGATGTGCCACTTCAAAGCCCCACACACGCCTTTTACCCCGGCGGAACGTCACAAAGACCTGTACAAAGACGTCGTATTCCCCGAACCGGACAACCTGTACGAGAACCTCGACAACCGTCCCATACTGAAATCCGTACACAACAAGATTTCCGGCGGACGCTTTGCCGACAAGACATTGCCCAAGGAAGACAGGGTGAAAGATGCCTATCAGGAATATATCCGCACTTACCTCTCTTGCATTGCCGGAATAGACGAGAACGTAGGACGCCTGCTCGAATGCCTCGAAAAGAACGGGCAACTGGACAACACCATCATTGTCTACACTTCCGACCAAGGATTCTACATGGGCGAACACGGGCTTGTAGACAAACGGCTGATGTACGAAGAAGCACTGCGTATGCCCCTGGTCATCCGCTACCCCCGGAAAATACGGGCAAATACCACCTGTCAAACTTTCGTGCAGAACATTGACTTTGCCCCGACACTCCTTGAATATGCAGGTATCCGGACTCCCGGTTATATGGACGGCAAAAGTTTCTGCGCCTCTCTCACCGGGAAAAAGGCCCCCGACGCACGGAAAACAGCCTATTATCGTTACTGGATGAACTTCAAGGGCTACAACATCCCCGCTCACTACGGGCTGCGTACCGACCGTTACAAACTGATTTATTTCTACGGCAAATCCTGCGGAACGAAAGGTTCCATCGACAAGCCCGGCTTCCAGCCTGTATGGGAGTTCTACGACTTACAGGAAGACCCGCACGAAATGACCAACCAGTACGGGAACAAGAAGTACGAGAAAGTGATAAACGAATTGAAAGAAACACTCCGGCAGACTCAGGAAGAAGTCGGAGACAAGCAATAATCAACAACCTATAAATTCACCAATATGAGAAATACTATTTTTATCCAATGTGCCGTCGCACTCGCCACCACGCTATTCATCGGCGGATGTTCCGACGACGATGACGCTGCACAGGGCGGAAACAAGCAAGGCATCACCACCACCGAAGCCGTCATTCCGGAACCTCTGCAATGGAATACGGATAATACCATTGCCTTATACGCGAAGAAGGCGGACGCTGAAAAGACACTCTTCTACACCGAAGAATCGCAAGTGAACCGGGCTACGTTTGAAGCGGTCAAGAAAGCGTTTCCCACCCCGCAGGAAGGTGACTATATACGTGCATTCTATCCCGCAGGAAAAGCCAAAGAGAAAGCAAACGTGACAGGTACTCTCCTGCCCGCCCCCGGTACCGACCCTACCGATACTCAATACATACTTACCCAAAAAGGAAATGCCACAACAGGGCATCTTTCTGCTTTCTACTATATGTATGGTGTCAGCACCTATGAAGAGGGTATCATCCAACCGATTGAATTTCAGCCGCAGATGTCCGTACTGACATTCAAAATCACATTGCCCGAAGCACTCATCCCTTCGACATTGGAAATCAGCACCGGCGGCAAGGATTTTATCAAGTCGGTCAATTGCAACAATTATCCGGCCGATGCCGCAAACTTCAAACTGACAACCAACGAAAGCACTAACAAGGTAACGTTGAACCTGAAAGATTGCGGCACCTTGCAGAAGTTGGAAGCTAATCTGTTAATCGTCCCTGTCGACTTGAGCGGCAAGCAATTCACCGTATCCGTTACAGATGCAAATAATGAAGTCTACACCGCTACCCTGGAAGGTATCACCTTCGAAAAAGGAAAGCAGCACACGTTTGAAATAGCCGTAGCCAAAGACGAAGAACCGGAGCCGGAACCAAATGATGACTACACCCAAACGGGAGAAGGTACAGCAGAAAGTCCCTGGATTATCACAACTGCCGGACAACTGCGTGCTATCAGCCGCGACTCGCACGAAGGCGATGCTATCACAGACTTTGCCGGAAAATATTTCAAACTGGATGCCGATATTTCCCTTGACGGAGAAAACTGGGAACCTGTTGGAAGCAATACACTTCCCTTTGCCGGTATATTGGACGGTAATAATAAAACAATCAGCGGAATGAAGATTTCCAGAACAAACACATCAAAAGGTATCGGATTCTTCGCCCATACCAAAGCCGCTAAAATCATGAATCTGACTATTGCCGGCTCCATCAATATCACAGCAACGGATGCCACTCAGACGGGAGGATTGATAGGACAAGCTACAAACAACACCATATTATCCGGTAATATTCGTTCGGAAGTCGACATAACTGTAAAAGCTACGGTGAAAGGAGATATAAAAACCGGAGGAATAATCGGTGAATTAGCAAGTACTTCATCGGTGGAAGGCTGTAACTTATCCTACAAAGGAAATATCAAAGTGGATAATCAGGGAACACAAAATGCCCACACAGGAGGAATAATCGGCGGGATGGTATCAGTCCCTGCCATTAACGGCATGGCTGATGCAATATGTACCGTTGAAAAGGGTACTACCATCTCTACTGAATCCCAGACAGGAACCGTATGGCTCGGAGGATTCTTGGGCAATTCCGCTCCCGGCTTACTAGCAAAACTTCCTGCCACGACTTCCCAGATGCTAGGAATATTATCAGCCAAGGCAAATGGAACCAAAGATGCCATCATCTGCTACATGGTAGGATGGAGCCAAAACGCAGCAACTACCAAAGGCTTTAGCGAGGTTTTCAAAAACAATGCCAACTATACTCTGGAAGGCTCTACCGTAACTTCGGCAAACGGTAAGGCATATAAAAACGGAGAAGAAGTAGCCGCACCGTAAGAATGAGCATATTCCCGGCTTATGCCTATATATGGGTACTACAGTGTCCATATATAGGCAAAGCCGTGTCAATGTATCGGTATCATAGTGTCTATATACAGGCACAACCGCATATAAGTAAGAATAAGTTTTCATATCTCCCTTTGTACCGTTGCCAAAGTTTTGTATTTTTGCAATGAACTTCCTATACGATGTTGCAACTATGAAATACATTTGTGCGCTCATTACCATATTATTTGCCACAGCTACCGCTTTGGCAGCTTCCATCCCTTTCGTCAAGAACTTCACGAACAAGGAAGTGATGTGTCAGAACTGGGACATCGGACAAGATAGTAAAGGCATTATCTATATTGCCAACCGCTACGGCCTGGTATGCTACGACGGAAAGACATGGCAGACCTATACCACCAACGAAAACCGGACTATCCGTTCCCTGCATATCGCACCGGACGACCGTATCTACATCGGCAGCTATGAAGAATTCGGCTACTTCGAAAGAAACGAATACGGCAGGCTGGTCTACTCTTCCATCTCCTCTTTGTTCCGTCACAAGGAATTGAAGAACAAGGACATATGGAGCATCGAGCAGGAAGAGAACCTGATTTATTTCCAATCTTTTGCCGGATACTTTTATTTTGCTAAACAATCGAGGAAAGTAGCTTTCTACCCGGTAAAGAACATGATGCAACCCATCGCAGTAACAACAACCTCATCAAGATTTCTTGAATCAGCAACCGCCTGCTCATCCAAACGGAAAACCAGGGATTCTGGATTTACGACCAGGGACAATATACCCCGCAGGCAACCATCAACAAAACCCCGAACATCTCCGGAAACAATGAAGCGCTCTATGCCGGAAACGGCAACCTGCTGGCAGGAACGCGCAGCAACGGGCTGCTCTGTTTCGACCCGCAAGGTAGCCTGCTCTACAAACTCGACTATCAGACCAAATTACAGCATAACACCGTCCTGTCCCTCTTCAAGGACAAATCCAACAACATCTGGATTGGACTGGAAAAAGGGCTCTCACTTGCCTTTACCAACGACTCTTTCTCCTTCCACTATCTGAAAGAGAACAATATCGGCTCTATCTTCGACGTCGCCTTGTGGAATGATTATCTCTATATCGCCTCTAACCAAGGCCTGTGGCGGATAAAAGCCGGCACGTTCATGTCTCAGGAACAAAACTTCTCCCCGGAACGGGTGAACCTGCCGGGCGGCTTCGTACAGAAACTACTGAAAACCAACGAAGGGCTTATCATCGGGCACAGCAAAGCCACCTACCTGCTGAACAGGCAGAACCAACTGTCCGAAATGTATCCCACCGGCGGGGCACTGGCAGGAACGGAGATTCATTACCCGCAGCAGCGCAAAGGCTTCCTGCTGGGCAGTTACAATTCTATAAATCTCTACGACATAGAGCCGTCCGGCAACTACTTATTCCGCCAACGGCTCACCAACTTCAACGGCTACCCGCGATACATGGAATTCGACAATAACGGAAACCTTTGGGTGGCTCACACGCGAAAAGGCATATACAAGCTGAAAATGGACAGGAACCGGACTGAATTTACCGGAAATGAATTTATCTCCTGCATCGGAGATTCAAGCCGCACGCAGATAGGCGTATTCAACGTCGGCGGAAGAATTGTATTCACTGACGGAAAGCAGTTCCATACCTACAATGACCTCTCGGACTCTATCGTTCCTTACGACCGCCTGAACACTCATTTGGAATTTATCACCCACACCAGGCATATCGTAAAGGTGGACAACACCTATTATTGGTTTATCACGGACACGGGAGTCGCACTGGTCAATATGGCGGCTTCCGACACTCCGGGGATAGAAAAAGTACTCTTGTTCGACAACTACAACCTGCGGATGCACAAGGACTTCGAAAGCATCGTGCCCGTCACGCCCGAATATTCCATCCTTTGTGCGGAGAATGTGCTCGTAGTCATCCCCAACAAACCGGAAGCCGCCCCGTCTTCCCCCAACCAGGAATTGATTTTCAACCATATCATCTCCTACAATATATTGAAAGACGAGCAACAGAGCCTTCCTGTCCGCACGGAAGATACCGTCCACCGGCTGACGTCCGATTTTAACAGCTTGGACGTCCAGGTGGCATATCCTGCCTATAATGAGAACATCCATTTTCAGTTCAAGCTGGAAGAGAACGGCATAGAGAAACACTGGCAAGAGAAACAAAATACGCCTTCCATCAATATCCAGCGGCTTCCGGCAGGCAGCTACTGCCTGAAATGCAGGGCTATCGACGAAAAAGGGACAGCCGTGGCTACCACTTCTTTCTCGTTCAGCATATTGCCGCCATGGTATCTGAGCCCGTGGGCATATGCCGGCTACATCTTCCTTCTGGCGGTGATTCTTCTGGCTATTTATGCAGGTGTCCGCCGGAGAACGTTACGCCAGCAACGCCACATCATCAAAGAACGTGAACAGCAAATCATCGAGCTTGAAAATAAAAGGCTCAACGACGAAATCCTGTTCAAAGGCAAGGAGCTGACGCAATCTACCATGACTATCATCGAGAACAACAGGACACTGCTCGCCATCAAAGAGGAGATAGAGAACCACAAACGGATGCTGGGCAGCCAATACCCTAACAAATACTATCAGAAGCTGATAGACATGATAGACAATGCCACTTCAAAAGGGAAAGAGTGGGATCTGTTCCTGTCGAACTTCGACCTGATTCACGAACATTTCTTCAGGAATCTCCGGCAGCGTTTCCCCGAACTGACACCCAACGACCTGAAGTTATGCGCCCTGCTGCGCTTGAATATGAGCACGAAGGACATGGCGGATATGCTGAATATAGGAGTGCGTGCAGTAGAAACAGCCAGATATCGTTTAAGAAAAAAGATGGAACTGGATTCGAATGTCGATTTGGTACAGTTCCTCATTGATTTCTAAGTGTCCGGGGAGTTGTTTCCGTTTCATAATCCGGCGTATCACAATCTACTTATTATTAACTACTTAACAAGCATAAAAAGCAGAATGAAGTAGTGATGTAGTATCCGTTTTCCTAAGAAAATCCGAGCTGACGTAACCAAATGGCACTGTTTGTTTTTATGTCTCGCCAAACAATGTTTTTCTTTGCATCACAACGAAAAATTAATGCAATTTATGAAAACAGTCGCCACAAACTATTATTAGGAGCAGTGCTTCCCCTGCTCCCACTTAGCGGAACTCATGCGCAGAATAAAGCCAAGGAGTCCGCACCCAACATTCTCTTTATCATGTCCGACGACCATGCCGAGAAAGCCATCAGTGCCTATGGTTCCGAATTCTCCCGCCTGGCTCCCACCCCGAACATCGACCGGATAGCCAACGAAGGAGCGCTTTTCGAAGCCAATTACTGCTGCAACTCCCTGTCGGGCCCCAGCCGCGCTTCCGTGATGTCCGGAAAACACAGCCATGCCAACGGCTTTATGCGAAACGGAAACAAGTTCGACGGTTCGCAGCTATTAGTGCAGAAAGTATTCCAGGCAAACGGATACCAGACTGCCCTCATCGGCAAATGGCACCTCGTCACGAAACCTACCGGATTTGACTACTGGACTATCCTGAACGACCAGGGTGAATATTACAACCCCGACTTTATCACCGAAAACGACACGGTGCGCGTAGACGGATACGTCACGGACATCATCACCGAGAAAACAATGGACTGGCTGGAACACCGCGACCGAAGCAAGCCTTTCTTCATGATGATGAACCACAAGGCCGTACACCGTAACTGGTGGCCTGCCGAACGCCATTATCACTTATATGACAATGTGGACTTCCCTGTTCCCGAAAACTACTTCGACGACTATGAAGGACGCGAAGCCGCCAAAAAGCAGAAGATGAACATCTATCGCGACATGTACGAAGGACACGACTTGAAGATGAACGTGGCCAAAGGAAGCGATTCCCTGCGGTTCGACCCGTGGAAACACCTGAACCGACGGATGACACCCGAACAATGGAAGCGGTTCAACGACAACTACCGTTCGAAAAACGACTCTTTCTGGGAGCAGAACCCGCAGGGGAAAGAGCTCGCCATCTGGAAATACCAACGCTACGCACGTGAATAC
>OGHN01000909.1_pt1 | contig 13844 bp, 14 predicted proteins | sample 1571511 | NCBI WGS metagenome assembly OGHN01 (sample SAMEA2582024, study PRJEB24529) | metagenome | biome: Human gut stool | place: China | collected 2011 | reverse complement strand
TTATCTATCCGTACACTCACGAACCCGCGCTATGCGCTATCCCGCCCTGCTTCGCATGGCTGTTCGTTCGTTAATGGCGCAAGAAAAGTAAATGTCTGCTTCGCAGCCGCTTCCTTTTCTTTTGCGCTCATTATATCATACCCCGTACTGATAATACAGCACTTTATTTTCAATTGTTTTCAGTAAATAGCAGGGGTTCACTGCCAGTTCCGTGCCGTTTTCGTCTGTTACATAGATACCAAAATGCAGGTGGACGTCAAACTTTCCTTTTGTCCCCTCAACCTTACTGTACCCGGTATTACCCATAAATCCCAGCAGCTGTCCTGCCGTAACTGTATCTCCGACAGACAGCGGCGCATATGAATCCAGATGGGCATAATAGTAATAAATACCATTTTCCGACGTAATACCGATTCTCCAGCCGCCAAGTTCCAGCCAGCCGATATTGGTCACTGTCCCTGCCGTGGCAGAAAGCACCGGATAAATGCCCGGCGTATTGTTCTGTGCCATAATATCCGTTCCTTCATGCCTGCGTTCTCCGCCATAGGTACGCTCCAGTCCCCATGAATCACAGTATTCTACCCACATCTGTTCATTTCCTTTAGATACCGGTATAGGAAAGCACTGCATATCCGCAACAAGCCCCGCATACAGACTGCTCATCTTATAAAATTCTTCCGGATAATGGCGCACCAGACGGTTGCGTAGTGCCACCGCCTGTTTGTGTGTCAGGCTCTGTGCTGTCTGCACATCTGCCGTCCAGTTTTCCGCCACCATCAATGTACAAAGATATTCGCCCACCGGCAGATTACATTCATCCGCATATTGGGCAATTTCTTCTGCCGTCAGTTCAATCCGCATGGCGCGCAGGTTATCGTTTTGCAGTGTCAAAGCTTCCCGTTTCAGCGGCAGCCTGCCTTCTGTTAAAGAAGCTGTACAAATGCAGATAAAAACAACCAGTGCCGCCAAAAGCACATATGCCCGGCTCTTTTTCACACACACCTCACGTTTTACGGTAACCCCTGATTTGTTATATCTTTATGATTCAGATTCATAAATTATGTCCGCAGGCAATATATGTAATATCAGGCAGAATTGTGGAAGTACGCAGTACGGAACAATTCGCAGGCATTATAATTGCACCACTATAACGCAAAAAAGGATTCGTGTGGAATTTATGAAAAAATGGAATCTAAAATTCAATCAAATACTTGTTTTAAGTGCTTTTGCCGCTGTTATTGCGTTTCCACGCATTTCATTTAACGGCGTTTTGTCCGGTTTAAAGCTTTGGGGGGAGGTCATTCTTCCAGGACTGTTCCCCGCCATGATCCTGACTTCCTGTATTTTATACCTTTTTCCGCTAAAACCAGGACTATCTTATCTTTACGTCTGCGTAACCGGTCTGCTGTGCGGTTTCCCTGTCGGTGCATTTTTATGCAGTAAGCTGCATGAAGCCAACCCCGGTGAAACACTGTGCGAATGTCTGATGCCGTTTTGCAACCTTTCAAGTCCGTCATTTGTTATCAATTACATTCTTTTTTCTTCTTTAAACGAAAATATATCTGCCTTTTTAGTGCTGCTGTGCATTTATCTGCCTGCTCTGGAATGTATTGTTATCACTTTAGTCCTGCACCGCACACAAATGCGGACACCGCTTACTCTGACAGCTGAATCTAATCCGCCCACCTTCTCACAGCTTTTAGACGATTCTATCTGGAGTGCGGTTGTCAGCATATTAAAACTGGGCGGCTATATCATCGTTTTTTCATGTCTGTCTGCGTATATCTGTCTGCTGCCTATTAAAAATATCTATATCACAGGAATTTTATGCAGCATTACAGAAATTACAAACGGCATCTATCTTATCAGCCGCTTTCCTGTCCCGCTTTTTTATCAGACGATATTAATCCTTGCAGTCAATGCCTTCGGCGGCTTTTCCACGGTTATGCAGACAGCAGGCATAACAAAAAGAAGCAGCTTTGGCATAAAAAAATACATATGCGGCAAACTGCTTCTTACGGTTCTTACCTGTCTTCATTGTATTGTACTGCTTTAAAAACCATTTTTAAATATCATCATCTAAAAGGTCGTCATTTTCTTCATATACCACATCTTCAGAATCATCCTCCACGGCTTCGGCCTGCTCTGCTGTTTCCTGCTGTGGTTCTTCATCTTCAACAACCAGCTCCTTGCGGTTGTTGGTGACAACCGTCAGAACATTTTCAAGACCAGTCATTAAGGACGTATACTTTTCCTTATTATCCTTAATCGAATGTTCGATAATATACTGTAACTTTCCAAGCATGTCATCTGTATACTGTACTGCTCCAATACGGATGTTATTAGCATCCTCCGTTGCAGAATCCAGAATACGCTGTGCCTGCGCAGTTGCCTGCTCAATCAGCTGGTTTGCCTGCGCATATGCCCGCTGCATAATCTCATGTTCATTGATTAATTCTTCCGTCTGTATCTGTGCAGCATTCAGAATTGACTCTGCCTGCTCTTTTGCATCTGAAATAATCGCATCTTTGTTATTTAAAATTTTCTGGTACTTCTTAATCTCATCCGGTGTCTTTAAACGAAGCTCAGACAACATATCCTCTAACTGATCCTTGTCGACAATAATCTTATTGTTGGAAAAAGGCTGGTACTTACAGTTATCGATATATGCTTCTATATCGCTGATTAATTGTTCAATTCTACTCATAGCAGTTCTACCTCTTTATGTAATTTGTTTTATTGCTGTGTAATGCCATATTTTTCATAAACTCTGCCAATTACCTGCTGCGGAACAAATTTACTGATATCGCCCCCATACATTGCCATTTCTTTTACCATGCTTGAACTCAGATAAGCATACTTCAGACTTGTATTTAAAAAGATGGTATCTACATCGGGATTCGCCACCCGGTTTGTCTGCGACATCGCCAGTTCATATTCAAAATCCGTCACTGCACGCAGCCCTCTGATAATCGTCTGCACCTGATGTTCTTTTGCAAAATCAACAAGCAGCCCACGAAAACTTAAAATTTCGACATTGTCTATATCCTTAGTTACATCTTTTAACATATTAACACGTTCATCTACTGAAAACAACGGTGTTTTTGTATTATTATTTAATACACCGACAATTAAATGATCCACCAGGCGGGATGAACGGCGGATAATATCCAGATGTCCCAATGTAACCGGGTCAAAACTGCCCGGATAGATTGCATTCTTCATTATTATCACTTTCCTTCCTTTTTCAGGAATACATGTTTATTCGTCTTATACGTTTTTGTCTTTGTAATGGTATAGCCCAAATCCTGCACATACGACAAATCCGTATCCAGTTTTTCTTCTATAATAATCGTCGTATATCCGTCAATGATACTGCCTGCAGCAAGCGCTTCCAATGCCCCGCGCTCATAATCCTTTGCATATGGCGGATCCATATATACAATATCAAACACTTCCTGTCCCGACAGTCTTACAATTGCCGCCGCAACATCCTGTTCCATTAAAACTGCCTGTGAATCCAGCTTTGTAAATGCGAGATTTTCACGGATACAGGCACACGCTGCTTTGGAATTTTCAACCAGCACGGCTTCTTTTGCCCCACGGCTTAACGCTTCAATAGCAATCGCCCCGCTCCCCGCATATAAATCCAGAAAGCGGCAGCCCGGTATTTCCGACTGTATCATATTAAACAGGGTTTCTTTTATTCTGTCTGTTGTCGGGCGGGTATCCATGCCCTCCAGTGTCTTTAACGGAAGACTTCTTGCACTGCCTGCAATTACTCTCATTCTGACCATTCTCCTGTTTCCATTTTTTTATCGCGGAGCATTAATTCTTTGACTGCTTCCGCCGGTTTTTTATCTTCAAATAAAACTTTGTTGACCTGCTCTACAATCGGCATTTCAACATTGTATTTTTGTGCCAGTGCAAATGCTGCCTTTGCAGAAAATACACCTTCTACAACCATCTGCACTTCTTCCATGGCTTCATCCTTGGTCTTACCCTGTCCAATCAGGATACCGGCACGTCTGTTGCGGCTGTGCATACTGGCACAGGTAACAATCAAATCACCAATACCTGAAAGTCCGCTGAATGTAGACGGATTGGCACCCATAGCCGTTCCCAGTCTTGAAATCTCGGCAATCCCTCTTGTAATCAGTGCCGCCTTTGTATTATCACCATACCCCAATCCGTCTGCGATACCTGCTGCCAGCGCAATGACATTTTTTAATGCACCGCCGATACAGATTCCCAGCATATCCGGACTGATATATACACGGAAAACATCACTCATAAAAATATTCTGTAAATATTCTGCATCTTTTCTCTTATGTGTACCAATGACACAAGTCGTCGGAATCAGACGCCCCACTTCTTCTGCATGGCTTGGTCCTGAAAGCACAGCAACCGTTGCCGCCGGAATTTCTTCCTCTACCACCTGACACAGTGTCATTAATGTGCTTTCTTCGATTCCCTTTCCGACATTGACAACATACTGTCCTTCTTTTACAAACGGTGCAAATAACTTTGCAGTGGAACGTGTATAAGGCGAAGCGACTGCAAGTACAATGACATCTGCGCCCTTTACTGCATATTCCGTATCTGCCGTCATTTCAATCTTTTCGGGAATATGCACACCCGGAAGACATTTTTTATTTTCACGCTCTTTATCAAGCACTTTGATTTCTTTAGGAAAAACAGACCAGACTTTTACATCATGTCCGTTATTATTTAAAAGAATTGCAAGTCCGAGTCCCCAGCTTCCTGCACCCATCACACTTACCTTTGCCATTTTGTTCTCCCTTCTTAAGCCTTATGTCCAATCTTTCTTTCCGTTCCGTGCATCAGTCGTCCGATATTGCCGCGGTGTCTGATGTAAGCCAGCACCGTAAGGCAAATTAAAATACCGTATGCTTCCAGTTTTGCACTGCCTGTAAGCGGAAGCCATCCTGCCGCACCGAACGCTAAAAATTCAATGAGAAATAATGTAATAAACACCAGTGAACCCAATGATACATACTTAGAAATCAGCGTTACCGATGCAAAAGTAATCAGTCCGAATACCGCAAATACCCAGCAGTGCTTCGGAAACAGCAGCAGGGAAAGCGCCACTCCCGAAGTTGCCGCAATTCCCTTTCCACCTTTAAACTTTAAATATACCGGAAAATTGTGTCCCAGTACAACACCAAAACCACTGTATAAAAACAGCAGCATTTCAATATCACTGTTTCTGCCAAACAGGAAATGAACTGCGAGTGCAGCAAAAACAGCCTTAAAAGTATCTAAAAGATACGTGATAATGCCCGCTTTCTTTCCCAGTGTACGCATAACATTGGTTGTTCCCGCATTGCCGCTTCCGTATTCCCTGATGTCAATATGGTTAAACTTGCCATACCAGTATCCGGTCTGGAAAATATTGCCAAAAAGGTACCCGATTACAAGACAAATGATTCGTTCCATTTTTTATTCTTTCTCCTTACGTTCCCGGTTGATAAACCGCAGTGCCGTACCACGGAATCCAAATGCTTCCCGGATTTTATTTTCAATATAGCGTGTGTATGAAAAATGTGTCAGTTCTTTATCGTTGACAAACATCACAAACGTCGGCGGTTTTACCGCAACCTGTGTCATATAGTAAATGCGCAGGCGCTTTCCCTTGTCTGACGGCGGCTGCTGCATGGCAACGGCTTCTGTTAAAATTTCATTCAACACACCTGTTGGAATACGCATCGTCTGGCTTTCAATCACCATATCAATCATGTCATAAATTTTATTCAGACGCTGTCCGGTCTTTGCCGATACAAACAGCAGTTCCGCATACGGCATAAAGGAAAGCGTATCTTTAATCTTCTGCGTATGCTCATAAATCGTTTTGTCATTCTTTTCAATGGCATCCCATTTATTCACCGCAATAATCATGCCTTTTCCACGCTCATTATCCGCAGGATAGGGATGCGCTGGGTTACTTCGATACAGAGTTTGCCGCTTGGTGTCTTGTAACATTCCACTTCGTCGATGAGCGGATGTTTGGAGAGTACCTGCTCTAAAGTCTTGGTGCGTATACGGTCTAAGTTCTTGCCTATGGGGCTGATGCCTTTCTTCTCCAGCATGGCGGCCACTTCCTTTTTCGTGATGAAACCGGCGTATACCGTATCCTTGATGACCAACTCTACATCGCGGCACACCCGACCCGCCGGCTTTCGGTTGAAAGCGGTAATGGCTACCACCAGATAGGCGAGGATAAGCAGCAGGACGATAGAAAGTAAAATCCGTTTAATCATAGGCTTATTTACTGTTTGACGATTTACGATTCACTGTTTGCCCGCTGTTCGAGCAATCGGGTTATGGAAGGCACATAGTTATCCAGGTCACCGGCGCCCAACACTATCAGCACTTCGATAGGTTTCTTTGCAAGCAGGGCCGGAATATCTTCTTTCTTGCAAATACACTTTTCGATACCCGGACGCAGGTTGTCATAAATGAGTCGGCTGCTGACACCGGGAATGGGTTGTTCGCGGGCGGGGTAGATTTCCGTCAGAATCACCTCGTCCAATAGGGAAAGACTGTCTGCAAAGTCCTTGTAGAAGTCTTTGGTGCGGGTATAGAGGTGCGGTTGGAAGATGGCGGTTATCTTCTTGTCCTTGTAAAGCTCGCGGATGGACTTTACGCTTTGCGCGATTTCGGCAGGATGATGAGCGTAGTCGCTGAGGAATACGAGCTTGTCCGTCTTAATCTTGAAGTCGAAGCGGCGGTCTACTCCGCGGAAACTTGCCATTCCTTGTTTGATTTCCTCGTCGGTAACTCCGTTCAGGTGGGCGAGCGCCATGGCGGCTACGCCGTTTTCTATATTGATGCCGATGGGTACGCCAAGCCGGATGTCGTTGATACGGGTGTCCGGAGCAACGAAGTCTATGAAGATTTCACCATTGCCGATGCGGATATTCTCCGCATGGAAGTCTCCTTCGTCGCGGGAGTAGGTATATATCTTTACTCCCGGTTGCACGTCCGGTTGCAGGGCAAGGCCTTTACGGATAATCAATGCGCCTCCCGGTTGGATAAGGGTGGTGTAGTGACGGAAACTTTCAAGATAGGCTTCGCATGTACCGTATATATCCAAATGGTCGGGATCTGTGGCGGTGATGACGCTCATATAAGGAGAGAGCCGGTGAAAGGAACGGTCGAATTCGTCCGCTTCAATCACGGTGTACGGGCTGGTCTGCGACAGGAGCAGGTTTGTTCCGTAGTTTTTGGAAATGCCGCCGAGGAAAGCGGTACAGCCTATATGCGACTGGTGAAACAAGTGTGCGGCCATTGTACTCGTGGTAGTCTTTCCATGAGTGCCGGCAACGCAAAGTCCCTTGCTGCTGCGGGTGATGGTGCCCAGCACTTGGGAGCGTTTGTGTATCTCAAAACCGTTTTTATGAAAGTACGCCAGCTCGGCATGCTCTTGGGGGATGGCAGGGGTGTACACAACCAATGTGTTTCCTTTGTCCTTGCAATTCTCCGGAATAAGGGTGACGTCTTCCTCGTAATGTATCTGTGCGCCTTCTGCAATCAGGTGCTCGGTCAGCGCGCTCGGCGTGCGGTCATACCCTGCTACGAATTTGCCTTTGGAAAGAAAATAGCGTATCAGCGCGCTCATGCCAATGCCGCCGGCGCCGACGAAATAAACGGATTTTATGGTTTCTATATTCATGTACTTGTCATTTAATAAGTTTCAGCACCTCTTTGGCAATGATTGTTGCCGAGTCGGGTAATGCCAGTTTGGCGATGTTGTTGCTCAATTCTTTCAGCTTACCGCTGTCTTTTACGGTTGCCAATGCCACGGGCAGAAGTTTCTCCTGGGCTTCCACGTCCTTCACATAGATAGCGGCGTCTTTATCGACGAGCGCCAGCGCATTCTTGGTCTGGTGGTCTTCCGCCACATTGGGCGACGGAACAAGGATTACAGGTTTGTGCAGCAGGCAGAATTCTGAAATGGAACCTGCACCGGCACGGGAGATTACCAAATCGGCCGCCGCATAGGCATTCGCCATGTCTTTGATGAAATCTGTTACATACAGATTGGGAATGGCGTTGATATGCGGATGGTGTACGGCTTCACCGACTGCTGTGGTGATGGCGTCTCTTACCTGGTCGATGTATATTTTACCGGTTTGCCAGATGAACTGTATATCGGGATTCTGCCGGATGATGTCAAGACCCGCGGTTAAAGTCCGGTTAATGGTTCGCGCACCGAGGCTGCCGCCCAATATCAGGATAGTCTTTTTGGACGGGTCTAAACTGAAATAGCGTACGGCTTCTTCGCGCGAAACGGAATGTCCGAACAGATTCTGACGGACAGGGTTGCCGGTCATGATGATTTTCTCTGCGGGGAAGAACCTTTCCATACCTTCGTAGGCAACGCATATCTTACAGGCTTTCTTGGCAAGCAGCTTGTTGGTGACGCCTGCATACGAGTTTTGCTCCTGTATCAGAGTCGGTACTCCCATCATTCCCGCCGTTTTCAGGGTCGGGCCGCTGGCATAGCCGCCTACGCCTACCGCCACCTGCGGACGGAATTGTTTGATGATTCTGCGCGCTTTCCATTGGCTGCGCGCCAGTTTCATCAATACGGCAAAGTTCTTCCACAAGTGTTTGCGGTCGAAACCCGCTACGGGCAGACCGATAATCTTGTAACCGGCATCGGGTACACGCTGCATCTCCATACGCCCTTCTGCGCCTACAAACAGGATTTCCGCATCGGGACGCAACTCCTTAATCGCGTTGGCGATGGATACAGCCGGGAAAATGTGTCCGCCTGTGCCGCCACCGCTAATAATAATGCGCGGCTTGCTATTCTTTGTTTCCATATCTGAGTTCATCTATTTGCTACTACTGATAATTAATCTTATTCAAATTCTGCATCGCTGTTCAGCATTTTGGCTGTCGGCTCTGCGGCGCTTTGCGCCTCGCTGTAAGTACTCTCTTCTCCGCTGCCGGTTTCTACCTGCATGGTGATTTGCGCATCATGTTCCCTCTGCTCTTCCAGTTTGGCTGTATATCGGCTGACGCTCAATATCATACCGATATAGGCGCAGTTTATCAACGTAGAAGTACCGCCCTTGCTGATAAGCGGTAGCGGTTGTCCGGTAACGGGAGCCAACCCCACGGCTACCATCATGTTGAAGACGGCCTGTGACACCAGTAACAAGGCTATGCCGATGATGAGAAAGGCGGGGAAGGTACGGTCGCATTTCTTGGCGATACGCCCTACACGTATCAACAGGCAGATATAGAGGAATACAACTATGACTCCTCCTACCAGTCCGAGCTCCTCGATGATAATGGCAAAGATGAAGTCGGAGAATGCCTGGCTCAGGAAGTCCCGCTGTACGGAATTACCCGGACCTTTGCCTACAACATTGCTGGTGGCAACGGCGATGCGTGCGTGGGCTATCTGCGCGTCTTTGTCTATGTCGAACTTGGCGGCGGGTACTTCCTTGTCACTCGTGAATTTCTCGATACGGGCACGCCACGTGTCAAACCGGTGCAGGAAAGGTATATCGCTGTTCTTTGTCATCAGCAGGAAAGCTACGGCGATAACACCCACCGATGCCAAACCGCCAATCAGTATCAACAGTTTTTTAGCGGAGACACGTCCTATGAACATCATCAAAAAGACTACTCCGAACAGCAGTGCGGCTGTGGACAGGTTCTCCGGAGCAATGAGCAGGCAGATAATCCCGGTTATTATCATAATCCGTTTGAACGCCTTCGGATTGGCGCCGTCCTCATCCTGCCCTTTGGACAGGATGAAAGCCGTGACGATGATAACCGCCATTTTTGCAATCTCCGAGGGTTGGAACTGTATACCCATGAATGTCATCCAGCGCGCCGCGCCATTGATACGTTCCATCATCATGACCAGCACCAGCAGTATCGCGGAAGCCGGTAACAGGAAGACGGGAAATACCTGGAACCATTTATAGGGAATGTTGTGCATAAGTACCACAATCACAGCGCCCACCATTAGGATAATGCTGTGCTGAGTGATAGGCCCCCAGTGGTCGCCACTTTTGTAGGTAAGCGTACTGGCCGCACTGAATACCTCTGTGATGGAGATGAGGCAAAGGAAGAGGAAGATAATCCAGATTACTTTGTCTCCCTTGAATATGCTTTTTAATAAATCCATTTATAACTCTCTTACGTATTTCTTAAATTGGTCGCCTCTGTCCTCGTAGCTCTTGAAGAGGTCGAATGAGGCGCAACAGGGACTCAATAATACCGTTTCGCCTTTCTGCGCCAGTTTGAAAGCTGCGTCTACCGCATCTTTCATACCGGTTTGCACATCGGCAACGGGTAGCCCGAAACGGTCGAAGAACTCATGCAGCTTTTCATTGTGCAGCCCCAAATAAACCAAGGCCGAGCATTTGGTGCGTACCAGGTCTTCTATTTCGGTATAGTCATTGCCTTTGTCTTTGCCGCCAAGAATCAGTACGGTCTTGGTTGTCATGCTTTGTAAAGCATACCAGCAAGAATTGACATTGGTCGCTTTGGAGTCGTTGATGAACTGGATGCCGCGTACGGTCGCCACCTTTTCCAGACGGTGTTCCACACCCTTGAAGTCGGATAGGGCTTTGCGTATATCTTCTTTCCTGATGCCTGCAAGATTGGCGGAGATACCGGCCGCCAATGAGTTATAGAGATTATGGGTTCCGTGCAGGGCAAGTTCCTCTTGTTCCATATTGAAAGCGATAGGTTCGTTGATTTCCACTTCGCCGTCTTCCACATAAGCGATGGCTCCGTCCTCTTTCACGGCGGCAAAAGGATAGAGATGCGCTTTCAGACCGTGCTTCTCCAATTCCCTGCGGATGATAGGGTCGTCGTTCCAGTAGATGAAAGCGTCTTCCGGCGTCTGGTTTTGCGTGATGCGGAATTTGGCGTCTACGTATTTCTGCATACAATGATCGTATCGGTCCAGATGGTCGGGAGTGATATTCATCAGTACGGCGATATTGGCACGGAACTTATACATATTATCCAGTTGGAAGGAGCTGAGCTCGATAACATAATAATCGTGCTTTTCCATTGCTACTTGCAAGGCGAGGCTGTTGCCGATGTTTCCGGCCAGTCCCACGTTCAGTCCCGCACTCTTGAAAATGTGGTAAATGAGCGAAGTAGTGGTAGTCTTACCGTTAGAACCTGTAATACAAATCATTTTAGCGTTTGTATAACGTCCGGCAAATTCTATCTCGGAGATGATAGAGATACCTTTCTCTTTCAATTTCAGAATCAGCGGCGCGTCATTGGGGATACCGGGGCTTTTTACCACCTCATCGGCATTGAGTATCAGCTCTTCGGTATGCTGTCCTTCCTCCCAAGCAATGTCATACCTGTCCAGCAGTTCCTTGTATTTGTCTTTAATGGCGGACATATCGGATACGAACGTATCGAAACCCTTAACTTTGGCGAGTACGGCAGCTCCCGCGCCGCTTTCGCCTGCTCCTAAAACTACAATTCTACTCATACTTTATTATAATTAAGAATGAAGAATGATGAATGAAGAATTGCCATGCAGCGTAATAGTGCGCAGCCAGATTCTTCATTTATAATTCATAATTCTTCATTTAATTGTTATCTTATCTTTAACGTTATAATTGTTATCGCTGCCAATACAATGGTTACGATCCAGAAACGGACGGTAATCTTTGATTCATGGAACAATTGCGTCGGTTGGGTAAATACCACTTTGCAACCGGGCTCTATCAGGTTCATGCCGGTGCGGAAGTGGTCGTGTATTGGCGTCCGTTTGAAGAGACGCTGTTTTACCCCTTTCCGTTTGCCGGCTTTGTAGTAGACCCGTTGCAGAATTACCGACAGGTTCTCTACGAGGAATATACCGCAGAGAATCGGTATTAATAGTTCTTTGTGAATAATGATGGCGTATACGGCAATGATGCCGCCGATGGTCAGGCTGCCTGTATCACCCATGAATACTTGTGCCGGGTAAGCGTTGTACCAGAGGAAGCCTATCATGGCGCCGATGAAGGCGCAGATGAAGATTACCAGTTCTTCCGAGCCCGGGATATACATGATGTTCAGATAGCCGGCATATTCGATGTGGCTGGATACGTACGCCAGTATACCCAAAGTCAGACCGATGATGGCGGAGTTGCCCGCTGCCATGCCGTCCATGCCGTCATTCAGATTAGCGCCGTTGGAAACGGCGGTCACTACGAAGATTGTAATGAATACGAACAATATCCATCCGGCCGTTTGGGCGTGCTCTCCCATAAAAGATACGAGGTCGGCATAGTCCAGGTTGTTGCTCTTAAAGAAAGGAATGGTCGTCTGCGTAGCTTTGATTTCTTTAGCGGCATGTACTACCTCTATACCTTGTCCCGGCTTTTCCACTTCGATGTTCTCACGAATAACGACCTGCGGGCTGAGATACAGCGTCAGTCCTACGATGAGCCCCAAGCCTACCTGGCCGATGATTTTGAATTTACCGTGCAGACCTTCCTTGTCTTTCTTGAAAATCTTGATATAGTCGTCGGCGAATCCCAGCGAGCCTAACCAGACTGTTGTGATAAGCATTAGAATCATATAGATATTGTTCAGCTTACCCAGCAACAGACAGGGAATCAAAATGGCAAAGATTATGATTACTCCACCCATGCTCGGCACACCCACCTTGTTTACGCCGAACGGGTCGATGTCGGCATCCCGTTGTGTCTCGGTGATTTGCTTGCGTTTTAACAGATTAATGAACCTGTCACCCCAGATACTCGAAATGAGCAATGCCAGGATGATAGCCATTAACGCCCTGAAAGATGTATAACCGAACATACCCGCACCGGGGAAGTCGTATTTATCTAACCATTGGAATAAGTAGTATAACATGTCTTTTCTAATTATGAGTTATAAATTATGAATCGGGATGCATACGGGGAATATCGTACGATACGCTGCATTGAAATTCATAATTCACACTGCTCAATTCATAATTTCTTTAAGTACTTCTTTATCATCGAAATGATGCTTCACTCCTTTTATCTCCTGATAGTTTTCGTGTCCTTTGCCGGCAACGAGGATAACGTCTCCCGGTTGCGCCAGCAAACAGGCGGTCTTTATGGCGTATTTCCTATCGGTGATACTGATCGTCTTCTCCAAATCGTCTTTGTCCAAGCCTGCCAGCATGTCATTGATGATGTCTTGCGGCTCTTCGAAGCGGGGATTGTCGGAAGTGATGATAACACGGTCGCTCAGACGGGCGGACTCCTTGGCCATGATAGGACGTTTCCCTTTGTCGCGGTTGCCACCTGCGCCAACTACGGTTATCACTTTCCCCCTGCCTGCCAATACGTCGTGGATGGCATTCAGTACATTTACCAGAGCGTCCGGAGTGTGGGCGTAATCTACAATGGCGGTGATGCCCTTCGGGGAGCGGATAGAATCAAACCGGCCTGTTACAGGATGTAAAGTGCTGAGGGCGACAAGCACATCTTCTTCTTTCTTGCCCAATAACACGGCTGCGCCGAATACGGCGAGAAGGTTGGAAGCATTGAACTTGCCGATAAAACGTACGGCCAGCTCGTGATTGTTGAAATCGAGCAGCATGCCTTCAAAATGAGACTCCAGTACTTTCCCTTTAAAGTCGCTGAGGCTTCTCAATGAATAAGTATATACGCGTGAGCGTGTGTTCTGAGTCATGACCAATCCGTTCTTATCATCCAGATTGGTCAGGCTGAACGCACTCTTCGGCATATCATCGAAGAATTTCTTCTTTGCTTTGAGGTAGTTTTCAACAGTCTTGTGATAATCCAGGTGGTCGCGCGTAAGGTTGGTGAAGATGCCGCCGG